>JAEEGJ010024149.1_pt1 | contig 12641 bp, 18 predicted proteins | sample 8958761 | NCBI WGS metagenome assembly JAEEGJ01 (sample SAMN16246546, study PRJNA631951) | gut metagenome | biome: gut microbiome; feature: rumen; material: RS-attached | host: Bos | place: Iran: Karaj | collected 2018-10 | reverse complement strand
GAGATTCTGGTCCGAGGAAGAGCAGAGATTCATCACTTTGAAGGTGTCTGCCAAGGGCATGAGGATCATCGAGAAGAACGGTCTCGACGCTACTCTCAGGGAGGCCCGCAAGAAAGGATTGGTTAACCTCGTTTAATTTTTACGACTATGGCAAAGAAAGCGAAAGGTAACAGGATTCAGGTTATCCTCGAGTGCACCGAGCAGAAAGAGAGCGGTGTCCCCGGAATGTCCAGATACATCACTACCAAGAACAAGAAGAACACCCCCGAGCGTCTTGAGCGTAAGAAATACAATCCTTTCCTCAAGAAGGTCACTGTTCATCGTGAAATCAAATCATTGCAAGGAGATTAAACTATGGCAAAGAAAGCCGTCGCTACGTTCGCAGCAAAGGCCGGTGCTAAGAGCATGGTCAAGTGCATCCGCATGGAGAAATCCCCCAAGACTGGCGCTTATGTGTTCACTGAGCACCTCGTCGAGGAGTCCAAGGTCAAGGAGTATTTCGACAAGAAGTAATCTCCCTTTTCCCTATAAAAGGAGACGGATCCCGTTCGGGGTCCGTCTCCTTTTATTATTCCGCCTTGCTCTGCAGGTAAGCCTTGAAGAACCTTCCCTGTGTGGTGGGCGTGAAATCCCAGTCACTTATGAGCATAGGGGCCCAGCTGGTGTCGAAGCACCACACGGTAAACGAAATGCCTTTCTTCTCGAAGTATTCGGTGATGTGCTCGCCATAGACATCCGTCGACATTACCGGAACGTGGGCGCCACGTTCGTTTTCCAGACAGTATCCGATCTCGGTGCATATGACGGGGTAGGTATCCGCCACGAAACCATAGTCCTCTTCCCATTGCTCCTCCCAAGGCTCGGAGCGTTTCATCGGATACGGATGCGATACATAACCGACATTGGGGCGGTCTATGGGTTCCTCCGCCACAGGAGTCAGGTCGTACGCCCAATTGAATCCTGCCGCCAGGCACAGGGCGTTGGGATTGTATGTGCGTATGGTGTCTATCATCTGCTCCTGAAGCCCTTTCCATTCGGTCCAGGTGCAAGGGCCCGTGCCGTTGACGGTGGGCTCGTTGAACAGCTCGTACAGAGCCACCGTGGGCTCGTCCTTATAGCGCTCCGCGACCACGCGCCAGAATTTGAAGGTCTCCTCCTGGGTCGTGTCGTACATCGGGGAGGTGTATTTCTCTTCCTTGAGGTTGCCGATGGAATGCCAGTCCATAATGACGTACATACCGTACTGTTTGGCCCAGGCTATGCCCTGGTCCAGGGCCTGGAAGGTCCGGTCCCAGCCCAGGGAGTTGAGATTGGAGGGATGGACGGCGAAACGGACGACGTTCGCGCCCCAGTCGGCGGCTTCGGCGAAGTAGCGCTCGTTCCACTGGCCCTCGCGGACCAGCTTGACCGGGTCCGAGAAGCAGAGCCCGCGGAATACCAGCTCGTTCCCTTTCGGGTCGATGAATTTGTTTCCTTCCACTTTGACCCAGGCGTCGCCGGAAGAACAGGCGGTCGCCGTGATGGCGAGGGCGGCCGTGACGACGGCCGCGAGGTATTTCTTTTTCATATCGTGTTCAATCGTGTGTTAATTGCTGAGGATGATGGCGGGGGAGATGTGCAGCTTCTGATAGATCTTCTTGGCTGTCTTCAGGGTCGGCTCGGCCCGCCCCGTGAAATAGTCGTTCACGCGGGAGGGGCTGACTTCCAGCAGTTTGGCAAGATCCTTCTGGCTGAGCCCCAGTTCGTGCATCCGGAGCCGCAGGACTTCCCTCAGGCTGGGCTCGCCGATGTCGAAGACCTCTTCCGAGTAGTCCGCGACCAGGTTGGAGATCAGCTCGAGTTCGATGCTGGCCGGATCGGTCCTGGGGGTATCGTCGTTTACGCAGGGCAGGAGTTCTTCCACCCTGCGCAACGCCCATTCATATTGCTCTTTCGTGGTGATCCGCGTCATACGCTAATAGTCGGCGGTCTCTTTCTTGATCTCCATCCGCTTCGCGAGATAGATCTCACCGAGCTCGTTCCACTTGTCGTTGGAGCGCGCTGCGTAGAAGCGCTTGCCGTCCAGCTTGTTGACCAGGAAGTTCTCCTCGGTCTTGAGGGAGTCGGGGACGTGGCAGTACGCAAAGATGAAGTTCTCCAGCAGCGCGGCGCGCAGGTCGGGGTAGTCCTCGATCGCCTTGGTGCAGGCGGCCAGGTCGGCGGCCATATTGAGCTGGTCGTAGCTGGAAGAGATCTCCACTAGCTGCTTGAAAGTGTCTTCCGCGAGCTGCTCGCGGCCGGGGGCGTAACGGGCCGAGCCGTTCTGTGCGAAAGCGGTACCGGCCAGAAGGAGGAGGGTGACGAAGAGAGTGGTTTTTTTGAACATGGTTGAAATTATTAATGGTTTAGTATTATGCATTACTGGCTCCGAGCGAACGGATGTTGATGAGCTGGATGGTGAAGTTGATGAGGACGGTGAGCCGGCAGCGGTCGCCGAAGACGCTGAAGACGTACTGCTGGTCGCCCAGGCTGCTGACGTTCGCGAAACTGTTCTGCACGTCCGCGAAGCAGGTCCACTGGCTCTTTTTGGCAATGGACGCCCACTCCTGGAGGGCGGTCTTGGCCTCCGGATGCTGTCCGATGTATTCCAGCAAGGGTTGTTCCGTGAAGATTCGCATGGTCCAAAGGTAAAAAGAAAATTTTGAAAAACAAAATAAACTTGTGGAAAATAAAAGAATTTGTTGAAAATGCGGTTTGGGCCCCCCTTGCGAAAGTTCCCTATTGGGTGTATATTTGTATGTCTAACGCTATTGAAAATGGAAACGGACAGGATACGGCTGCGCCCCTGGCAGGAAAGCGATGCCGCGGTGCTTTACAAATATGCCTCCGATCCGGAGGTGGGCCCCCGTGCGGGCTGGCCGCCGCACAAGAGCGAGGAAGAGAGCCTGGAGGTGATTCGCAAGTTCTTCCTGAACGACACCACCTGGGCCGTGGAGTTGAAAGAGACCGGGGAGGTCATCGGCTGCGTGGGTTATCTTCCCTCCACCACGTCGAACCTGCCGATCGCCGACGACCAGGGCGAAGTGGGCTATTGGATCGCCCGGCCGTATTGGAACCGCGACATCTGCACGGAAGCCCTCCACCTGGTCGTGGACCATTGTTTCAAGGACAGAGGTATCACCGTGCTCTGGGGCAGTTTCTTTCCCACGAATCCCGCCTCCGGCCGCGTGATGGAGAAATGCGGCTTCGAGGACACCGGCGAGGTGACGACCTGTCCCAATCTCGAGGTCGGAGCCGACCAGCCGGTGAAAGTAATGGCGCTCAAGCATTGACCGGATGTCGCAGATAGAGCATCATTATGTCGAAAAGGGGAGCGGTTTCCCCCTGATCCTCCTTCACGGTAACGGGGAGGACGGGAGCTATTTCGTGCACCAGATGGAGCCTTTCGCGAAGCATTTCCGCGTCATCGCGCTTGATACGCGGGGACACGGACAGACGCCCCGCGGCGACGCTCCGTTCACCATACGGCAGTTTGCCGAAGACCTGCTGGCGTTTATGGACCGGCTGGGTATCGGGAAGGCCCACATCCTGGGTTTTTCCGACGGCGGCAACATCGCTATGATCTTTGCGATGACGCATCCGGAGCGCGTGGAGAAGCTGATTCTCGACGGGGCCAACCTGGATGCCTCGGGCGTGAAGGGCAGCATCCAGATACCGATCGAGATCGGCTACCGTATCGCGAAGCTTTTCGCCAGGAGAGATCCGCAGGCCCGGAAGAAGGCCGAACTGCTGGGCCTGATGGTCAACGACCCCCAGGTCAAGCCGGAAGCGCTCTCGCGTATCCAGAGCCCGACCCTGGTCGTCGCCGGGGACAAGGATATGATCAAGGACGCCCATACCCGTCTGATCGCGAGGTCCATCCCCGGCGCGGAGCTCGCCATCCTGCCGGGCAGCCATTTCGTCGCGAACCGGAATCCGGAGGCCTTCAACGAAGTCGTTTTGCGTTTTCTCAATCCAACACCATCGATATGAAAAAGTTAATCCTTTTGGCGGCTGCCGTCCTGTTCTCGGCCGCACTGCTCCACGCCCAGACCCTGGGCAAAGATGCACGCTACTGCAATCCGCTTCCTATGGAAATAGGACAGGGGAGCGCCTCCGGAGACGTCAGCGTCTTCCAGTGGGAGGGCAAGTACTATATGTTCTGCACCGGCGGCGGCGCCTGGGTGTCTTCCGACCTGCTCAACTGGGAGTATCACTACGTGGCGGGCGTTCCCGTCGCCCCGGACGTGTGCCCCTACAACGGCAAGTTCTATATGACCGGCAACAGCAGCAACGTCTGGGTGGCCGACAATCCACTCGGACCGTACGAGGTGCTGGGACAGTGGAAGGGTACGCCCGACCGGGAGCACGGCTGGAGCCAGGGCTTCGACCCCCATATCTATGTCGATGAGGACAACCAGCCTTATCTGTTCTGGCCGGGAATGGCCATCAGCGGCATCTATTCCGTCAAGCTGGACCCGAACGACATCACGCAGTTCGTCGGCCCCGTCACGCACCATTTCAGCTTCAATCCCGACCACGTCTGGGAACGCCAGGGCGAGATGAACGAATTCCCCGACGTCGCCTGGATCGAGGGCCCGTGGATCTACAAGCACAACGGGACCTATTATCTCCAGTATTCCGCCTCCGGCACGCAGTGGCGGACCTATGCGGAAGGCTACTACAAGTCGAAGAACGTCCAGGGCCCGTACGAGTACGCGTCCAACAACCCGCTGCTCCGCCGGACGGAAGGCATCGTGACCGGTCCTGCGCACGGCAGTATGGTGACGGGGCCTGACGGCAACATCTGGCAGTTCTATACGATCGTCCTGCGCAGCGGCGGACGCCGCATCGGAATGGACCGCGTGACGGTGGACAAGGACGGCAATCTCGTCTGCAACGTGACCGACACGCCCCAGTGGGCGCCCGGCGTGGTGAAGGATCCCGCCAAGGGCGATTCCGGTTCGCTCATCGTTTCCGTCGGCAAGACCACGATGAGCACGGGGCAGGGATTCCCCGGCGCCGCCAGGGTCGCTTCGAGCTCCAAGCCCGGCAGGGGGCCGGAATACGCGCTGGACAATTCCACCTCGACGTGGTGGGAGCCTGCGGATGACGACGCGAATCCCGTCCTGACGATCAGCCTTTCCCCGGCCGTGGACCGCGACCGCGTGCAGACTTTCCAGATCGACGGTTCCCGCCTGCTCTTCGGTGGCGGCGGCAGGGGATTCGGCGGCGGTGGCGCAGCCCCTCAGATCTACAAGTACAAGATCGAAGTCTCAATGGACGGGGAGCATTACAGCACCGTTCTCGACACCTCCGGCAATACCGTGCCCAGGAACGTCACTTTCGATGAATTCGCTCCCGTGGAATGCCGTTTCGTGCGGCTGACGATGCTCGACTGGCCGAAGAACAGCCCGCTGAGCATCCTCGACTTCTCCGTCTTCGGCAGGGCCACCGGCTACTCGCCTTCGCAGGTGCCGGTCCCGACTCCGAAAAAAATGAACTGAGATTTTCCCGTTCCTGGCAAGATGCCATTTGCGGAGGCTGTCCCGTACTTGTTGGTGGCGGCCTCCGCTTTTTCTGCATCGGGGACGCCTGTATCTTTCATTAATTTTCTTATCTTTACGGCATGTTAGTCAAGTGTATTCTCCTGGTCCTCTTCTTTGCCGTAATGATCGGCGTCGGCATCTATTGCCGCAGGACCGCCTCCAATGTCGTGGGTTTCGTGCTGGGTGGCCGCAATGTCGGCTCCTGGCTTACCGCTTTTGCATTCGGCACCTCCTATTTCTCGGCTGTCATCTTTGTCGGCTACGCCGGACAGTTCGGGTGGAAGTACGGTATGGCGGCGACCTGGATCGGTATCGCCAACGCGCTGATCGGTTCGTTGCTGGCCTGGCGCATCCTGGGACGCCGGACCCGCCTGATGACGCAGCATCTGCAGAGTGCGACGATGCCCGATTTCTTCGGAAAGCGTTTCTTCAGCGGTCCGCTCAAGGTGGCCGCGTCCGTGATCGTGTTCATCTTCCTCATTCCTTATACCGCGTCCCTCTACAACGGTCTTTCCCGACTCTTCAGCATGGCGTTCAACATCGATTATGTGTGGTGCGTGCTGGGTATGGCGGTGCTGACCGGCGTTTACGTGCTGGTAGGGGGGTATATGGCGACTGCGGTGAACGATTTCATCCAGGGCATCATTATGCTGGTCGGCATCTGCGCCGTGATCGCCGCCGTGCTGAACGGCAACGGCGGCTTCTCCGCAGCGGTGGCAAGCCTCTCACAGATCCCGTCCGAGGCGGCGCCGGAGCTGAACGGCGCCTTCGTATCGTTCCTGGGGCCGCAGCCCATCTATCTGCTGGGCGTCGTGCTGCTGACCTCCCTCGGCACCTGGGGCCTTCCGCAGATGGTCGGTAAATTCTATGCCATCCGCAATGAAGACGCCATCCGCAAGGGGACGATCATCTCCACCTTCTTCGCCATCATCGTGGCCGGAGGATGCTATTTCCTCGGCGGTTTCGGCCGGCTCTATGGACAGAGCATCGAATATACGGCCGCAGGCAGCCCGATCTATGACAGCATCGTGCCGTCCATGCTGGCGTCGCTGCCCGACCTGATGATAGGCGTGGTCATCATCCTGGTGCTATCGGCGTCTATGTCCACCCTCTCTTCCCTGGTGCTAACCTCCGGTTCCACCCTGACCCTGGACATCATCGACCCGGCGGTGGCCAAGGTCCGCAGCGGAGCCCGACTGGACGAGCGTAGTCAACTCCTCTGCATCCGTCTGCTGGTGCTCTTCTTCATCGTCGTGTCTTCGGTCCTGGCCATCATCCAGGCCAAGAGTTCCGTGACGTTCATCGCGCAGCTGATGGGTATCTCGTGGGGTGCCCTGGCGGGAGCGTTCCTCGCCCCGTTCCTGTATGGTCTCTATTGGAAACGTACGACTCCGGCATCGGTCTGGGCCTCTTTCATCGCAGGCGTGGCCGTGATGTGCGCTTGTATGTATTGCACGTTCACGGGCAAGACTTTCATCAGCCCGTACTTCACTTCTCCGATCAATGCCGGCGTACTGGCTATGGTGCTCGGTCTCGTGATCGTGCCCGTGGTCAGCCTCTTTACCAAGGTCAGCCGGAAAGAAGAGGTGGAGCGGATGTTCAGCTGCTACGACACGACCGTGACGGTCCGCGCCACGACCGCCCTGGTGGACGAGAAGGACTAGTTCTTCAAGCTAGAATACCAGCGTGTAGCCGGCGCCCAGCAGATGGCAGGCGCCGGTCATCCCACCCTTGTCGTAAAGGTGGTACATATAGAAGAAATCCAGCGAATGGCCGCCTCCGAGGCTGATTTCCGTGCCGGCGTAGTGCAGCGAACGGACCCAGCCTTTTCCGTCGAGGCTGCTGAAGTACTCGAACATCAAATAGGGGGTGAGGATGCCGTCCGGAGCCTTGTACTGCCCGCGGAGCCGGGTCCTGAGGGTATTGCTGAACGATTGGGTCCCCGGGTTGTAGGCCAGCTCGTATTTCTCCCGGAGGGCGACGGCGAGCCCTTCGCGCTTGATGGTCTCCGTGAAGCTCAGGACGGCCTTGTGCTGGATCATATTCCCCGCGGAAGGGATGCTCCAGTATTCGTAGCTCAGGTCTGCTTTGAGCCAGCTGGTGAAGTTGTATCCGCCGCCGGCCATCGCGAACCAGCATTCCGTACTGCGGATGTTGTTATAAGAACGGTGCTCGAGACGCGCCATGGCGTAAGGTGCTCCGAAAGATTTCACGATCTGGACGCTGCTCCAGGTACCCAGGTCCGAGACGGATTGCGCCCTTGCTTGCAGCTGGAAGATTAGAAGTACCGATACGATGGAAATGACAATCTTTTTCATACGAAAGCCAAAAATAAACATCTATTTAATATTTTCCAAAAGCGACCTTGGATGGCTGAGCCGTGTCGCGAAAAATGTGTACATTTGCTTTGTTGAATCCCGTTTCATCAAATCTTTTGTTTCCCAATGAAAGTTCTACTCATCAACGGAAGCCCCCGTCCAAAGGGCAACACTTCCATCGCCCTGGCCGAGGTGGCCGGACAACTGGAAAAGAACGGTATCGACAGCGAGACCGTATGGATCGGCAACAAACCCGTCCGCGGCTGCATTGCCTGCAACAGGTGTAAAGAGAATCCGGGAGCCTGTGTCTTCGACGATGACGTCTGCAACGGCATCAGCGCCAAGTTCGCCGAATGCGATGCGCTGATCGTGGGTTCTCCCGTTTACTGGGGGCAGCCCAACGGTGCCGTGCTGTCCATTATCCAGCGGGCCTTCTACTCCAATGGCGCCAGCATCGCCGGGAAGCCTGCGGCGGCCATTGCCGTCTGCCGCAGGGGAGGAGCCACCGCCTCCTTCGAGACGCTGAATATGCCCTTCCAGATGATGAACATGCCGGTGGTCACTTCCCAGTACTGGAATATCGTCTATGGACGTGAACCCGGCCAGGCGGCCTTGGACACGGAAGGCCTGCAGACCATGCGGACCTTGGCCGACAACATGGCCTGGCTGCTGAAATCCACTGGTGGGAAACCTGCCCCCGGGCGTGCCGACGAGCCCTGGGCGCCGATGCATTTCATCAGATAAACAGGATTTGTCAAGAGGGGAGAACCATGGAATACCTATCTAAGGAAAAATACGAAGAGATCTCAGCCGAGTTGAAGCACCTTATCAACGAGGTTTATCCCAAGGTGCAGGACGAACTCGCGGAAGCGAGTGCCCAGGGGGACCGGAGCGACAATGCGGGATACCGTGAAGCAAGGCGGATCCAGGCGAAGACCATCAGCCGTATCCGTTTCCTGCAGAAGGTCCTGGAGCATTCCCGCGTGATCGACCCCGACGCCCTTCCCAAAGACAGGGTCTCCCTGCTGAGCCGGGTTGAATTCACGAACCTCTCGACAAATAAACGTATGAAATTCGAGATCGTCAGCCCCCACGAGATGGACCTCGAGGCCGGCAAGATTTCGCTGAAATCCCCGATCGGCGCCGCCCTGATGGGCAAGAAGGTCGGCGAGATCGCCGAGGCCCGGGTTCCTTCCGGAACACTGCGGCTGAGAATCGAAAGCATCACTACCTCCGGCGGCAGAGCCAACAAAGACTTCGCCTCCGCGTAACGAAATTATTGACTATGAGTTTAGAAGGAATAATCGTTGGTGCTGCAGTGTTCCTGATTATCGGGATATGCCACCCCCTCGTCATAAAGATGGAATACCATTGGGGTAAGAAAAGCTGGTGGGTGCTGGCGCTTGCCGGACTCGTATTTGCAGCCATATCGCTATTTGTTGGGAATACCGTCGGTTCAACCATCTTGGGAGCCGCTGCCTTCTCCTGTTTCTGGGGAATACGTGAGATCATTGCCCAGGAAAAACGCGTCTTAAGAGGATGGTTCCCGGAAAATCCCAAGCGCCATGAGTATTATGAGTCCAGAAGGACGAATAAATGAAACGGCCTGAAATCATACTCGTTCCATTGCAGCCCGAGGATCGGGATCAGTTCATCCTGGACAACCAGTGGGCGTTCAAGTATGGCGCCCAGCAGGAGTTCGGGATGCGGGACGAGCGTTGCGAGGAGGGAGAGGAGGTGATTTCTCGCAAGACGATAGAGAACTCCATCGACGGAGAGAATGCCGAAGCCTACCGGATCGTCCTGAACGGCCAGAAGGTGGGTGGCGTCGTGCTTCAGATTGACAAGGAGACCGCAAAGGGCGATCTTGAACTGTTATTTGTACTGCCGGAGTGTCACAGTAAAGGTATTGGCCAAGCTGCCTGGAAAGCCGTGGAGGCGATGCATCCTGATATTCGACTCTGGGAAACCATTACTCCGTACTTCGAGAAGCGCAACATCCACTTCTACGTGAACCGCTGCGGCTTCCATATCGTCGAGTTTTGGAACAAACACCAGCATGGCCCCGCAATACCGGAAGAGGAGGAAGGTAACTGGAGTATGGATGATGATATGTTCGTCTTCAGAAAGGAAATGACAAACAAGTAATTTCCCTATTTATTTGCCGATGCAGTATGTCATGAACTTCCCAAGGTGACTTTTGCACACGATAAGCATTGCTGATTATCAATGAGTTACAAGGGTGATTTGTCACAGCTGTGACAAAAATAACGTTTTTTGCGACAAATTCTGTGACAAAAATGAAGTCCGAAACTTCATCAGACGTGATGAAGACTCTGTTTTTCGGGTTAAAGGAAAAAGAATTGCTCAGTCGAGGTCTCTTGAAAACTGTCGCGATAAGGTGATTTTTCATCCCCTCAAATAGCATCATTTCTATCTTGAATCATTCTAAGTAAAGGTTGTTTTCCAAGGACTATTCGGAGTTCATAAGATTCTATCAATAGATGCTTGTTTAGTTTGATTGGTATATCTAATACATGAACCAGACTGGACAAGCATAGAGTCCTTTTTCTTCAACCCGAAATTGCTTCAAATAATGCGCAGAGGAGTCTACAATGAATTGACCTTCAAGCATATCACTTTTAAAACCGCTACTTATTCGTGCGGAAACCCGTTTCTCGAGTTATTTCTTGCTTTTCTTTGAGCTGGATATTACAACCCATTTCCCGCCTTTGTCAGGGCCGTCACGCCTGATTAACCCTTCAGCCTTCAACTTGGAAAGATGCTTCTCTACAGCTTTCTGCGTTATACCTATAACATCTGCCAACTTACGTGCTGAGTAGTTTGGATGTCCCTCTAGAGTGGAGAGAATTATCTCCCTACTTTTCGGTTTTTTCTCCCCGCTAATTCGGATTATCTCCTCACCTTCATTCATCGACTTGAGGAAGGTATCGATGTCACTAGACAGGGTCTTGATCATTTCCTCGATCATAAACCCCAGGAAATGGCAGATATCATCCGTGTCCCGGGTAGTTATGAGCGCATTTATATAATCGCCTTTATCTTCTTTGAGGACCTTTGCCGGTACTAGTCCGAATTCGAACTGGATATGATTCATGATGAGCCGCGCCATACGGCCGTTCCCATCTGCCCAGGGATGGATAGTCACCAGGCGATAATGTGCCTCAAAACTCAGGTTATAGCGTTCCTGCAATGACATGGAACGTTTGCGTTGCCCGTTGAGCCAGTCACAGAACTCTTGCAATTTACCGGGGACCTTCTGGTAGCTCAAGTAGGATCTTCCACCGACGCCAGCGGTCACATTCACCAGACGGAGATCTCCATTGGCGGAAGAAAAGTCCCCTAATGCCGTCTTGTACGTGGATCCGGTATTCTGCATCACCAAGTGCGACAATTCTTTCAAAACGTCGATGGTAATATCTGTATGTTGCTTCGCCAGTCGGATGCTCTCTTCATAGGCTCGCTTCAAGTCGAGGTTCATCATCTGCTCGACGATGGTTTTCCCTTTTGCCGAGATACCTTCATCAAAAAGCAACTGGTTCTCAATCTCAGTCACCGTCGAACCTTCGATAGCGGTGGAGTGTGTGATGATTGAGTACAGGTAGAACTTTTCATAGTCTATCTGCGAGTCAATACCCAATTGTTTATAACGCTCAATCAGAGCCATCAGTTGATCCATCCTGTCCATTGCAATAGCCAATTAACAATGCAAAGATAATACTTTTCTCCCTACTTTTTTCTTTTTCTCCCCACTTTTAATGGTTTTCTTACTACTTTTCGTTATTGATATTGCTGAGCAAGCGTTTTTTTCAATTTATTGGTATAGTCTATGCGCCAAACTATTTTTTCGCGTCTATAATTTTCTATATATTTGCTATATGGTGAAGCAGAGAGACATAATACTGAATCGATTCGATAGTCTTCATTTTGCGAGAGCGTCTCATGAAATCGTCAAGTACCGACCTGAGTTTTATGACGAAAATGGCCATTATCAAAAAGACGAGTGGACATCTTTCTCGGACGTGGGAAAAGAATACGAGGGAAGGATCGTGACGATGGAAGAGTATATGGAGATAGAGAACCGTTTCATCTCCATTACACATGCTATCCTTGAAGAGGCGGGATGCAAGTATGTCACTCTGGGGTATATAGAGAATTCCCGTCGCAAGACAGTAAAAGAAGGGATGCGTATTCCTGTCTCAGGAATAGATTCTTATCTTCGGATGGCATTGCGAGGAAAGATGTTCATTGTTTTCATTAATTCCAGCAGGGGCATCCAGTTTGACTGGTCTGAGGACTACCTATATATGCATCTTTTCTGCCGTATTCCTTTTGACAGACTGCGAGAGATCGTTGAATCCCGAGGATTATATCTCGACCCCCGGTCAAAAAGATAACGTTGATCGCTATTGGTACCATGAAGAACAACTTTACCATTAAAGCACGACTAGCCAGTTTTGCTAACGCCTGGAGGGGAGTTACGGCATTCATCCGTCAGGAGCACAACGCATGGATACATTGTGCCGTAACTATCATGGTTATCATTGCCGGCTTACTTTTCCATATTTCAATATCCGAGTGGATAGCCGTTTTCTTCGCCATAGGACTCGTTCTCGCTGCCGAAGCCATCAACTCTGCCATCGAGCGCTTATCCGATGTTGTACAGCCTGAAAAGGATGACAGGATCCGTGACGTGAAAGATATCAGCGCCGGTGCAGTGCTGATTTGTGCCATA
>JAEEGJ010024147.1_pt1 | contig 12642 bp, 6 predicted proteins | sample 8958761 | NCBI WGS metagenome assembly JAEEGJ01 (sample SAMN16246546, study PRJNA631951) | gut metagenome | biome: gut microbiome; feature: rumen; material: RS-attached | host: Bos | place: Iran: Karaj | collected 2018-10 | reverse complement strand
TTTCTTCATCAACTTCCTTATACATTTCAAAAAGCTCTTTAACGCGGGCCATACGCTCAGGTTCCCAGCCTGGAAGAATAAAGCCGTTTGAATCCTTATCGATAGAAGCAAACATTTCTTCCGGTTTTACGCCGTCAATAGCCTTAGAGTTATAAGCAAGAACAGTAGAACCATCTTCGCAAACGCGTGCAAGCTCAGAGCGGGTCCAGTCGAAAACAGGCATAAAGTTGTAGCAAACCATATGGATATCTTCCTGTCCAAGGCGCTCCAAAGTCTTAATGTAGTTTTCGATGTATTTATCGCGGTCGCCGCCGCCAATTTTAATGTCGTCGTGAATATTTACGCTTTCAATTCCGGCAATCTTAAGGCCTGCATCCTGCACTTCCTTTTTGATTTTCTGAATAGCCGCAAGCTCCCAGGCATCTCCCGGAACAGAATCATACAAAGTTGTAATAACACCGTGCACTCCAGGCACCTGTCGAATCTGCTGCAAAGTAACGGAATCAAAACCAGTTCCGTACCAGCGTAAAGTCATTTCCATAGTAAAACCTCTAAGTTAAGTATAACACTAGTCAAACGATTTATCAACTAAAATACTTGCATACTAGTATAACATAGTGAAATTTGAGGAAATATACCTATCTGGATTTACTGTTTTACAATCTTATATTCAAAGGTTGCGGTTGCGGAATAATCAGCCGGTTCAAAAAGCCAGTCCAGAAGTTGTCCAATAATTTCCTGCTTAACAATATCCTTAAAGGCCGAAGACGGACTGATTGTAACGCCGGAAACGTTTCCTTTTTCATTTACCTTGAATGAGATTGAAACTGTTATTGAAGCGTCAATTGTTGCCGCAGCCGGTGCGGAAAGATTTATTACCGGACTTGCAGGGCTTATAAGTGCACGGGAACGCCCATTAGACATTTCCATTTCTACTTTACCAGTGCCGCTTGTTTTTGTTTTAGCTGATGTTTCTGACTGAACGCCGTTTGCGGCATTTCCCCTGAAGGTAGTATTTTTGATTCCTGCAAGGGCATTTGAAGTTGAAGCTGATGCGGTATTCGACTTACTGCTACTGTTCGAAGCTGAACTTGTTACTTTAGAAGAATCTGCTGTGGCCGCGGTTCCTGCAGAACCAGAAAAAGCCGGAGCATTATTCTGAACAGTTTTTGTCTGTGCTGCAGTCGAAGTTTCAGCTGGTTCATCATCATCAAACTGAGACCAGTCAAACTCTTTCTTAGACTGCTGTTTAGTCTGGTTTTCAAAAGCTTCCATCGGATCTACTGCATACGTAACAGGAACTTCTTTTGGCTTTGCCGCTTTTAATTTCGGCGTCTCTTTCACCGGAGCTGGCTCAGCTTTTGGTGCAGGCGAAGTTTCCACTACCGGCTGAACTTTTGCAACTTCCATTACCGGAGTTTCAGCACTTGCCGGATTTTCTGTACTTGTCGTGCTTTCACTTACGGCCGCCGCACTCGCCGCCTCTGCCGGCGCCGGGGCTTCTTCAGTTTTCTGAACTACAGGGGTACTGGAAAGGACAATCTGCACTTCCTTGTACTCAGGCTTTTTAGGCTGAGCTTTAATTACAAAAGAGAAAATGAGGAAAAGAAGCCAGAAAAGAATTGTACCCGCAATTGCGAAAAATTCGCTGGTATGAGAAACTGAACTGCCTTCGCCAAAAAGCGGCGTACCCTTGTACTCAATCATTTTTCTGAACTAGTCCTTAAGTTGATGACGCAATAGCCGCTTTCACGAATCACATCAAAAATCTTTACAATTGTTCCGTTTGTAACTTCTGAATCAGCTTCGAGAGTAACCGGAAATTCTTCTTTTTTCAAAGTACCGGTATCAAAAATCAAAAGCTCTTCGCCAAGGCTCGTCATCGAAACTTCCTTGTCATTAAAGAAAAGAATACCGTCACTGCCGGCAGAAATTGTAATTCCCTTCATGCTGGTTGCTTCGGCAGTATGGCTCGCAGGCAGATTCAGTTTGATCCCAGGCAGTGTTGCGAAGGTTGTAGAAACAAGGAAGAAGAGAATCAGCTGGAATACAATATCAATCATAGGGGTCATATCCACATTGGAGCGGATACCTTCCCTCTTGGTTTTAAATTTCATAAGACATTCTCCATAGATGCTGAAACAAGTTCAGCATGACACATTTATCGTACACGGCCAGTTAATCTCAAAAGCACCGAAGTCACTCTTGCTTCCATTTCTACAAGGCGACGGTTTACGCGGGAAACAAAATAGTTATGGAAGATTACGGATGGGATTGAAACCGAAAGACCTGCAACAGTTGTAACAAGAGCCTCCGCAATAGCACCGGCAAGCAGAGTCGGATCTCCCATTGAACCGCCGGCTCCAAGAACGCCGAAGGCCTTAATGTTACCGGTAACTGTACCCAGCAGACCAAGCAGAGTTGCAATATTAGCAATAGTTCCAAGCGGAGTCAAAAGATGCTCGAGGCGGGGAACAACAAAGTCCATCTCAGCTTCAACAGCTTCACGCAGGTCCGCTTCTTCATAACGACGGCAATCCATTGCCTTCTTCACAACCTGAGAAAGAGGAGTATCTGCCTGAGCACAGGCAACAGCACAGGCCTCATAATTACCAGCCGCGAGAGATCCGTCCAGGTCGCTCATCAGCTTTACATCGCGCTTATTGATATTAAAAAAGTAAATACATCGCTCAATAATAATAAAGGTTGCAATAATACCGCAGATGATAATTGGAATCATCAACGGACCACCAGATTTTAAAGTTTGAAACATATTTCCTCCAAATCCTGTCATTCCCTGGCTTGACCAGGGAATCTCTTAAAATACAAATTTTAATAATAAAGCAGCAGAACCGCCTCTTGCTTCATATTGACCTGCATAATTTCGGGTCTCACCCTTATACAGCATTATTAAATCATTAAGACTCAGAATTGCACGAACAGATTGAGTTATACGCACAAAGCCTTCTGAATTAACCACAGGAGTTCCCATATCAGAATTGATTGGCAGGGTACAATTTAAATCAAGTCCCCACTTTGAATTTTCATCCTGAATATTAACATCAACTTTAACCGTCTGAACATTTTCTCTTGCAGAACAATCCATCCAGTTTGAATGCCAGCTTCCGCTCACCCCAAGAATTCCCTGATGATAGGTAAGTCCAAAATCAGTAGAGAGTCCTTTATAGTCCTTTTGATAAAAACTGTAAACAGGAGTTTTTGCCTCATAATCCGGCTGCCATCTTCCATTCTTGTAAGCAGTCTGTCTGTATTCAACTCCAGCTGTACCAGTAAAAGTTGTTTTAAGAGGAATGCTTACGTTGAATTTTCCATACCATTCCGAAACCTCAAGCGGATTCCAGTTTTCATTGGTAAACTTATATTTTTCCTCCAGCTCAAAAGCCTTTGGTTTATAAGAATCAATACCACCTTCCGCAGAAAGAGAAAGACGGCGGTTTGAAAAATACACAGGGAAGCTTGATTCTACGCCAAGAGTAAATGGAACAATAACAGGCTCATCCATTATGTTCTTTCCGACAACAGCAGAAGCATTTCCATAAAGTCTGAAGATGTCGTTTTTCCATTGAAGATCTATCTTAAAACTTGCTCTGTGACTTTTTGGGAAGATGATATTCTCTGAAAATTCAGTGTCATAATCATACTCAGCAGTAAAGCCTGTATCAAAGCCGTAGCCCTGCCAGCGGAAGAAAAGAGATGGATCCACAGAAAAGTACTGAACATTCTTTATCTGACTGCAGCCAGTTTCCGGATAGCGGTTGTAAAAATCAACTCCGGCCATAGCGCCGAGAGAAAAACCGTTGTCAAAGGAATAAGAAATATTGCCGCCTGCATTATACAAATCACGATTCAGAAGCCCGATTTTAGAATCAGCATAAACCAGTTTTCCCTGTAAGCCGTCTGCCGCAGATTTATAAAAACCTGAAGCACCCCATTCAAGATGATTCTTCTTATATTCCTTTTCAATGCTTAATTTTGTAGTTCTATCGCTATAACCTTCTGTTACCGAATGCTTAGCATAACCTAAAGCAGAGTCATGTTCAAAACTGAACTTAAAAGGACTGGCGCCGATAGTTCTCGCAACGGAAATATTACCTGTAAAAAATGCCGGATAACCACCGCCAATCAAACCTTCTGCATAAACTGATTTTTCGACAGGCTTATTTTTTCCAGCCGCAATATCATTATTTTCAGCAGCTTCGACCTCCGGCAATTGTGGCTGAAGATCTCCACTACCGTTCGGTAGTCTCAAAACATCACTAAAATCAGGAAGCGCATCTCCGCCGGCCTTTTCCGTTTCTCCGGAAATTACTGTGGTAACCTCCGGCAGCTCAATATTTTCAGCCCAGGCCATAGCATTTGCACTGACAAGCAGCACAATCAAAACTGATGAAAATATATGTATCGATTTTTTATTACACTTCATAAAAATCTCCCAAACCTCCTGCTTACTCTTAGTTACGGGCATCACCGGTCACACGGTCAACCCGGTCAGCCTGAATACTGTCCGGATAAAGTTCCTTCAAAAGAGCAGCCGTTTCACGAGCATCTCCTATGAGACCTTCTGCGGCAAAGGCTTCTGCCGCACCATAAAGCGAAGCCGCAGCCCCACCCTCATTTTTCACGCTTCTATAATATTCAGCCGCCTTAAGATAAAGCTCGGCAGCCTTTTTATTATTTCCATTTTTACGATTATACTCAGCAATAAATTCCGCATTGTAAGCCGCATCAGCTCTTTCGCTGCTTCCGGTCTGCTTTTCAAAAAGCTCGGAAGCAAGATTATAAGCCTCCTGCTGAGTAGAAAGACTTTCCGCATAAAGACGCACAAGCTGAGTACCCGCTGCCCGGCCCGCAAGAGTTGAAGCACCACCCAGTCGTGAATATTCACTTTCCTTTTCTGCAACACGGCGGTCTACACCACCAACAATGCGTTCAAGTTCACGGGCCCGTTTTTCAATTTCATCGTCAGAAGCCTGCTTAGAAAAATCGCGCAGCATCTGGCGGGCCTCTGTAAGTGCCTGCGAATATTCCTCCTGCTTGTAATAAGCCTCGAGCAGGTTTTTGCTGGCACCGTATGCATAAACACTTGAAGGGAACTTCTGCAGCAGAGTTTTATTAAGCATTAAGCAGCGGTCGTTTTCTCCAAGACGCAAAGCACAGTCTCCGCAATAAAAGAGAGCCGCGTCGGTAAAGCGTCCATTAGAATATTTATAAACATAAGAATTGAACCGGTTGTAGGCCTGAGAATAGTTTCCCCGCGAATAATAAATTTCGCCGGAACGATACATTGCTTCTTCCGCATAGGAAGTTCGGCTTAAGCCTTCATAAATACGGCGGTATAAATCATCAGCGGCCTCAACCTTATTCTGAAGCTCGTAAATTTTTGCAGTCATAAAAATACACTGAGCGGCAAAATCGTCACGGCCGCTTGTGTATGGTGCAAGCAGATCAACCGCCGCATCATAATTTTCATAATCAGTTAAAATTTCTGCGCTGAGAATAACCGCCTTCTGCTTCTGCTGTCCCTCTGCCGAATAACGTACAAGGTTAGCGGCCTGGGCAGATGCATTTTTATAGTCGCCTGTTTGTAAAGCTGATTTTACCGCGTACTCATAACTTTTCAAAAGGTAATCGGCAGAAACGACCACCCCGCCCGCCTGAGCTTCCATACAATATCTTACAAAAGAAGAATAAGAATCCTTAAACTGGGCAAGATTATATTCGGCATACCCCTTGTAATAAAGTGAAAGCTTATTAAACTCTGCAGCGCCAGACTGGAGACGCAGATAAGCTGCAAAGCAGTCTACCGCTTTCTTCCAGTTTTTAAGATTTATAAAGCAAAGCCCCCGCAGGTAATCCTTCTGGGCAGAAGCAGAAGCCGCTGCAGTTTTTTCTGCTTCAGTATATCGACCGCACATAAAAAGGGCCATGGCATAATCAAAAGAAGTTGCCGCACCGCCACCCAGTCGCGCATATTGCTCGCAGGCCTGCTCATAACGGCCGCTCTTACTCAAGGCAGAAGCATAAAGCTCACCGCTGGAAGAGTCTACCTTTTCATACTGACCTTTCTTATAGTAATAAGCTGAAACAGCATATTTATCTGCTGGTCCCGGCTCTTTAATTTTTCCATAAACTCCAGGAATATCTTCCCATTTTTCATTTTGAATTTTACATTGCAAGAGAGTTGAATAGTAAGAATCTGCAGCCCCTTCAGCTACAGATTTTTTTGCAAGATTTTCCAGACCGGAAAGTTTTTTTTCTGCATCTGGAGCAGCCCCTCTTTCCAGATCAATTTTTGCAAGATATAGATTTCTGAAAAATTTTAATTCTGTATTTTCCCCTTCGGAAGCTTCCAGTTTTAAGAGATAAGTTTCTGCCTTGTCATAGTTCTTATCATTAAATTCATCAATTGCGACTCTAAGCAAAAAGCTGGTCACACCAGGCAAAGATTTATTACTGTTATCAAGCACGCGGCTGTAAGCAGAATAGGCTTCATCATTTTTATTCAAAGCCGCACAGGCATCTCCATAATAAAAACAGAGAGAAAGATAAACTGCCGGCTCAAAACTACCTTCCGGTAGTTTATTAAATAAGGCTACAGTTTTGGCAGGACTGCCTGTTTTGTTATAACAGATAAAAAGCTTTTGAAGTGCCTCACCGTAATCTCCATTGTCAAAAAGCTTTCCATTCTGCACCACATATTCAAACAAGGGAACTGCATTCTTAAATTCAGAAAGTTCATAAAAAGCTCTGCCTGAATAAAAGACTGCAGGTGCATAAAAATCCATATCATCGTTTGTAAGAGCCAGGCTGCAGGCCAGGTGAAACTTTTCCAGGGCAGCAGCATATTTTTTCTGTGAATAAAGGGCTCGGCCCAGAAAATAATTACAGCGGACAATTTCTGGAGAACCGGAATGCATATGGGTAGCAGCCAGCTGCAAGGCTTCAATTGCCTCATTGTAATTTTCCATGTAAAGATAAGCTTCGCCCTTATAAACAAGGGCAGAATGAATAAAGGAAGATTCGGGAAAGCTGCGGTTAAGGTTATCGGCAGCACTCACAACACCAGGATAAAATCCGTTTGAATAACTCTGCCTAACCTCATTATAAATCTGAATATCAGTTTCTGCCTGAGCGGCTGTTTGTGCGAAACAAAAAGCGGGAGCCAGCAGTAAGGTTAATAATAATCGTTTCATAAGTTACTGCGGGTAAAATCTTTCCGAAGTTTTTACCCTCGTTAGATAAACAAAATCTTCTGCATAATAGTAACAAAAATTTTCAAGTGACATTTCCCGGCCATTCATAAAGACATTGCAGGCAAAAGAGCCGTCCTCCTGAAAATAAGGGAAGAAAACTACACAATCATTAAAGGCCATAATTTCCGGCGAAACAGTTCTGTCTGTTCCGCGGATTGCCGCAATATACATAGTGCCAGGCTCAGTAGCCGCAAGCACATACAAAAGCGAAGGCAGCACCGCAACCGTGTGTCCTGAATTTTCAACAAAGGTCACCGTATTTGCAACGCCCTTTTCGGTAATTGAAGAAGCAAAAGGATTAACCGTTACATCCACACCCGACTGATTAAATAAATAAGTTTTTCCGGAATACACAGAAACAACTGCCGAAGCAAGATTTCTTACCCAGTTCAAAGAAAAGAAAAGGTCATACTTTTGCGAAAGCACACCCTGACGGCCATTATCTTTTACAGAAACAGTTTCTTTAATAAGAGGATCTCTTTTGAGAAGGCCGCCAGACATAGGCTCTACAAGACCGTCTGCAATCCATTTTACAAAACCGGCAGAAGACAAGAGCAGATTTCCTTCCGGTACATCTGCCATTTCAGCCTTTTCAAATTTCTTTCCGTTTGAAATATGAATCAGGTCTCCGTTTTCATCATACATTGCATCCGGCACCGAAGTGATTAAAGGAAGCTTTTCACGGATTACGGCAATCATCTGCTTAATGCTGTCGTACTGCTGAGGGTCTGTAAGAACATAATTCCAGGGAAGCTTTGTTTCGGTAATAGTCATTACATCTTCAAAAGAAGCAGAATAAAACTTTTCAAAAGGCATTCCGGTAGGAACACCGCGGGCCGCATAGTAGCCGAAAATTACAAGGTCGGCAAGAGCAATTTTTCCCTGAGGAGTAAACTGAAGAAAGACTTCGCTGTTTTTCAAAAAGTAATAGCGGATGCGCAGAGGCTTTCCGCTGCGTTTATCGCGAATCAAAACCCAGCTGCCGGCCGCATCCCCCGGATACAGCTCCTGCTCTTCGGTATACATTCCCTTATCTGAATATACATTTACTTTAATGAGGGCACGAGGAGAAACAAAAACATTGAAGGTAGAATCATTTTCTTCCAGGCGAATCTGAAATTTTTCGCCGTTATTGTTGGCACGGATTTCCGGCGCATTCTGACGGATTACATCCAGAGGAGCGGTAAACCAGGCTTCTTCAAGGCCGGCACGAATCTCAGAAGAATCTGGAATTCCAAGCCTGTTATATGCAGCAAAAAGCGGAAGCGCCACACATAATGCAGTAATCAGACAAAGTAATTTTTTCACTTTTTCCTCCCCTGGCCCGCCAGATCAAGACCGCAGGTCTAAGCCTTCATAGCTTCTCCGGCAGGATCAGTATCAGTTGCTCCTGCGGCAAGACGGATTTCTGCCTGAACCAGAGTACCGTCCTCCATACGAATCATATTATCATCAACTTCATCCGGATGCTTTCCAACCGGTGCATTCGAAAGCAAAAGCTTAAGACGGTTAAGCTGATTTACCTCAGAGCTTCCCGGGTCATAGTCAATTGCAGAAATATTTGCTTCAGGGAAGCGGCGGCGCAGCTCCTTAATCATACCCTTTCCGGTAACGTGATTAGGAAGGCAGGCAAATGGCTGAACGCAGGCAATGCTTGGTGCGCCTTCGTGAATCAGCTCAACCATTTCTGCAGTTAAGAACCAGCCCTCGCCGGTCATGTTTCCAAGCTGAACAATATCATCAACACCCTTCATCAATTCGTAAATTGAAGAAGGAGCTTCGAAGCGTCGGCTCTTTTTGAGATATTTAATCATCTTCTTTCTATATAAATCCAGGCCCCATACAAGGAGTCTTGCGACAATAGCTGATTTCTTTGTGAACTTCAAATCTCTGTGGCGGATAATATCATCCGAGAAGGTATAGAAGAAGAAGTCTGCAAGGTCCGGCATTACACACTCGGCACCTTCACGCTCAATTGTCTCGACAATCTGATTGTTCGCAGTAGGATGGAACTTTACAAGAATTTCTCCAACAACACCAACGCGAGGCTTTTTAATAGGCTTGAGCGGCAGGTTATCAAAGTCGCGGATTATTCCCTTAATCAGTTTGTTGTAGTCACGGTTAGAAACACGCTTTGTGAAAAGAGCTTCTGCACGGGCGTTCCATTTTTCATAAAGCTGATTTGCGCTGCCAGGCACAGCCTCATAAGGGCGGACACGGTAAAGCACGCGCATGAAAACATCGCCCACCATAATTGCCTTAATCAGATTATCCAGCAGAGGGAAATCAATCTTAAAGCCAGGATTTTTTTCAAAGCCCTGGGCACTTAAAGAAAGAACAGGAATCTGTCCCCAGCCCGCATCGTTGAGGGCACGGCGAATAAAGCCTATGTAGTTAGTTGCACGGCAGCCACCACCAGTTTGAGTAATAATAAGGGCAACCTTATCAAGGTCATACTTACCGCTTTCAAGAGCCGCAATCATCTGACCGGCAACCAGCAGAGACGGATAACAGGCATCGTTGTTTACATATTTAAGACCAGCTTCTACAGCCTTAGGGTCTACTGCGTCGAGCACAACAAAGTTATAACCGCAGGCACCAAAAGCCTTCTCCAGAATCTTAAAGTGGATAGGCGACATCTGCGGTCCAATAATCGTATAGTTCTTGCGCATGTCTTCTGTGAAGATAATGCGGTTATAAGCTGATGATTTAATAACAGGCTTAGTCTTATTACGGCGGCGTTCCTTAACGGCAGCAATAAGCGAGCGGATACGGATACGAACCGCACCCAGGTTACTTCCCTCATCAATCTTGATAAGAGTATACATGCGGCTCTTAGCGCGCAGAATTTCGTCTACCTGGTCGGCAGTTACAGCGTCGAGACCACAGCCAAACGAAGTGAGCTGTACGAGCTCGAGCGAAGGCATCTCGCTTACAAACTGAGCGGCACGGTAAAGTCTGTTATGATATACCCACTGGTCAATAATTCTGAGCGGGCGTTCAATTTTTCCAAGGTGAGCAACAGAGTCTTCTGTAAGAACAGCAAGACCAAGGCCGTTAATCATTTCTGGAATACCATGGTTGATTTCCGGGTCCAGATGGTAAGGACGGCCGGCAAGAACAATTCCGCTTCCGCCCTTTGTAATGATTTCTTCGAGAGCCTCTTCACCCTTCTGGCGAACCTCTTCGCGGAACTTCTCCTGTTCTGCCCAGGCTTTTTCAACGGCATCAATAATCTGTGTCCGGTTAAGCTTAGGGAACTTTGGCAGCATTTCTTCGCAGAGGCGTTCTGCAAGAGCTTCCTTGTCATAAATCGGCAGGAAAGGATCCATGTAAGTAACCGTCGGATCCTGGCGAAGCTCGTCTACGTTGTTGCGCAGTACTTCCGGATAGCTTGTTACGATAGGACAGTTATAGTGATTTCCAGCGCCAGCATCTTCCTGATGTTCATAAGGAGCACAAGGATAGAAAATAAATTTAACGCCACGCTGTAAAAGTGAAACCACATGACCATGGCTGATTTTTCCAGGGTAGCAGACAGATTCAGAAGGAATCGTCTCAAGACCTTTTTCATAAACGTTACGGCTTGAGCGCTGGCTCAAAATTACACGGAAGCCAAGCTCGTTGAAGAAGGTAAACCACATAGGATAGTTTTCGTACATATTAAGTACACGTGGAATACCAACATCTCCCATAGGAGCATCTTCCGGCTTACGAGGCACATAGTTGAAAAGTCTTTTATATTTCCATTCAAAAAGATTTGGAAGCGGACCTGCGTCATCGTCATCAAGTCCGGTATTCTTTTTGTTACTTGCGTCTATTACATTACCTTCAAGCTCGGCACCCTTTTCGCAGCGGTTACCTGTAATGAAGGTTCGTTTTTCATCACCTGTTGAGAAAGTATTAATAGTAAGAAGACAGTTATTCTGGCACTTACCGCAGCGCTTTAATTCAAGATCAACATGGAAGTTTTCCAGCTGCTGCAACGTTGCAATTCCCGAGCGAACATCGTGAACTGTATCTTCCGGCTCGCCAGGCTTTGGCATCATAAGATCCTGCCACTGGTCGTAAGCAATAAGGGCAGAACCATAAGCACCCATAAGGCCGGCAACATCCGGGCGGTAAACTTCTACGCCCGCAATTTTTTCAAAAGCACGGAGAATGGCATCGTTAAAGAAGGTACCACCCTGCACTACTACCTTTTCACCAATATCAGAAGCCTTGCGAAGTTTAATTACCTTGAACAAAGCATTTTTGATTACAGAATAAGAAAGACCTGCAGCGATATCTGCTACCGAAGCACCTTCCTTCTGAGCCTGCTTAACGCGTGAGTTCATGAATACAGTACAGCGGCTTCCGAGGTCTACAGGTTTCTGCGCCATCAAAGCAATCTTACCGAACTCTTTTACGTCCATGCCCATTGTGTTGGCAAAGTTATCAAGGAAGGAACCACAACCAGAAGAGCATGCTTCGTTCAGCTGAATACTTACGATAGCGCCGTCCTTCATGCGCAGACACTTCATATCCTGTCCACCAATATCGAGAAGGAACTCAACGCCAGGAACAAAGAAGTTAGCAGCACGGAAGTGTGTGATAGTTTCAACTTCACCAGAGTCTACACCGAGAGCTGCCTGAAAAAGTGCTTCACCGTAACCGGTTGAAACGGCACGTGCAATATATACATCTTCTGGAAGTTTTGCGTAAAGGTCTTTAAGAACCTGTACGGCAAGTTCAACAGGATTACCCTGATTGTGTGCATAGAAGTCCCAGATAATGCGACCGTCTTTATCAATAAGACAAGCCTTTGTTGTTGTAGAACCAGAGTCCAGACCAAGGAAAACCGGGCCGTGAGTTTTTGTAAGGTCACCGCGCTTAGCCTTCTGCTCTGAGTGGCGTACCTGGAACTCATCAAGCTCTGCCTGATTTTTGAAAAGTGGTTCAAGACGCTGAACTTCACTAAGCTCTGCGCCAACAAGATTTTTAAGACTTTCGCGGAACTCAGAAATTGTAGGGAATCTGAAAGTTCCGTCTCCAAAAGTTCTTTCTGCACCGAAGGCACAACCAGAAGCTACAAAAAGCTGGCTGTCTTCAGGTACAATAATTTCATCATCTTTAAGTTTAAGTGTTTCAACAAAGCGAGCACGAAGCTGGTCGAGGAAGTGCAATGGACCACCAAGGAATGCTACGTGACCGCGAATAGGCTTACCGCACGCAAGACCGGAAATTGTCTGCGAAACTACAGCCTGGAAAATAGAAGCCGCAATATCTTCACGGCGTGCACCTTCGTTAATCAAAGGCTGAATATCAGTTTTAGCAAAAACACCAAAGCGGGCAGCAATAGGATAAATCTGCTGCATACCTATTGCAA
>JAEEGJ010024145.1_pt1 | contig 12643 bp, 12 predicted proteins | sample 8958761 | NCBI WGS metagenome assembly JAEEGJ01 (sample SAMN16246546, study PRJNA631951) | gut metagenome | biome: gut microbiome; feature: rumen; material: RS-attached | host: Bos | place: Iran: Karaj | collected 2018-10 | reverse complement strand
GCCCCCTCGTTTTTACCTTTTTACTTTTTCACCTTTTCACCTTTTCACCTTTACAGCGGCCCATACCCCATACAACTGGTAGTTCCGATCGCCGTTAAGAATGCTGTGAGCGCAGCTACTATCACCTTCACCGCCAGCTCCACAATCCTCTGCTTCTTCATACTTTACCTCCTTTCTTCTTTAGTCACACAGATCTCACAGATCTCACAGATATTATTTGCCTTGCAAAAGATTTCACAAATATCCTCCCCTTGCAGATGATCTCACAGTTTTTCTCTGCGCAGGCGCAGCTTTAGCTGCATCTATCTGTGAGATTATAAAAGAATCTGTGCATCATAATCTGTGAGATCTGTGAAGATCTGTGTGACTTAAATCATCCGTTGCCCTGATTATCTGCAGCCGGTGCCATGAGGTAAGAGATCGGCGTCTTCTTCTGGAAGCGCTTCTGCTTGCCATTGATCGTGCGGATCTCGCTCTGCACCACATACCCGTACTCGAAGATGCACTGCTCCTTGAAGGCGCGGCTGGTGAGCTTCTCACCCTTCGTGTTCTCCGGCGAGAAGTTGATCTTGATGCCGTTGATCATCGCGTCGGGACCGGCCTCCACAGCCTTCTCCAGGGTGTCCTTGCCCTGCTTCTGACCGTCGACAGAGGGGTAGAATGTGCCCAGACCGTCGAGCTTCACGGGCTGACCCTGTGCGAGCAGTTCCGTCATGCAGTCGACCACCTGTCCGAGTACCAGCACACACATCTGGTAGTCGGCGATCTTGCCGTGACCGGTCATGTGCTTGGCGAAACCCTTCAGGTTCAGGGGCTCCTTGGCGTCTACTTCTGCGAAATACTTGCCATACGCGGACGAGGTGTCGTTAGCGTTCTGACGAAGATTGATCACCATTGGAATGTTTGATCTTGCCATAATTTAAAATCCTTTCTTTTCTTCTGCAATGCAAAATTACAACAATATTCTGACCCCTGCAAGGCTTTTTCTACTCCGAATCAGGTTCTATAAGGTTCCATAAGGTTATATATAATTACGACAAGCGAGGGCTTTATTTTTACGACAACTATGACAACTTAGACAACTTTTTATGGCAGCACTGCTGACAATGGCGACAGTTTTGTCGCCCACAAATGTTGTCTAAGTTGTCATAGTTGTCGTTATAAAAAAATATTTGTATTGTGTATTTATGGAAACGAATAGTGCATATCTCAGTTATTTTTTGTACCTTTGCAGAGCAGAAGAACATCACACATTTATGTCTCAAAACACAAGATCTTTCGGTCGCACCGAGCTCGCCCAATGCTATTTCCCTAACATCCAGCCGCAGTCTGCCTGGCTCAAGCTAAAGTCCCTCCTACAGGAAGACCCTGACCTGCAGCCCCTCACACAGCTTCGCCGTCGCACCTTCCTCCCATGTGAAGTAAACAAAATTTACCAACGCCTAGGGCAGCCCTGACTGCCCTTTTTTCGAGCTTTTCAGGCTCTTTGGCTTTCCACAGCCCAAACTCTGGGTTTCAAATTTTGAAACACGCACTTTAAACTCTCAAAAACCTCCCTTTCCCCTACCCTTCCTAAGGCGATATTTCACAACTGAACGATTGTAAATAATTTTATTGTCATTTGTTTCAGCGTTTCAGTTGTTTCAGTTCATTTTTAGCCTACACATATCTCTAACTTACCACTATATATTATATATATTATAATATATATAATATATAGATAAAATATCCGTCTTTAAGCCCTCTCCATTTCAACTGAAACAACTGAAACGCTGAAACAGCGGAAGCATTATTTTGGCAACGGAATAACACGGCTTTTAACAAAGACACGGCTTCCTCTGCGCTGAGAAAGCCGTGTCCTTAATTCATTAAGGCCGTGTTAATCCGTGCCTATTAAAGATTCTGTGTCATTCCGTGTAAATCCGTGGCTAAATCTGAAATGATGGGGTAACAAAACGTGACGCCATAAAAATAAATCTCGATTTATTTTGCCGTTCGGGAATTTTTTCCTATCTTTGCAGCGATAATTAAAAGCAGACGACATGTCGAACAAAGAAAGAGCAGTTGCACGCATGGATACAGCAAAAGATAAAAGAGAAATTATCGAGCCGGTGAACTTCACGCCGCTTTCTATAGGTAGCGTTCTTCCCAAGGAGTTTGCCCTTGAACTGGTGCGCCGCTATAAGGAGGTAATCGCCCCACATTTCGACTCAGCAATGAAGGTGATGATGTTCGGCTCTTACGCCAAGGACTGCCCTAACGAGTGGAGTGATATCGACGTGGCGGTCATCGTGCCGAAAATTACCGAGGGTACTTGGTGGGAGACATCTGCCAAACTCAATCATGATGTGATAAGGTCAGCCTTTACATCGAGCCCATCCTCCTGGAGAACGACGAAGACACGCCCATCTACCGCGAGGTGATGCGGACGGGCGTCGCGGTCTGACACGCCTACCCTCTCGCTCACACGGGGTCTGACACTCTGTGAGACGAGCGAAGCCGACAACCAAAAATGATAATAATAAAAAAAATCAACCAACGATATGAATAAGAAAGAAATCCATCAAAATCTATGTGTAAGGCGAGTGATGATGACGGTCGCGATGGCGGCCGGAGTTTGCATTGCGGTCTGGGGCCAGGGAACGACGACAGTGGTTCAAGCCGGCTCGGGCGTGACGAAGATTGCAATAGGAGATGCTGCCGCGACGGAGGTGAACAAGGGCGACGCAGTGCAAGCGGCGGAGGGCGCGACGGTGACAATAGTTGGCGCGGCACCAGCAGCGGGGAAAGTGGCGCGGCTGAAACTCACCAAGAAGGAGAAGAGCAGCAGCGAAAGCGCGCAGACAGGCGAAAATCCATCGATTGCTCCCAATGGTGAGCCTGGCGGATCAGGAACCGGTCAGAGCCAGGAAGCATCTCTGCATGATGCCGATCTACCGAAAGAATTAGAAGACTTAAAGAATGTTAATACATTAAATGATCTATTTTTAATGTTTCAAGACATTGAAAGTCAATTGCCCAAAGATCCCGATGACCTGACACTAATTGAAAAAATGACGCTGACACTGGGCAATTATGAGGATTATGAGGAGGATATGGGAGTCATGACACTGACTTTAGAGCCTAAAGCAAAGTTCTCTAATGAGGAAAGTGTATTGATTATCTTCGTATATCATATAAACGGGAAAGTTTCGTGGTCTGCCGTCAATGGCGTTGGTAAAGAGAACGGTTCAGTACAAACAACGATACCTGCAAGCACGTTCGTTTATCTCGCAGACCAAACATTTGTAGCTTTTTTGATAACTGAGCAAGTTAGGTAAATATCGGAATAACATAATGACATGATAAAGATGAAGGATATGAATATGAGATATATCAATTGCAATGTCAGGGGGCTGCTGAGTCGGCTGGCCCTGATGGTGGCGCTGTTGGCAGGTGTGTTGTCGGCGCAAGGACAGGAAAGCAGTAATGAACCGATATTGGCCTACAGCTCCGACGGGGAGTTCACGATCACGATGCCAGGCTACAGTGTCATAGCGGAGATCGAATACATTGACGTCATCACCTCTGTCACGACGCAGCCGACGTACTTGTACCTAACGGTGGGCGCTCTGAGCGACAATGTGCTGACGGTGGCAGCGACGGCAGCGGACGGGTACACGCTCACTTATCAGTGGTATGTGAATACGACAGAATCCAATGAGGGCGGCTCGGAGATCAACGAGGCCACTGATGCCAGCTATACCGTTCCGACGACGACGGCGGGAACCTATTACTACTATTGCGTTGCGACCGCCACGAAAAACGACAATGCCAGCGTGAAGACTGCAGTCGCCTCTAACGTGGCTACCGTGAACATCTCAGCACCGGAGCCTGAGACCCGTATCTTGTCACTCGGCAAAGGGTGGAATGCCAACGGGGCCACCGTGACCGCCAGCTATTCACTGGGAGATGATATTATCACGTATACCGGCGAGGATTTCAGTGTTGAGCCCGCTCCCGTGCTTGAAGGCACGACGGTCACGCTGACCATCACGCCGGGCGAGGACTATGTCGTCGACGAGGTTACTGTAACAAAGTATGAGGAACCAGAAGCACAACAACCAGGAGAAGCATTCGTGGCCGGTGGTGGAAGCCGTACTCGTGGAGATGGTGATGACGCCGTGGTGGTGAGCCACACCGCAGGGACTGACGTGTGGAGCTTCACCATGCCCGCCTACAATGCAGAGGCCACTGTGACCTACAAGGAAAAGACGGCGCTGAAGAAGACCATCGAGGCTGGTTGGATCACCGTCGACGTTGGCGGTGGTCTGACATACAACGGCCAGGAACAGAAGCCATCGGTGACCGTGAAGGACGGAACGACGACGCTCTCGGCTGAGACGGACTATGAGGTGACATATAGTAATAATATGAACGCGTGCGAGGCCACTGCCGAGAACGCCCCCACCGTGACCGTCACCGTGAAGGACGGCAACGACACGTATTCCGGAAGCGCCAGCGTGACCTTCGCCATCGGCAAGGCGAAAGTGAAAGCGAGCGGATTTGCGGTGGAGGATAAGGAGAAGAACGGCGATGATGTGACAGCAGTGCTCATCACTACGGACGTCACGCTCGACGGTGTCATTACGGGCAGCGGCGACAAGCAGGGCGACGAGGTGGACATCAAGGACGTGACGGGAACCTTCGAGGATGCCGAACCCGGAAAGAACAAGACGGTGAACCTCGACTACACCAACGCCTCCCTCACCGGCAAAGATGCTGGCAACTACACCCTCGACAGGAATCAAAGCCAGCCAACGGCCACGGGAAAGATATACATTAAGCCTACCGAAGGCATAGAGTTCAGGGTCGATGGGTTAAAATACAAGATTACCAACGATAAACCATGCGAAGTGGAACTGACGGGCAAGGAAAGGGATCTGAGTGGAGCATTTGCCATTCCGGCTACCATTACTTATGCTGGGATAGACTACTCCGTGACGAGCATCGGCGTTAAAGCTTTCAAGGACTGCAGGGAACTGACGTCTGTGTCCATCCCATCAAGCGTGACAAGCATCGGCAATGATGCTTTCGATTTTTGCACGGCACTGATCTCGGTGACCATCCCGTCAAGCGTGACAAGCATCGGCAATTTTGCTTTCGCCTATACGGACCTCTCTTCGGTGACCATCCCATCAAGCGTGACAAGCATAGGCAACAGTACTTTCCATAATTGCCAAAGTCTGACAACTATCACGGTGGACGGAAACAACACGGCTTACAAGAGTGTGGACGGCGTACTGTTCAACTACGACGGGTCGAAGCTTATACGATATCCCTGTGGCAAGAGCGGTACGAGTTACACTGTCCCCGACGTCGTGACAATCATCGAAGAGAGTGCCTTCGATAATTGTAAGGGCCTGAAGGAAGTGACCATCCCATCAACCGTGACTAACATCGGTGCTAATGCCTTCCAGAATTGTTCCGCTCTGGTGTCGGTGACCATCCACGCCCAGTCGCTGACGGTATACGGCAAATGGGCTTTTGATTACAATGCCTCCGGGCGGAAGATATACGTACCAGACGGCAGCGTGGATACTTATAAGGCAGGATGGAGCGCCTATGCTAAGGACATCGAGGCCATACCAGCACCTGTTCCTCTCGTGGATGCCACACCTGATCATCAGCGGACGGTAGACGGTAAGGGATACGCTCCGCTGACAAGTTCCGGTGCGTCTCAATTAGGTGTGAAGGCAGGCGACGGTATTTATCTCGAATCTGCTGCCGCCAGCCGCATGATGATCGCGGAGAATGGTGGTATCGAAGTCAAGGGTAAAGAAAGTATGTATATGCTTGCCGCGGGCTTGGAAGATGGCAGTAAGCTCCAAGTGGGAGGTTCGGGCTTCACTCCATTTGCACAGATGGGCGGATCAAGCCTTCGCGCAGAATCAGGTGCCCGTACCCGTGGTGACGGCGACATGCAACTCGTCATCGGAAAGGTGTATGAGGTGGTCGGCAACGGCGACATCATCCTCACCTTCGTCCCTGACAACGAAAACGGCATGACCATCAAGGCCATTGACATCACGCCCAAGGTGAACCTCGATGAGTCGGCAGCCCAGCAGCCCCTCGGCGAGAACCTGAAGGACCGAAACATCAGGATGACCTACGAGCGCACCATCGACGCACCTACCGACGCCGCGCATGACGTGGAGCTCGACGGCCAGAACGCCACGCTCTTCACCGTATGCCTGCCCGAGGCGCCCGAGATCGCTGCCGGCGTGAAGTACTACAAGCTCAGCGGCGCCACCGCCACCTCGTTCACCTTCACCGAGGTCGAGACGCCCGTGGCCTTCACCCCCTACGTCGCTGCAGTCACCGCTTCGAGTAATTTCAAGATTAACTATCCTGACATCACCTTCGACACCGGCGCGGCACTCGGTAGTTTCAGTGCTGGCGGCTACACCCTCAAAGGTACGCTCACCGGCATCATCCACGCCAACGCAATCGGACTGCTCATACTACAAGGCCAGGGCAACTGGGGCACCGTCGTCAGCGGTAAGACCGGTGCTTACGTGCCACCCTTCCGCGCCTACATCGAGGCCGACAATGTGAGTGGCGCAAGGACCGTGGGCAGCAGCTTCGGCGACGATGCCACCGCCGTCCGCAGCATCCGCACCATCGACAAGGACGGCACTGAACGCATGTACGACCTCCAGGGCCGCCGCATCGACCAGCCTGCCAAGAAAGGTATCTACATCATTAACGGCAGAAAGGAGGTACTGAAATGAAGAAGACTTATATTGCGCCGGAGATAGCTGTCTACGATGTCGAGACTTCCGGCATGCTCTGCCTCAGCGGCGGTCACAGCGGCGATGCAGATGAAGCCGCACACGCACGCGAGTTACAGGATGATGCCTGGAACGTGATACTCGGCGCCTCGCTCATTGACGATGACTAAGATAAGAGTGTTTTATATTTGTACAAAGGTTTATGTTTTAAATTTTAATGGTTACCTTCGCCTGTCGTGAGATCCGCGGAGGAGGTTTGATTAAATTCTTTTATAGCTATTTCATCCTCGCTGCTTGTGAAAGTCGCGAGGATTTTTTTGCAGAAAGCTTGCAATTATCTTGCAAATATCACTTTTTCTTTTTATCTTTGCAGCGGAAATAATAAATAATTGGCTTATGACAACATTTGCATTAAACAATTTGTGGGCATATCTGCAGGGGCTTTCGCTCTCGCAGAGCGACCGTGAGTGGCTGGCCAACAAGCTGATTATGCCCAAAGACAAAGAGCCAGAACTTTCTGCAGAAGAGCGTAAGGCTCGTTTTCTCCGTTTGGCTGGTATTTGGTCTGAAACGGAAGATGGCGAGGAATACTATCAGATGTTGAAGCATCGCAATGATGGTCGTCCTCTTAATCGTGAAATCAATCTTGATGATTAGCGGCTTATGAAGGGTTTCATTCTCGACACCTACACGTGGATTGAGTATTTCCGTCGTCGTAGTGGAGTAGAAAGGCATATCGCAGAAACTCCAGCAGAACAAATCTATGCCTCGGAGGTAAGTATAGCCGAGCTTACCTATGGTGCGCTTCATAGTCAAGCCGTGGAAAAGCATCTGAAGGAACCAAGGGAGATTGAAGAGGCCTTTACTGTTTTGCCCCTTGGTGATTGGACTCGGGATTATGCTGAGATGCGTCAAGCTCTCACCAGTAAAGGGATCATTGTTGGTGATTTCGACATTCTTATTGCCGTTACAGCCCGTCATTATGACTTGACTGTCGTCACGCACAATACCAAGCACTTTGGACAGATACCTGGCATACAATGTGTTGACTGGGTTGACTGATTATTAGCCATGTGCGCAATGTGCCTGACCAATATATCGGTCACGAAGTCGGTGTCAATCTTCTCGCGGATGGTTGACGGCTCCATTAGTTGGTTTATGTGTGTCTATTTATCAAAATTTGTCATAGCTTATTATTTATAAAGGCAGCTTCTTCGCCTTTGATGTCATCGAATATTCGTGGACGAGTCATAATCCAAAGAGTGGTAATCTTCGAGATGACCTTGTTAAAGACAAATCCCTGTCATTGTAAAGTATCCGCACAATGCGATTTTGAATGATGTAGGTCATAAGTGTTCTGTTTTTTTTATTGTTTAATTCCAATATTTCATCTAATCCCACCACCCAAAGAGTTTATATTCCCTAATCATGTGATACAGGTGCAGTGCTTTCTGTTGGCGGAGGCTGATTTTTAGATGTATCGAGTATTCACGTCTGTCTTCTGCCAGCGCATCCTTAATAGGAGTTTCTGTATTTGTTTCTATTTCATGTTGTTAGTTTATACTCCTAATTCTTTCTTGACTAAATACAAAATTCTTCTTCGAGCGCTTTTGTATGATACAGCCTCCTTCAGAATCTTTGTTGCCTGAAGATACACTTTGCGAGGTACGGGAACGAATTCACTGAATGTTCCATTATTGTCTACAGCCATTGGGAAAACGGAAGTATACACTTGGTCGGTTTCCAAGATATGCCAGCGCACCTTGTAGATGCCGCGATAGCCTTCTCTGTCTTCAATGATGTCGAGCACTTCAAAGAGTATTGGTGCTAATTTGAGATTCTTTCGCCATTGAAAGAAGGCGTCATGCTTCTTAATCTTTCCTGTATTCATAATGATTATGAATTATTCTTTTGAAAATTCTTTTTCATCTTGATTCTCATTCTCAGGAGTTTCCTCCTCCAGTATCCAGAAGTCGTCACCAAGTTCGGTTTTCCCATTCTTTTCCCCAAAATGTACATCGAGCGACTCAGGGTCTTCTTTCTTCATATGATAGATAGTGAGATGCTCCAAATCGTGGATGGTAACCTCTATCGGAAATGGGCCATTTTCCCCTTCAAGATATGCTGTTCTATAGAAGTCTTTCATCTCGAGGCTCTCTGGAAAGAATAGAGATTGCACAAGTTCATCTGCCGTAATTCCTGTAATCACGACTTCCTGGTGGCAATACCAAAATCTGAATTTATAAGTCGCCATAGTGGGTATTTATTTCTGTTCTTTTGATTGTTCAATCAAGTAATCATAAAAGGCATCAATGTCGCTGACGTTGAATTCTTCTTCGTCAATCCAGTATTTGGCCTCATTCTTGGGAGCTTCCTCGAGACACCAGTCAAGATCATTGTAGCCGTATCTGTCAAACTTCTGGTTGAACATGATGCAGAACGCGTAAGTAACCGCATTCCATAAAGGGGATATATAGAATGGTACATGCTGCGCCTGTTCATCGTCCCAGATGAGTTCGAACGCATCATTCACCTTGTCCTCTTTCTCCTTTGCATTTTTGACGAATGCGATGAATTCCTTGAATTGTTCGCGAGTTGGTATCATAATTATGTTGTTTTAATTCGACTTTCTACCTTCAAGTAGGGAAAATTCGGAAATGTTACACCGTAAAGAAGAAAAAAATATCGGAACAAACGAAAAAAAGTGGTTGGAAAGCATTGCTGACTTTCCAACCACTTCGTTTATTATTCGTGTTTGCACTTTATCGCGATTAACGCAATCCGCTAAACTTTTTCCAAACTATTATTAGCCCTAAATTGCTTATACACAGGGTATATAAAATTCTTATTTCATTCCCAGTTCCAACAATTCCGCAGCAATCTCCGGACTTACTATCCGCATCATGCTATCGTCTTCGTGTCCTCTCGATAGTAAGTTCACACTACCATACCAGACGAGAGACTGGTCAATGACGGCATAACGTTCATGACAATGATTCTGTGTTTTCACACATATCCCAGCCGATGTAAGTCGTTCCAATAGTTCTCCATGATGCTCTCGGCCGTCTTCTGGGTACTCTTCTGGATTCAAAGAGAAAACAGTGATAGTAATGCCTCGTTTCTGCAAAAACTCTGACAGGTCAGCAAGCCACTCAACCTTACGCGAACTAAGGAAAGGACTGGAGATAACGATGCTCTTCGCTGCAGAAAGGACATCCTTTACAAATACCTCCCAATAGCCCTGGCTGTCGAAGATAGAATTGCTCACCTCCTGCTTGTCCATGACTTCCGAACACACCTCAAACCCTATCTTTTTGTACGTTCGCAGCCGTCGATGATACATCCGCTCCAGCACGGGAATGTGCTGATCAATATAGTCGAAGATGATGACGTCCTTCTTCCCTTCGTAATCGCGATTCAGTCGTCCGGCATACTGCTCTACATTCCCCTCGAACGAAATAGGCATGGCCAACAGCATCGTATCGAGCCTTGGATAATTGAATCCCTCACCAATATACTGTCCGGTAGCAACCATAATCATGCTCTCTTCGCGACTCACGGCTACCATTTTCTCTCGCAATTCGGCTCGTGCCTTCATACTCTTACCACCTTGCAGCAGAAACACATGGTCTGCCGCGCCCTGAAGCAAGCCATAAAGATTCTCTGCATGCTCCCTATACTTGGTCATCACCACAGGCGTACGACCTTTCTTGGCACAATCCACCGCATCGGTCACAATCTGCATATTCCGCAGTTCGCTATCGACAATCAGACGGTATAGATCAGAAATATGCCTGTCGTCTGACGGGGAGAGATCAATCATCCTTGTAAAACGAGGATAAACATAGTGACCGATTCCCTGTTTGAAGGCTCGATCCTTGGCAGTATAACGATGTCGGATAGGGCCAAGTTGCATCAGCAGTTTCCGTTCCTGCTTGTCTCCACGTTTTACAGTCGCACTCATACCATACACATACTTAGCAGCCGATGCTCGTAGTACATTTTCAAAGGTTGTTGCTGCGGCATGATGGCATTCGTCCACGATAATCATCCCATAGTCGCGCACCATCGGATTGATCTCGTCCTCCTTCCCCAACGAGCCAATCATAGCAATGTCGATAATCCCCGTTGCCGCCTTTTTCTGAGAGGAGAACGTGCCAATGACGGAATCACGCTGTTTGACACGTCCCTTCGGAGTGGTATAGGTCGGCAGTTCTTCGTTGATGGTCAGGAACTTATTCAAATCACGAACCCAGTTATTCATAATCTCGACGGTATGTACCAGCACCAACGTGTTGACCTTCCGACGGGCAATCAGGTTCGCACCGATAACCGTTTTGCCGAAAGCTGTAGCAGCAGCGAGCATACCCATATCATATGCCAACAATCGCTCTGCGGCAACCTTCTGTTCAGGATACAGTTTCCCATTGAAAGAAACATCTATCTGCCTTCCCGCCTGCCTTTTGTCCGCGATGTCATACGGAATCTCGGCATCAGACAAATGCCTCTTCAGTTCTTCGAAGCATCCTCTCGGCAGGACGATATAATCACCCTCATCATAGCCATCATAGACAATCCGAGGTGTTTCACGCGTAGAAAACCCCAATGCCAGATTCTGGAAGAACTGAGGGTTGGAATATGCCGCCAAACGCCTAATGGCATTCTGCAAACGAGGCTTTATATTCCGTTTGTCAACATATATACCATCAGCCAGTATTATCTTAATCGCCCCAGTAGAATCCTCAGTTTTGAAATATCGAGCTGAAGGTTTAGGACTACTGCCAAAGAGAAGCAGATTGCTGTCCTCTTGTTCATCCACTTTGTCATTCTGGAACATCTGCATCGTATTATCTTCTGGGCACCATGATTTCACATACGCATCAACCTCAGCCTCAGACAACTTTCGTGTATTCAGTAATTTGCTCCATTGGTCTTTATATGGTCTCCAGAACTCATCCACAAACGCGCTATTGTCCTTACGAAGTGCCTGTCCTTGAAGAGGAAGCGCAATAAGATTCCCCAACTTCCCTTCTGGCAGACAAGCCTGCATTGGCATCATACGGTCATAGTATCTAAAACTCTTGAGACTCACCGATTCTGCACCTTTTGCAATCAACGCCTCGCCAAACCTGCGCGCCTTCGCAGCTTGAATGGCTTCGCTGAAGAATATCCACACATGAGCACCTCGCCCAGAACGGGAACGTTCTACCAGCGCATCTATCCCGACCGACAAGCAAATCTTCCGCAACGCATCCACCTCCTGCTCCCAGTCCTTTGAAGGAGCCGCATCCTCATCATGATTATCGAAATCAAACACCAAAAACCAACAAGTCCCGTCAGGGAACAACGGATACAAACCTATCACATCCGAACAATCCTCCTTCGTTCCCTTCAAGTGCTCCAACATAACTGAAATCTTCAGTTCCTTATAATCCTTTGCAGGACACTCTTGGCACTTCACACCCTCACCGCTCTTCTTGGGACATACGCCAATCTTCCAGAAATTGTTGCATTGGGTATAATATCCTTTTTTCGCATTTCGCTTCACATATACATCCTTGCGCCCTCGAAAGTAAGAATAGAACCGTATCGCATGCTCAGCCGTCAACTCAGGAAACTCAATCTCCACAGGTTCCTCCCGTTTGATCGCCTCCACATACGCCTCATAGTCATACGAAATCCCGTTCTCATCCAGCAGTCCCTTCAGATACCGTATTTCCGACTCCAGCCGCAAGATATGGTCGACATTTTTACACATTACATTGCTTTGTAAGTTCTATGACCGTCCTTCTGATATTCTCTTTCGCTGTTGCGGGTTGCAGGGCGATTTCGAGGGGTAAGTCGGGAGGATTGATGCAGGCGACACGGGA
>JAEEGJ010024143.1_pt1 | contig 12644 bp, 10 predicted proteins | sample 8958761 | NCBI WGS metagenome assembly JAEEGJ01 (sample SAMN16246546, study PRJNA631951) | gut metagenome | biome: gut microbiome; feature: rumen; material: RS-attached | host: Bos | place: Iran: Karaj | collected 2018-10 | reverse complement strand
AACATAATATAAATTGTGTAACAAGTGTGGTGATAAAGAATGTAAGCGTTCGCAGAACGGGTGCAGCTTTGATTATCAATTAGTTATGTTGCACAATAAGGGCCAAAAGTATTTACATTTTGGATTTAGAGCACGATTTTGCCCGGAATCAGATTATCCCATGTCTCGCCAAGATCAGGCTGTCGGCTTAGGACTGCACACAGATACCGATACGGATCAACGTTGGACAATTTACAGCTCTCGATAATCGAGTAGATTTTGCACGTTCTTGAGGCGCTGTCTTCATTTTGGCAGAACAAGAAGTTTTTCCGCCCCATTGCATGGCTGCGCATAGTTCGCTCTGCCAGATTATTCGAGACATCCAGCAGACCGTTCTTTATCACCTGGTAGAACTGGTCGATTCGTTCCCAAGCGTACATGATGGCTTTCCCAATATTGCTGTCCGAGAAGAACCCTGGCGTTTCAATTTGTTTTCGCAGCCACTCCTTGAACCTGTCTAGTAGCGGTCTCAACTCGATTTCCCGTCTTGCCTCAATCACATTTGGCGGTAGATTCTGTTCTCGGTATTGAGCTTCATTTTTAAAGATCTCGTTAATGAACTTGAGTGCTTCTTCCGCCTTTTTCTTGTGATATTTCAGACTATCTCGGAATTTACGCCTCACGTGGGCAAGACACGGAATATGGATAATTTCCTTCTCAAGTCGTTCTCCTACATTTATATACGCACCATAACCATCCGTCTGAATATACTTTCCCGAATAGTCTTTCATCTGTTCATCCAGAACGTCGGCTCCCCTGGAACCTTTGCTACGACTGAAAAACATCAGTTTATAGGTTGGGCTGATGAACCCCCAGTCATAGCCTTTTTTCGTGCTGTGCTTGAGTATATCCACTACTGGCATCGTCGTTTCATCGACATGGAGGCGGTTGTCAGACAGAACTTTACTCCGGATAGCTTCATAAACACCGTCCAAAGAGTTCAAGCCGGCTGCAGTCCAGTCATGCAGAGTCGTTTTGGCTATCTGGATGTTCCCCGTATTCAGCATATTCAGCTGTCTCTCAATCGGGATATGATATAAGTACTTGTTACAAAGCAAAGTGGCTATTAGGTCAGGTGTTGCGTGCCTCTTTTCCATGTCTTCAGGAACATATGGTAACGGCGGAACGACAAGATGACCGTCTTTGCTATAGACATATCTGTCATATCGGACCTTACACAGTTTTCCGGGGATGTAGTAAAAACGGAAGGACTTGTTGACTTTGATGAAGCGTGCACCCTTTATTTCTTCAGCATCAGGACGAAGTTCGATGACTTTGTCTGCCTCAATGTCGCTGTAATCTCTCTTGTGAGGATGCTTGTATGACTTCTTCTTTCTCGAAGAGGCAGGGACATCCTGACCACTGCCGGTAGTCCCCTGCTGGTCGTCATCATGATTATCATTCATAGAGTCGCCATCTCGTTTCTGGCGTTCCTCATCCTGGGGAGTATGGTCGTCATCGGAGCCTTCTTCATCCAGCGTTTCAGCATGTGTCTTCTCGCTGCTGGTACCGAACAGTTTTCTCTCGTAGGTTGCAATCACATCGGCCATTTTCTCGATACTTCTCCCCTGCTCCTTGATGGTCCGTTCCAACTCGTCGATTCTTTCCAGAAGGTGATCAATCATATGATCTTTACCTTCCAGCTGACGCATGAGCCCCTCAATTACGGACTGCAAATCGACGTTGTTTTCTCGTTTTCCCATGTATCAAAGTTACGAATAAAAAACGAGAAAAACAAATATATTTAATTGATTATCAATTATTTATTATAGATTTTATAACCATTTATCAGCCGTCTGAGGCGAGGCCAATCTATCGGATATTCTTTCCTTGAGAAGTCCCATTTCGGGTATACGAAGACGCCTCCATATATCTTCCGGGTATACATAGTGAAGGCATTCCTATGGTAGTGGAGAAGCTTGATTATCTTGTGCGATCTCGATATGAAGATGTAGACCTCCCCTTCCTGCGGATCATGGTTCAGGTCATTCGTTACGATGCCGATCAGCTTGTCCACCCCATAGTTCATCGAAATAGGCTGCTGATATATGAAATAACGCAGGTCAGGCGTTAACTCTAAAATCGTATTCCTCATATAGAACGATGGCTGCGATTAACGATTCCAGGGTTGCCTCTTTCAATGTTAGTTCCACTCCGCTGGGGAACATGATCGTGGCTTCACGGACAGGTGTTGTCGGATTGGTTTTCCCGAGCTCGACGTGAATATCCGGGTTCACAGGGTAATGTGTGTGGGAACGGCATTTCCGAACGTCGGGTTCTATCACAAGTTCTCCGAACATCTGTTGGGCGGTGCTGGGTTCATACTTGTTGTGCTCTGCCCATTTACCAGCCCACTCTAGCCGATGCATGCATTTCTCGACCAGGGGAATGCCATAGTGCTCATTCCATTTGTTCACCACATCTACGAACGCGAGGTAATCCAGGTTGTTTGCCTTGCAGTAATCGACAATGTTCATCCCGCTGCGGCTATAGCGGATATACTCGACCGTCAGGTCATCTTTTGGGGAGGACATAGCTTCGTCTTTGTTGATAATCGCGCGAAGCTACTCATCAAGGATCCAAAAGTCAATGCGCTTTTACCGAACGCTTACAGAGGGGAGTCACAGCTATAAGCCTGAAACTTCTTTGGATTTTGGAAAAGAAATAGGAACTTTTTTTACAGGGATATATCGAATATTTCGTAAATTTACAACATCAGAATGCTGGTTATAAGAATACTGATCAAATTGAGTTCCTATTTCCTTTTGGTTCTGATAATAATCAAAATAAGAACGTTCCGATTTATATTATGTTAAGTTGTGGATATGGAATTATTCCCCTACCTTTGCATACACTAAAAAATGGACAAATGTCAAGACGCAGAGTTGATCTCCTCCTGGAGAACGTTCAGATAGAAAATGTTGCGGCCGAGGGCAAGGCTCTTGCCCACGTAGACGGAATGGTGGTATTCGTGGACTTCGCAGTTCCCGGAGACATTGTAGACATCCAGGTCACAAAAAAGAAAAAAAACTACATGGAAGGCTTCATAAAACGAATCGTAAAGCCTTCCAAAGACCGTCTTGAGCCATTCTGCCGTCATTTTGGCGTATGCGGAGGCTGCCGCTGGCAGCCGCTGCCGTATTCAATGCAGCTTGAAGCCAAACGGCAGCAGGTAGAAGACCAGCTGGTAAGAATCGGGCATCTTGAAGTCCCTGAAATAAGGCCTACACTCCCCTCTGAAAAGACCAGAGAATACCGTAACAAGCTGGAATTCAGCGCTTCATGCCGGAGGTGGGTGCTCTCCGGAGAAGATCCTGACGCAATCCCGGAAACAGACCGCATGGGCCTTGGCTTCCACGTGGGCAAATTCTTCGATAAAGTGCTGGATATCAAGCAGTGCCACCTTCAGGCAGAGCCCTCCAATGCCATCCGCCTCTTTATCAAGAAGTTCTGCATCGACAACGGATATGAGTTCTACAACATACGTGAGAACCACGGTTTCTTCCGCAATATGTTCGTCCGCACCAATGAGGCCGGAGACGTCATGCTCATAGTCTGCTTTGCAAAGGACGATACCCCCCGCATACAGGCCCTCCTGGATGCCGTTTCAGCGGAATTCACGCAGATTTCAAGCCTCTATTACATTGTAAACGAAAAGCTTAACGATTCCATTGCAGACCTCTCCCCTGTCCTCTATAAAGGGCTTCCCTACATTGAGGAACAGATGGAAGGCCTGCGTTTCAAGATAGGCCCCAAATCTTTCTACCAGACCAATTCCCTGCAGGCATACCGCCTTTACAGAACCGCACGCGAATTCGCAGCCCTTACCGGCAAAGAGGTTGTCTACGACCTCTATACCGGCACCGGAACCATTGCCCAGTTCGTGAGCGGGAAAGCGTCCAAAGTCATCGGCATAGAATACGTGCCTGAGGCGATAGAAGATGCCAGGGCCAATGCGGAATCCAACGGGATAAGCAACTGCGAATTCTTTGCAGGAGATATGAAAGACGTTCTGAATGAAGCGTTTATCAAAAAACATGGAAGGCCCGACGTCATTATCCTGGACCCTCCCCGCGCAGGTATCCACCCTTCTGTTGCCGATGTCATCCTGAAGGCCGCCCCGCAGCGCATGGTATACGTCAGCTGCAACCCTGCCTCCCAGGCCAGGGACCTTGCTATCCTCTGCAGGGATTATAAGATAGACGCAGTGCAGCCGGTGGACATGTTCCCCCATACAATGCACGTAGAAAATGTAGTTGCGCTCAGTCGCAGGTAATAACCGCCCTCAGAGTCTCCTTGTTGCCATCGCCATAGTCCAGAATGGCCTGGATTGTGTGTACCCCTTTTGACAGGACGATACCCGGATCGAAGGTTATCTCGCCGTCATAGAGCCAGGTGATGCTTTCCGGTTCCAAAGCCCCTCCGGAAACCTTCAGCGGGAGAGACTCCCCTTCCCTCCAGGTCTTTCCCCCAAGGTCTATGAAGGCATATCCCATATCGGAAAGGGAAGAAGCATCCGTGACCTCGCGTACCCCCGCCGTAAGAAGAAGGTCCATGTATCCGGTGCCCACACGGTCCGACTTCATGGGCTCCCATTCAGACTGCTCCAGACTCAGCCTGGCAAAGAAACTGTTGTCTTCATGTCCCTGCATGGCAACTCCGAGCGGGTATACCTGTGAAGACCCTTTGAGCCCGTATCCCACATATATATCCGCCCCGTCGGGGATACGGATGTCGGCATCTGAGATATCCACCTCGTTAAGCTCGTGAACTCCGTAGACGGGATTCTCTACTTCCCTGGTCAGGACTCTCTTCCCTCCACAGTCAATAATGATATATACCGCATCGGCAGGACCGGCCCCATACGTAGAGAAGGACACTTTCTCTATTCTCCTGCCTGCATATCTGAACAGTTCGGAGGGGGTGAACCTGACCGCTCCCATGCAGTCGCCGAAGTCCCTGGATGGCAGAGGATAGAAAATCTTTGTCTGCGAGGCATCGTATTTCTGAAGGGTTACCATGGACGACTCACCTGACTTCATGAGGAAAATCGGCATATATGCACTTCTCCAGTCAATAATGCCTTCCAGCTGGGTTCTGCGGTATCCTTCCCCGGAAACACTAAGGACGAAATGAGTCCCGGCAGGCTGGGGTTCCAGGTCCAGGACAAACCGCCCGTCACTCCCGGTAAGGGTGCGGTTCCCGGAGATGCTGACGGACACGACGGCCCCGGCGACGGGCTGCCCGTCCAAGGTCATGACCCGGCCGCTCACATTGGCTCCATGGCCTTTAAGTACATTAGCCATTGCTCCATCTTCCGTGAGCCTTATGTCAACTACCTGGTAATCAGTGCCGTTTCCGCTCCAGCCTACAGGGTCAAAACTGAAGAGCCCCGATGTCCCGGGGAACACGACGCCCTCCATCTTTCCGATATAATTGACAGAAGCAGGCGCGGCAGATGGTATAAGGTATGCCAAAGGATGGGAAGACCGGGAATTAAGATAGTTCATTGACTCCCAGTTCTTCCAGTAATATATGGCCGGCCTTCCGTCCAGTACCGCATTCCGGGAACGGTCTATGTGGTAAAGCAGAAGCCCCTCCGGCAACGGGGCATCCCAACCCTGCCCGTTCCTGTATTCCCATATGAAAAACTCCCATTCCACATCTGACGGGACCATGAATGCCGAGTTCTCCTGCACCGGACGCCAGAGCTGGTCTCCTTCCTGAAGAAGCGGTATTTCACCCTCTTCCAGCCAGCCAAGCAGGTATCTTTCCAGCATATTGAAGTACGGAGGTGTGCGGCCTTCGTCGTTATAAAGGCCATAAGACATTATGGAGAATCCGTACATGCCGCCAACAATGCCGTTGGCAGAGTTGTCCGTGTCATAGAAGTCCGGAAGGCCAAGAGAGTGGGCAAACTCGTGGCAGGTGGAACCTATGCCTTTGAAACTGGTGCCGGTATTGCCGTTAAGTTCCGACGTGCAGAAGTACCTTCCAAGGAGTTTTCCATCAAACAAGGCCTTCTTGACCAGTGTATTCTGCAGATCCTGGATGTTTGCCTGATGGGACCAGATGGCGTCGGCGGGCCCGCTCTCCGACTCGTCATATCCGGCGAAGTAGAAAAGGACCATATCCAGAGTGCCGTCGCCGTCCTGGTCGTATTGGGAGAAATCCGTAGACTCGTCAAGGAGAAGACAGGCCTCATACAGGGCCATCTCGGGAGCCTTGTCCACCCCCGATGAAGTATTGGCACCGTAGGCGGCCATGCTCTTTTCCAGCCTCACCGGTTCCAGGACGTCGAATACGGGCGTGAACAGACCATGTGAATTCTCAACGTAATAATCCCGGACCGATCCCGAGGCACCGCCATCGGAGTAGCCCTCCTGATTGAGCATAGCGTCAAATCTCAGGGAAATGTCGTCAAACGAGAAAAAAACATCGTCAAACTCCACCAGGACAACCGGGATATGCCTTTCCCCTGTGGTGAGGTAGGCTTTCCTGGTCGGAGCGGGACGTGCGGTACTGAAGGATGACGGCTTTCTGTTCGACGATTTCCTGTAAAAGCCTTTTTGGTCTACCTCAAGTACTGCCCCGGAAGCATCGGTAGCCCAGTGTCCGGACTCGTCTCCGTGGAGAGTTACGCTTATCCAGGTACCGTCAGGCTGGCGGTAGCGATGCACTCCGGGGCGGGCAGGTCCGGCATTCGCCACTGCTGCGGCGAGCATGGCGGCAACGCACAATATGACCCTTCGGAGCGTCATCTTTCAATAATGAAGTATTCTGATTCGCTTTTCCTGAGCCACACAAGAGTACCGGTAACCCTGACTACTTCTACGTCCACCGCGGGCTCGTAAGACTCCTCCATCCCCTGGCGCACAGTCTTGTAGCTGACGGAAATATGGCTGCCAGAAGCAAGGTCCCACGGTATGCCGCCAAGGGCATGGACCGTAAGTGAGGACGGATCCAATATCCTGTATGTCCAGTAATTGCCATAGTGCAAGGAAGACGACTGGCGTGTTCCGGTAGGAAGCACATTGACGCCTTCAACTCCATAGAAACCGGGAACCTTGTTCAGGGTCAGGGGGTCGGGAACTCCCTGTTCCATCGTAACCTGGATACTGTGCTCCCCGGCCTTGAAAACAAGTTTGGTATTTCTGGGGTATATGCTTTCGTTGGACGATACGGCATAAGGAAGAGTCCACGAATTCTTTCCGGTCTTTTCACTCTCTCCCACCGTCATCCATGGCACGGGCTCTTCCGGAAAGGACAGTTCCCACTCCGCATCGCACGATATGGTAAAGGACGATTCTACACCGTCGGGAGAAATACTCCTGGTGAAATCCGTAACCTGACGGTCTATGAGCAGATAATCGGCCTCCGGCTCCTGAGTGGGCTCCTTGTGGCGGCAGCAACAGACAGGCAGCAGTAAAAGAATCAAGAGGACCGGCCGATAAAACCTCATATTGGCAAGTATCTTATAACGCAAATATACTATAATTCGACAAGAATTGCTATTTTTGCGTCACAAAATGAATTGACATGTTCTTAATGATCATACTGCTCCTGGCAGGGCTGGCCCTGGTTGTGTTCGGTGCTGACTGGCTTGTTGACGGAGCCTCATCCGTCGCCCGGCGCGCAGGACTCAGCGAATTCGTCATCGGCCTCACCATCGTGGGCATGGGAACATCGGCCCCGGAGATGGTCGTGAGCCTTGTCGGTGCCCTTGAGGGAAATGGAGACATCACTGTAGGCAACGTTGTGGGCTCCAATGTTTTCAACACTCTGCTCATACTCGGCGTCACCGCACTTATCCTTCCCATCGGCATAACCCGTTCAAACAGAAGAAGGGATATCCCGGTAAACATAGTAGTCACCGCCCTGCTGATGCTCCTTGGCATGGAGTCCACCATCCTTGGTATCGGGACAGACGGCCTGAGCCGTTTTGACGGAGCCGTGCTGCTGGCGCTTTTCGCCGTCTACATGTGGATCAGTTTCCGTAGCGGTAAAACCACTGACCAGGCCGGTGAAGAGGGGCAGAAACAGCAGAAACTGTGGCTTTCCATCCTTATGATACTGGGCGGCCTTGCCGCACTGGTCGCTGGCGGCAACCTCTTTGTAAACAATGCCACAGGCCTTGCATCGGCACTGGGGGTAAGCGACAAGTTCATTGCCGTCACAATCCTCGCCGGCGGCACTTCCCTGCCGGAGCTCGCAACCTGCATCGCAGCTGCGGTCAAGAAGAAAGGGCAGCTTGCCCTGGGCAACATAATCGGCTCGAATATATTCAACATACTTCTGATTCTTGGAACATCGGCAGTTATTGCTCCGGTGTCGTTCCAGAGCATAAACATGGTGGACATGGCGGTACTTATGGCAAGTGCGCTCGCCCTTGGCACCAGCATTTTCATCGGCCGCAGAAACCAGCTGGACCGCGTGGACGGTGCACTGTTTCTGATTATATGGGCCGCATACATGGCGTATCTTATCGTCAATCTTTAGAATATGAATCTTCAGCATATCATACTCCAGGCCGCACCCGCGGCAGAAGAAATAGCCGGTAAACTCAGCACCGACTCCCTTGCAGTAAAACGCCAGGCAATAGTAGAGACAATACGGACCACACCCCCGGACCAGCTTATAGACGGACTCATCTCCCAGGCAATCCAGTTTGGCCTCAAGGTGCTGGCCGCGCTGCTCATCTACATAATAGGAGCCTGGATTATAAGGATGGTCAAAAGAGGGCTCAAGAAGGGGTTTGAGAGGAAACAGACGGAGAAGACCCTGGCCTCCTTCACCCTGAGCCTTGTGAGCATTGCCCTGTGGATTGTTGTCATAGTTATCTCCATCAGCACCCTTGGCATCAACACAACTTCCCTGGCAGCGCTGCTGGCCGCCGGCGGCATGGCAATAGGCATGGCCATGAGCGGTACCGTCCAGAACTTTGCCGGCGGTATAATGATCTTGGTATTCAAGCCTTTCAAGGCCGGAGATTTCATAGAGGCGCAAGGGTTCAGCGGAACTGTTACCGATGTGAATATCGTGAGCACCAAGCTTTTAACCACAGACAACAGAAGGATCATCCTTCCCAACGGGGCCCTCTCCAACGGCAATATAAACAATATCAGCGCAATGCCCCTCAGGAGGGTCGATATCAGCGTCAGCGTGCCTTACGGAACGGAGGCGGAACAGGTGAAAAAAGCCCTTCTGGAAATAATCGGCACCTGCCCATACGTGCTTGACTCTTCCACCCAGGGAGCCTCGGACCCGTTTGTGGCAATAATGAACCTTGGAGACAACAGCGTAAACTACGTAACCCGCAGCTGGGTCTCAGCTACGGATTACTGGAATGCTTATTTCTACCTTAACGAGACTTTCTATACCCAGCTGCCCCGGAAGTACGGGATAGGATTCCCCTTCCAGCAGATGGACATTCACATCAAGAACTAGAGTTCTTCCTTGGAAAGGACAGGATTGCTGTAGATGTGCAGCAGGATGTCCCTGAGGTCTTCCTGATTAAGGGTGGGTTCCACCTTGGTGAGCTGGCCCTCGATGTATTTCCTGAAAGCGGCGAGCTCTTCAGGAGTATACTTGTCCGAGTATTTTGAACCGCCGTTTACGATATCGTATGCCATATAGTTGGTTTTCCAGAGACGGTAGCCGCTTATAATGCGGCGGTCCATTGCATGGCGGATGCTCTGGAAACGGTCGTTCTTGTCACAGAGGGAGGCCTCGTACAGCTCTTCGTCCGTAAGGGAGTCCCCTATCTGGAGGTGGACGTTGCCTTTGTACTGCTTGATGCCCATCATTATGCTCTGGAGGTCTTCGTGCTCCGTCTTCACGTACTTCTGGGTACGGGAGATGAGGATTTCCCTGGCTTTGAGGATGTCGCAGGGCTCGTACTCATAGGAAATGCTCATGGGAACGATGTTCAGTTCCCTGAAATCTTTCACGAAATCTCCGCTGCCGCTCATGTTGAACATCTTCAGAAGGCCCTGTTCCGTGATGTCAAGGCCGTTCTTGGTACGTCCTTCCTTCTGGGCAATCCAGACCGATGCCGTACCTCCGGTAACGGTTTCCCTGATGTATTTTGACAGGAGCTGGGAGGACAGGTATAGCTCACGGGCCGATATACCGCGGATAACCTTTATCATGCGGTTGGAACGTATAAGGAGCTCTACCGTAGGGTCCTTGAGTAGGTTGTCGCCTACCGCAATCTGGGTCATGGGAAGACCGTTGCGGTACAGGACTATCTGGGTGAATGCCGGGTCCAGGATGATGTCCCTGTGGTTGGACATGGCCAGATAACAGCCTTTTACAGCCTTCAGTTTGTCCAGGCCGTCATAGGAGAATTCATTGACCGTGGTCTTTATGACCCACTCCACGGCTTTTGACATGACCATGGACTGGAACTGGTCTACTGTCTTTATGCTGCGGAGGATATCCCTCAGATATGTTTCCGGCTGGTTGGGAAAGATATACTTTGAAACCCACGGAACCGCAGGGTGGTTTGCCACCTTGGAAAGGCCGGCGGAAGCATCTTCGTCCCCGAAGGGGGCTATATCGTTGAATTCGCTGTTCTGATCCATACGCAATTCATTTATCCATCCACAAAGTTAGCAAATTATTCCGCCCTTTCCAACAGGGAACTGTCCCCGTAACTGAGGAAACGGAATCCGTGGGAGAGCGCATAATCGTAAATGGTGCGCCAGTCCCCTCCCACAAAGGCCGATACAAGAAGGATAAGGGTACTTTCCGGCTGATGGAAATTGGTTACCAGGCGGTTTACTATCCTGAACCTGAAGCCCGGGACGATGATGATGCGCGTCCCGAGTGAAAGGCTCTCAAAACCGTTTGCGTCAAGATATCGGACGATTGCGTCCAGAGCCTCACGTGTAGAATAAGGATACTCCCGGGTATAGGGAGCCCACTGCTCCACATCTTCCGGCACACCCTTCTCAAGGCACGAAACACCGGCGTAATACAGGGATTCAAGGGTACGGACCGATGTTGTCCCCACTGCGGTTACGCTGCGATTTCCGTCCCTGAGGGCCTCCAGAAGGGCTTTAGAGACCACAAACGGCTCCCTGTGCATGGAATGCCGGCTCACAAGGGACCCTTTCACCGGAAGGAAAGTCCCGGCACCTACGTGAAGACACACAGTCTCCGTGCGGATGCCTTTTTCACGGATGCGGTCAAGGACCGCCTGTGTGAAGTGAAGACCGGCCGTAGGTGCGGCAACAGAGCCCCTGATACGGGCGTAAAGGGTCTGATAGCGTTCCACGTCAAGGGCCTCCGACTCGCGGTTAAGGTATGGAGGAATGGGAATTGTACCGCAGATTTCAAGGACCCTGGAAAAAGGAAAACCGCCTTTCCACTCAAAGCGGACAAGCCCTGTCTGGCCATCCCTGTCCTCAAGGACTGCAGTCATCGAGAGGTCCGATATCTCCCTGGAATCAAGCGGGTTGATAAGCTCAAGGACATCTCCTTTCCATTTTTTGGCGTTTCCGATAACGCATTTCCAGGTAGATGAATCAGTAGCCGCAAATGCAGTATTGTATTCTGCCGGTTTCACGGGCTCAAGACAGAAAATCTCAATATTGGCTCCTGTGGGCTTGGCAAAATGAAGCCTCGCAGGGACAACCTTGGTGTCATTGAACACCATCATGGAATTGTCCGGAAGAAGGGATGGCAGGTCACGGAAAACGTATTCAGAGACATTTCCAGACTTATAGTGAAGAAGTTTGGAACTGTCTCTTTCAGGAAGCGGATACTTTGCTATCCTTGATTCTTCAAGGGGATATGCGTAATCTTCTATATGTATCTCAGGTATCATGAGAATTCAAAATTTACGCAAAGTTAACCATTTTATCGCAAATACGGTTACGTGGAGAATTGTTTACAAAATTGAATTCATAAACACGCATGCATAGTGCAGTTTTGTGAATCAGCAAGCCGCTGTTCAAGATTCTGAAAACCGCAGTCATTCTTTTACATGGAATTGCTTTTACTATTGTTCCACAAATAATACATATTACTGATATTCAGTTATTTATAAGTTATAATATAAAGTATAATTAAAGCATAAGAAACCGGGTTAAAGCAAGAAAGTGACAAAATAGTTATATTTCAAGCTGAACGTAATATTTAATACAATTATATTCAGCGATTTAATATTATTTACTTAAACTGATATTTAATGTATTTATAAACACCATTCCCTGATATCTGTTCATAATTTGCGGCAAGTACATCTTGCATATAACTACCAAATTGATTACATTTGTAAAAACAAAATTGTAAACAATGAACCGTCGTCTTTTGCTGTTTTTGCAGGCCCAGAACATAACGCAGTCACAATTTGCGGACACTCTTTCCGTAGCGCGCGGAAGCGTATCGCATATTCTGTCCGGACGTAACAAACCAGGCTACGAATTCCTTGAGAGCCTTGCCCTTCACTACCCTTCCCTTAACATGGACTGGCTTTTCACGGGAAAAGGATCTATGTACAAAGATGCTTCCAGTACCGAAACAGCGCCCCAGGAAGCCCCTGGAACCCTTTTCAGCCAGCCCCAGACCCCGGAAATCGACCACATCATGGTTTTCTA
>JAEEGJ010024141.1_pt1 | contig 12645 bp, 7 predicted proteins | sample 8958761 | NCBI WGS metagenome assembly JAEEGJ01 (sample SAMN16246546, study PRJNA631951) | gut metagenome | biome: gut microbiome; feature: rumen; material: RS-attached | host: Bos | place: Iran: Karaj | collected 2018-10 | reverse complement strand
AAAGCATGAGGCGCTGATCGGTGCTACGATTACCGCGTTGCACACGCCTTCGGGCACTCAGTACAACGCCGTTACCAACATTGACGGCCGTTACTCGATCAAGGGTATGCGTCCTGGTGGTCCTTACACCGTGACGGTGACCTACATCGGTTATCAGACTCGTCAAGTCCAGGATGTTACCCTGCAACTGGCTGAGACCTATGACCTGAATGTGGACATGAGTGTTAATGCTAACACCCTGGGCGAGGTGGTTGTTACATCTGAGGCAACCAAGTTCCGCGCCGAGAAGACTGGTGCTGCCACTAACATCAACAGTGCGCAGATCACCAGCATGCCTTCCGTTACCCGCAGCTTGACGGACGTTACCCGTCTGTCGCCCTTCGGTGGCAACGGCATGAGCTTCGGTGGTACCGACGGTCGTCTTGCTAACTTCACGGTCGATGGTGCAAACTTCAACAATAACTTCGGTTTGAGCGATAACCTGCCTGGTGGCGGTAACCCCATCTCGATCGAGGCAATCGAGGAGATGCAGGTGGTTGTTTCTCCCTATGACGTGCGTCAGACCAACTTCATTGGTGGTGGTGTGAATGCGATCACCAAGAGTGGTACCAACACCTTCCGCGGCAGTGCTTACATCTTCCACCGCAACGAGAACCTGCGTGGTGACGCTGTTGACCGTTTGCAGATCGCCAGCGCCCGCGATAAGGATCAGGTGACTACCTACGGTTTCACCCTGGGTGGCCCCATCTGGAAGAACAAGGTCTTCTTCTTTGTCAATGGTGAGATGACCAAGCAACCGACCATCGTGAACCGCTACCGCGCCAGCGACGACGGCATTGGCGATGCAGAGCGTTATATCTCTCGCACAACCCTGCGTGACCTGGCCCGCGTGAGCGACCACGTGATGAACAAGTATGGTTATGACACTGGTTCCTATACCAACTTCCCCGCCGATGAGAACAACTACAAGTTGCTGGCCCGTCTGGACTGGAACATCACCAACGACCACCACTTGTCACTGCGCTACAACTATACCAAGAACCGCTACTGGAGTAACCCCAATGCTACTTCGATGGACGGTGGTACCCGTATGCCTAACGCTCGTGTATCCCAGTACTCCTTCTCCTTCGCCAACTCAATGTATGGCATGGACAACCTGGTACACTCGTTCGCTGCTAACTTGAACAGCCGTCTCGCCGACAACCTGTCGAACGAGTTCCTGGCTACCTTCTCCAAGCTGGATGACGTTCGCGCCACCAACTCCAGCGAGTTCCCCTTCAACGACATCACGATGACCGATGAGTACGGCAACAAGGACAACTATATGGCTCTGGGTTATGAGCTCTTTACTTGGAACAACGCCGTTCACAACACCATTTGGAACATCCGTGACGATGTCACCTGGTACTATGGTAACCACAAGTTCATGGGTGGTCTCACCTTTGAGCATCAGATGGCCGACAACCAGTACATGCGCAACGGTACCGGTTACTATCGCTACAACAGCGTTGACGACTTTATCAACGGCGGTATCCCCGAGGTCGTTTGCTTGACCTACGGTTACGGCAGTGAGACCCATCCTGCTGCTCGTGTGCAGTTCAACAAGGCCGGTCTGTATCTGCAGGACGAGTGGAACGTGACCCGCAACTTCAAGCTGACCTACGGTCTGCGTCTCGACGGTCTGTTCTTCAACAATGGTGACCTGATCACCAACAACGCCATCCTGGCGCTGGACTACTACGACAAGAAGGGTAACGTTCGCCACATCGACACCGGTAAGTGGCCGAGCAGCAACCTGATCGTTCAACCCCGCGTGGGCTTCGTTTGGGACGTATTTGGCACCCAGGCTCTCAAGGTGCGTGGTGGTTCTGGTCTGTTCTCGGGCCGTCTGCCCCTGGTATTCTTCACCAACATGCCCACCAACGGTGGTCTGGTACAGTATCAGGCACAGCTCAACAGCAAGAACACCGACATGAGCCAGTTTGCCGGCGGTCTGGTGACCGACGCCACTGGCAAGGCCACGATTGCCGCTCTGCGCGACAAGCTCATCAGCATGGGCTATCCCGAGAATGTAACCTCTGACATGGGTACCGTTCCCAGCTCGATTTCGGCAGTTGATCCCAAGTTCAAGATGCCGATGGTATGGAAGAGCTCGCTGGCTGTTGACTACAACATCCCCGTTTCGTTCCCCTTCAGCGTGACTGTTGAGGGTATCTTCAACCGCAACATCAATGCTGCCAGCATCAGTGACTGGAGCATGCCCGGCGTGGGTGGTTATGCCCGCTTCAACGGTGCTGACAACCGTCCCATCTTCCCCGACAACTTCCGTCGTGGCACCAAGGCCTTCGTTCTGGAGAACACCAGCCGTGGTTATGGTTGGATTGCCAACGTGACCGTCAATGCCCGTCCTGTTGACTGGCTGAGCCTGATGGCCGCTTACACCCACACCGTGAACAAGGAGGTTACCGGTATGCCCGGTTCGGCTGCTGAGAGTGCCTTCACCTATGTTCCCACCGTTGAGGGTCCCAACAACATCAAGCTGCACAACTCGCAGTATGTGACTCCCGACCGTTTCGTCTTCTCGGCAACTGGTCATGACAAGAGCGGTAACCACTACGGCCTGATCTATGAGACCTGGCGCGGCGGCTACAAGTACTCCTACATGATGAACAACGACATGAACGGCGACGGTTACAACTACGATGCCATGTACATCCCCACCGATGCACAGGTTGAGAACGGCGAGTTCCGCTTCGTCAACAACGACAGCAAGAACCGCTTCATGGACTATGTTCACAATAACAAGACTCTGAAGAACCATCAGGGCGAGTATGCCGAGCCCTACAGCCTGTACAGCCCCTGGGTACACCGTGTTGACCTGAGCTACAAGCATGACTTCTCGGTACGCGTGTGCGGTGCAAAGCACACCCTGCAGCTGAGCTTCGACGTGAAGAACGTGCTCAACCTCTTCAACTCGAGCTGGGGCGTGAGCAAGTATCTGAATCCTGAAATCGGTAGCGATCCCCGTCTGCTCAAGTATGAGGGCATCGACGCTCAGGGTTATCCCACCTTCTCGACCAATCCTGCTATCAATGGCGACACCAAGACCTTTGTTCCCAACAAGGCCATCGGTCAGTGCTGGAACGCCTCCATCGGTATCAAGTACATCTTCAACTAATTCCTAAAGACAAAGACAATATTATGAAACTGAGATATTTTATTTCGTTTTTTGCACTGGTTGCCCTGCTGTCGTCTTGCTCTGATGATAATGCGCTGACGCTGCTCGATGAGATCCAGGTTTCGTCGTCCTACGTGGGCATCGACGAGGCCGGCGGTTCCAACACGATTATCGTTAAAGCCAAAGAGGCTTGGTCGTTTGACGAGGCTGAACTCCCCGCTTGGCTGACCGTTAGCCCGATGAGTGGTGGCGCTGGTGAGACCACGGTGACCTTCACCGCTCCCGCTACCCCCGACGGCCGCACTGCCGTGCTGCACGTCGCTTGCGCCGACAAGAAGCAGACCATCAATGTGATCCAGGGCCTCGCTACTGTTAGCGTAGCCACCTGTGCCCAAGTCATTGAGGGTCCTGAAAGCAAGACCTACCGCGTGACCGGTACCGTGACTCGCATCAGCAACACCATCTATGGTAACTGGTATCTGGTTGATGAGACCGGCGAGGTTTATATCTATGGTACGCTCGACGCCAAGGGCCAGACCAAGAACTTCTCCAGCCTGGGCCTCGAGGAGGGCGACATCGTCACCGTTGAGGGTCCCAAGACCGTGTATAATGGTACTGTAGAGCTGGTTGACGTGACCGTTATCAAAATCCAGAAGTCGCTCGTTAAGGTCGAGGGTTATGACCCCGAGGATGCCCTCATTCCTAAGGAGGGTGGCAACGTGAAGGTCAACCTGAGCTGCAAGACCAACAACGGCATTTCGGTTGAGATCCCCGAAGAGGACAAGAACTGGCTGGGTATCGTGTCGGTAACTGGCGGCTCGGAGCCCGTTGTGGTTTTCCATGCTAATGCCAACCCCGCTGGTGACCGCAGCTGTGAGGTAACGTTCAAGACCACCGACGACAGTGGTAAGGAATATACCGCTGTGGCTGTTATCAACCAGAAGGGTGCAATTGTAGATTGCTCGATTGCAGAGTTCCTGGAGGCCGAGGTAGGTGAGACCCAGTATCGCATCACCGGTGTGATTACCAGTGTAGCCAAGGCCGCCTATGGCAACGTGTACGTGCGTGACTGGTCGGGCGAGACCTACGTTTATGGCATCGGTGCCCCGGGTGACTTTGAGGCTGCTGGCCTGAAGGCTGGTGACGTCGTTACCCTCGTGGGCAAACGTGCTGAGTACAAGGGTTCCCCGCAAATGGGTGGCGCCGTTCTCGAGGACAGCAAGACTGTAACTCCCATCACCATCGACGAGTTCCTCGATCTGGAGGACGATCCCGATACCTATTACATGATCTCCGGTACCATCACCGCGATTGACAACCCCGTATACGGTAATGTCTATCTGGAGGATGACACCAACAGCATCTATGTCTATGGCTGCTATCCCGGTTGGGGTGCTACCGGTGACAACCGCAAGGGCTTGTTCGAGGCTCTCGGCATCGAGGTTGGCGACAAGCTGTCGATAATCGGTGTGCGCAAGACTTTCAACGGCACTCCGCAGATGTCCAATGGTGTATACTTCTCGCACGAGAAGGCCGAGTAACGGAATGAGACATTTTTCACTAAATTTCTGAGTCCCGTTACTAAGCGATTACATTTCAACACATGAATTTGTAAAGGGGGCGGCCTTGATGGTCGCTCCCTCTTTATGCTTTTTCATGACATAACAGTTGCCCGTATGCGGGATTCCTGCTATCTTTGTAGCACGATTAATAAGCATTTAGAATGATGATGAAACGAGTATTGCTTCTTGGATTATTGATGGTGGCGTCACTGCAAGTGTGGGCTGCCGGTCGTGACAACTACACCGTGATTATCTCGCTCGACGGCTTGCGTTGGGACTATCTGGACACCTACGACGTGCCGTTCATGAACCAGCTGGCACGCGAGGGCGTCAAGGCTGTGATGCAGCCCTCGTTCCCGAGCAAGACCTTCCCTAACCACTACACGCTGGCAACGGGACTCACTCCCGATCACCACGGCATTATTGCCAACACCTTTTGGGACCGTGAAAAGGGCGTGGAATTCTCCCTGGGCAACAAGGTGACACGTGCCGACGCGCGCTACTACGGCGGCGACCCGGTGTGGCTGACTGCCAAGCATCAGGGCGTGCCGACAGCGGCGGTCTTCTGGGTGGGCAGCGATGTCGCCGTTCAAGGCGAATATCCCACCTACTGGCGCGACTACCAGACGCAGCAACTGGATTATCCTGGACGTGTTGACGAAATCATCCGCTTGTTGTCGATGCCCGAAGACAAGCGTCCCCACCTGGTGATGGCCTATTTTGAAGAACCTGACCGCAGCGGGCACAGTTACGGCCCGATGAACCGCCTCACGCGCCGCGCCGTTGAGGACATGGACCTGCTGCTGAGCAAGCTGTGGGCGCGCATCCAGCTGCTGCCCATCGCCGACAAGGTGAATCTCATCATCACTGGTGACCACGGCATGACGAGCGTCGATCCTAAGCGCTTTGTGGACATCGACGACCTGCTTCCCAAGCGGTGGTATGAACGTTTCTGCAACGATTATCCCACGCTCATCTATGCCAGCGCGCCGCAGTACATCGACTCCATCTGCCAGGCCCTGCAGGCCGTGGACCACATCAGGGCTTGGAAACGCGCCGATGTGCCCGCTTATCTAGGATACGGTACCAACCCCAATATGGGTGATGTGGTCGTGATGCCCGATGTGGGCTGGCTCTTTGCCGACAAACCGTCCAAAAAGCAGCGCGGCAGCCACGGCTTTGACCACACGTCCTCCGACATGCAGGTCGGCTTCCGTGCCATCGGTCCCGACTTCAAGGTGGGTTACGAGAAGCCTGACCGCTTCCGCAACGTCTGCGTTTACTCACTGCTGTGCTATCTGCTGGGTGTCACCCCGTCGCCCAACGACGGCAACCTCGACGAAGTCCGCGACATGCTCCGGTGATTAGCGCACGATGGTGCGTGCAGAATGCTTAAAGGATAATGTTTAATGGCATGCCGATGCCTCTTTAAACATTATCCTTTATGCAGCGAGCAAAGCGAACTTTAGATTAGGGTACAAAAAAAGGGCAAGTGAGCTACAGCGCGCCGCTACAACCTCGTTACCCTTGCTTCGGTCAAGACCTGGGGGATTAGGAGGGAGCTGGCCGTGTAGGACTTACCCGGCTGCAAAAGTACTGCTTTTTCCCGAACTGACAAGGCTTTTTCGGGAAAAAATTATTAGGCTATATTCAATAGTATAATATATAGCGATTTAAGATTGTTTTTTTCGGGTTGGCCTATATGCTCATTATCTCTGTTTCCATCCATTCGCCATACCAGCACTCGCGGTGAATGTCCAGGACGAAGCTGGCGGGGAGGATAATCTGCTTGGATTGGTCTTCTTTGGCGACCAATATAGCATACTCACCATTCTTCCCTGCAATTTCTTTGTTTGCGGGATAGGCTTTCCGTGAATAGTTACCTAAGCGGATGGATTTCTGTAATTTGCGGTCAAACAAATTGACATATATGCTACTGTCCTTGATGATGAGTCCAGGCTTTAATTTGTTGTCCTGTGCGTTGTCCTCATCGGCTTCCTCAATGACGGCCCACTCGATATCCTTACCTTGCAGGTGATAGAAATCTTTTAGGAATTCGAGATCATCGGTATAGTCAAATATGTCCATTATTATCTCGTTTTGAATTTATTAATAGAGTTGTCTGTCTGGTCTTTTGCGTGGTCGTCGAGGCGGTTGCCGTAGAGGTAGTGTTTGGTCTCACGCGCGATGACGTTGCTCAGCAGCAACAGGGCGACGAGGTTGGGAATCGCCATGAGGGCGTTCATGCAGTCGGCTGCGTTCCACACGACATCGAGGCTGATGATGCTGCCGATGAATACCATGATGACGAACAGGATGCGGTAGGCCAGCATCCAGCGCTTACCCTTGAGGTACTCGACGGCGCGTTCACCATAGTAGCACCATCCCAGGATAGTGGTGAAGGCGAAGGTCAGCAGGCCGAAGGACAGCAGCGGCGTGCCCACATAGGGAATCTTGGAGAAGGCGGCCTTGGTCAGGGCGGCACCGTCGGTGCTGCTGATATCGGGGTAGGCAAGGATTGAGCTGACGATAACCAGACCCGTGAAGGCACAAATGACTACCGTGTCCCAGAATGTACCTGTCGAGGACACCAGCGCCTGTCGCACGGGGTTGCGCGTCTGGGCTGCAGCGGCCACGATGGGCGCGGAACCCAGACCTGACTCGTTGCTGAACAGTCCGCGTGCGATACCCATGCGGGCCGCAATAATGACCGTGGTGCCTACAAAGCCGCCACCGGCAGCCTTGGCCGTGAAAGCCGATTCACAGATGAGTTTGATGGCGGGCCAGACGTACTGCCCGTTGACAATCAGGATGTAGATGCAGCCCAGCACATAGAAGAACGCCATGAACGGCACCAGTGCACCGCACACGCGGGCGATGCTCTTGATACCGCCCAGCAGCACCAGGCCCGTCAGCACGCAGACGGCTCCACCCGTGAGCCACACGGGGATACCGTAGGACTCGTTGGCGATGGTCGAGATGGCATTGGCCTGCACTGTGTTGCCGATGCCAAACGAGGCCAATGCCGTGAACAGGGCGAACAGCACAGCGAGCCATTTCCATCCCAGGCCACGCTCCAGTGCGTACATCGGGCCACCCAGCATGCGGCCGTCCTCGGCCTTGACGCGGTACTTGATGGCCAACAGGCCCTCACTGTATTTTGTGGCCATGCCGAACACGCCCGACAACCAGCACCACAGTACGGCTCCGGGTCCGCCCAGGGCTACTGCCGTGGCCACACCCACGATATTGCCCGTGCCGATGGTCGCTGCCAGCGCTGTCGCCAGTGCTCCGAACTGGGACACGTCGCCCGTGGAATCTTTATCTCTGCTGACCGACAGCTTGATGGCCGTCAGTAACTTGCGTTGAGGCACTCCCAGCCTGAAGGTGAGGTAGATGTGCGTCCCCAACAGTAATATAATCATGGGCCATCCCCACAGGTAGCCGCTCAGTGTCGTGAAAAAGTCGTTTAAGGTTTCCATCATAGTGTGGTAATTATCAGGTTGAATGTGCAAAGATAACGATTTCTGGTGAAAAACTGACTTTTTTCACCAGAAATCCAGGTGATGGCTGCCACGATGCGTTGGCTCGTGGGTGTGCCTTTTACGTGAGATGAGCCTAAGTTACATCTCAACGATGTTGCCGAAAAAATCACCCCATCCGGCATTCTTAAAGGCTTCTACCGTGCCTGCGGGGACGTGGAGCGTGCGCGGAGCGTAGTTCTCATCCTCCAGGGCAAAGGAATTGAAGCCGAAGTCCACCTGGGACGGGTCGGTGATGTGGCAATACACGTCGGTCAGGTTGGTGCAGTTCTGGAAGGACCATATTCCTAGTTTGGTGATGCTTGCTGGAATGTCAATCCGGGTGAATGATGTGCAGCCTTCAAATGCGGCTGAACCGATTTCGGTAAGCTTCTCAGGGAGTTCCACAGCTGCCAGGCTTGTGCAATTCTCAAACGCATGGTCGCTGATTTCGGTAACCGAGGCGGGAATGGTTACGCCGGTAAGTTCAGCACAGTTACTGAAGGCATAAGCGTTGATCCTGCTAACGGGATAGGTCGTATCATCATGGGTGACCGAAGCGGGAATTGTCACATTGCCGCTGTAATGCCCTCCGTCTTCGCCTTGGTCACAGACCATCACATATTCGGCCCACAAGTCAGTAGTGTAATACACGCCGTCAATAACAAATTTAGAGGCCATGGCTGCCATGGGCAGCATCAACGCCAACAGGAACACAGATGTTTTGATAAGATGTTTCATCGTCATTTGGGTTTTTAGAATGTTATTATTGCGACCACAAAACTAATACTTTTTTTATTAAATTGAGCAATTATTCTAAAATAATCACTAAATTTGCATCACTATATTATTTAAACATAAACAAAACTAGCGTATGAAGAAATTAGCATTACTTATCATGAGTGTGGCCGTCGCTGTCAGTGCGTCGGCAGTAGTGAAATCGGCAGGCAATGCCTATCGCCCGATAGACAAGACGGCTCATGCCACGGCCCTCAGGGCCCCGAGCCAAGTGGACATCATCACCGAGCAGCCCGAGGGCACCATGGTGACCTATGCCCGCGCCGGCGAGATGGTGACGGTGAGCTTCTATGGCTACGAGGCTACTACTCAGATGGGCCGCGTCAAGGTGGTTTACGCCGATGACGGCCAGACGGTTTACATCAAGGACCCCTTGTGCTATGGCGAGGGCGTCGGTGCATGGGTCTATGGTGAGCTGAGCGAAGACGGCCAGACCATCAGTGTGCCGCTGGGGCAGTATGTGTCCTATAACGAGGAGTATGACTACGGCTTGGTCCTGGCATGGGGTTCAACAATGGTCCTCGACTTGGGCGATGACTTTTATTGGGTTGATTTCTATGCCGACGATGCCAAGGAAGTAGTGACCTATGCCATTGATCCCGAGGATGGTACCATCACGCTGCTGGATAGCGAGGGTGACGTGAACAAGCCTTATCCCTACAACTGCGAGGCTACTGGTCTTGCCGGCGTCTGGAGCGATGACGGCAGTCTTGCTACCATCGAGTGGGGCTCGACCTGGACGCCCCTCAGCGATGCTGTTCCTGCCGTTCCCTCCAACCCCGAGGCTCTGGAGTTCTTTGACTGCGGCCGAGAGGACGGTTACACGCGCTTTGACTTCAACATCAACCTGGAGGATGTTGACGGCAACCCGCTCGATCCCGACTGCTTGACTTACAGCATCTTCACCGACAATGATGAGCTGTTCACCTTCGACTACGCCACCTATGGCGAGCTGAACGGTTTCGATACCGACATGACCGAGATCCCCTATGGCTACAGTGGTGAGGACTTCTACCTGCGCCGTGTTTACTTCTACCGCACCAACACGGGCGACAACCCCATGTTCTCATGGCGCATCGGTATCCAGGTCAGCTACACGGTTGAAGGCATCAACAACAAGAGTGACATCGTTTATCTTGAGGTTTATCCCCACACTGCAGTGAACGAGGTATCGGCTAGCAGGCAGGTGACCGGCACACGTTACTACAACGTTGCTGGCCAGCAGGTGACCAATCCCCGTGGCCTCACCATCCAGGTGACCACCTACAGTGACGGCACCACCGCCACTACCAAGGTCATCAAGTAACCTCAAACAGGTTTAACCTGACAACACGAGGCGCGACCATCGATTGTGGCCGCGCCTCGTTGTTTCCGGTTCAGTGAAGTGGCAGGATGCCTCATTAAACATCATTCATTAACCTTTATCCACCCTAGCAACGCGAGGTTTAAAAACGGCTTTCAGCCGTGCATAATGCAGAATGGAGAATGTGTAATGAAGTGCGGATGCCTCATTAAACATTAAACTTTAAACATTCTCCACCGAGCAACGCGAGGTTATTTACCCGTTACTGCTGCTGGCGTGACAAGGCGGTCTCGACGATGTACCTGGCCAGGCGGCTCGGGGAGGTGAGTTGATCCAGCTCGTTGTTGGCCAGTATCAGGTCAAAGCTGTCTTCCACTTTCTGCTTCAGCAGCTCCAACTGGCTAGCATCCATCTTCAGGTCATCGATAAAGTGGCTGTTGGGACTAATGGGGAGACCTTTGGCATCAGCCTGAATCAAATTGGCACAATAGTCCATGAGAATGAACTGAATCTTCTCAATGGCACCCTCCTTGTCCCCGCTTTGGGCGGTGTTGTAGGCCTGCTGCAGTATTGCACGCTCCATTTGCTCTTCGCGTTCCCTGACTTCGGCATCGTGAGCCGCCTTAATTTCCTCGATGTTGATAGGAGTGGGAGGTCCATAGACGAGCACTGTTCGCTTCTCGTAGGCTTGTGCGATCGAATCAGCAATCTGCCTATCGCGCGCTTCCTGATCGATTTTGTCTCGTTTCCGATCCTTCTTGACCCTGTTGGGAGGTGGCGGGCCATAGACCTTCTGATGGCTCTTGTTGGCACGGGAGATGGAATCGCGGATGGCCCGTTCCTGCTGTTTTTTGCTCTGGGTGGTATCTCCGTTCTCACCTAGCTGCATGTCAAACAGCTCATCAAAGTCCATCACTTCGCCATTGATCGAAACCATGTCGGCAGCAGTGTATTCCACGTCTAGCCTGGGCTGTTGAGCGGCGGACGAGACGAGGGCAATGCCCGGCGTGAGGCCGGCAGCGACCACTGCACTCATGGCGGTCAGTGATTTCTTGTTCTTGTTCTTTCTCTTCTTCATAGTGCCTTGGGTATTATTGGGGTTGGAGTTTGATGTTCTTCAGTCGGTTATAGTGGCACAGCATCAGGTCGCCGTGCTCGTCGCGCAGGTGGAAACCATTGCCCTCGCAGTAGCGGAACGCCTCGCAGTCCTGGCAGATGCCGTGACGCATCCACTCGCGGTCGCGGTACTGCTCGAAGCGGTTTTCCCACACGTCCCAGAACCGGTCGCGGTAGATGTTGCCCTGATGGTAGTCACTGCGTACACTCAGGCAGCCCGAGATGTCACCGTTGGCGCGTACGCTGGCCACCGTCAGCCCGGCCTGGCAGTTGTAGAAGTAGTCGCGCACGAGCCCTTCATAGGCGCCCAGATAACCCTCGCAGGCATAGCTAAGCCTGATTTTGCCCTCGCGGCGGGTGACGACAATGAAGTTGAGCAGGTCGCGGAACTGTTCATCGGTGAGTTGCAGGCTCTCGTCGTTGGCGGCACGTCCCATCGGGATGATGGTGAAGCAGCGCCATCGGGTGACGCCCGCCTCGACCAGCAGATGCTTGAGTTCATCGAGCCGGTTGATATTGCGGCTGTTGACACAGGTAATCACATCCCAGGTGAGGTGGGGGATGGTCTGCACCGCCTCTACGGCCTCCATGGCACGGTCAAAGCCCGTGGTGGAGTTGCGCAGCCAGTTGTGGTCCTCGCGCGTGCCATCAACATCGATGGCAAGCGTGTTGATGCCGGCTTGTGCCATCTCGCGTGCCATCGAGCGGTCCAGCCCGATGCCGTTGGTCACCAGGCCCCACATGAAACCGCGTTCACGGATGCTGCGTCCGCAGTCCATCAAGTCGGGGCGCACCAGCGGCTCACCGCCCACAGTGTTGACCAGCACTTGGCTGGAGTCACAGTGGGCCGCCACATCGTCGAGCACAGGCAGGAAGTCGGACAGTGGCATATCGGGCACCGACGACACCTTCATGCAGTCGCTGCCGCAATGCCGGCACGCCATGTTGCAGCGCAGGGTACACTCCCAGAACAACTGCCGCAGGGGGTGTTCTTTCTTCAGGCGCTGCACGTAGTCACGGTTTGCCTCGAGCCATTGTTGTTGATGCACATTCATGGGCAACTCCTCATTTTTTGGCAAAGATAGTGCAAAATTCCGATTAAGCGAGAACAATGAAAGCTTGTTTTCATTGTCGAGCGTGAGGAATTTATCCAACACGAACACAATG
>JAEEGJ010024135.1_pt1 | contig 12646 bp, 11 predicted proteins | sample 8958761 | NCBI WGS metagenome assembly JAEEGJ01 (sample SAMN16246546, study PRJNA631951) | gut metagenome | biome: gut microbiome; feature: rumen; material: RS-attached | host: Bos | place: Iran: Karaj | collected 2018-10 | reverse complement strand
CTGTTGAGAGCGTAGTTTGCGTAGCGTGCGGCCTCGCGGGCGTTGTGCTGTGCAATGATGAGGTTCTGGCGTGCAATGGTGTTGTAATAATCGAACACTGCATTGTAGGTGCGGTAGGTGTCGCAGTAGTATGCGAACCTCACTGCCCTGAACAGAGCCCTGTCAATTGCAACCTCCAGAGGTGTGCCGAAAGGAGGACGGCAGATTACGTAAGAGCTTCCGAAAGGACGGTAGTAAACTCCGTTGTATACGTAATAGTCGATGCCCCAATGGCTGATGTGACGCCAGCTGGGAGGTATGCTGTGGATCCTGTAGCCATAGTAGTGAGGATGATCTCCCCAGAAGTGGCTGGGACGGTCCCAAGGCATAGGATCGCGATGACGGGGTGCTACCCTGTACATGTCGTGGCGGTCGTCTACGCGGTAGTCGTTTGTGTAACGGTAGTTGTAGCCGTCGTCACGATAGGCGTCACCCTTGGGCTGAGGATCATTTGCAGCGGTGTTGGCGGTGGTGAGGCCGGCCCTGGTTACGTTGGAAGAACGTACCGCAGAGGAGCTCTGGGAAGAGGAAGAGCTGCTTCTTACAGCGCTTCCGCTGCTGGAGCTGCTGGAGCGGGTTGCGGAACCGGAAGAGCTGCTGCTGGAACGCACTGCGCTGGAGGAGCTGGAGCTTCTGGTGCTACTGCTACTGCTGGAGCTGCTGGAGCGAACTGCACTGCCGCTGCTGGAAGAGCTGCTGGAAGAACGGGTTGCGCTGCTGGAGCTGCTGGAGCGAGTTGCGGAACCGGAAGTGCTGCTGCTGGAACGGGTTGCACTTGAAGTGCTGGTTCCGGAGCTCTTGCGGGTGTCCTGAGTTGAGGTAGCGCTGCTCCTGGAGGGGCTGCTGCTGGAAGAGCTGCTGCGGCTGGAGCTTACCGAACTGGAGGAACGGGTTGCGCTGCCGGAGCTGCTGCTGGAAGAGCGGGTAGAGCTTGAGCTGCTGCTACTTGATGAACGTGTAGAGCTCTGTGAAGAGCTGCTGGAGCGGGTTGCGGAGCCGCTGCTGGTTCTGGTCTGTGCGGCCATATGGGGAGCCGTGAGCAAGGCCATTGCCATTAAGAATGAAGCGGCGTAAGTCATTAACTTTCTCATAGCATCCAAATTTTAAGTGTTACTGATATAAATAATATTTTTGTGAAACCGTCTTGAAGCTTTCTGCATCCTTGTTCCAATATTCAACGATATCTTCCACTTTGAGACGCTTTCCGAAAGCTATTCTTACATAATCCGTACCACATACTATGTCCAGCATCCTGGTTTTCTTCATCGGATACGGGTTATGATCCGGATAAAGCTCATGAACTGCCTGAAGGACATAGAATTGCGTGAGCGTGATGGTGGCACGCGCGTAGTCTGTAAAAAAGAACTCCACGCCGTGTACCAGCTGGCCGGCAAGGCTGCCGGAGAGGGGTTTATAGTGTATTGTGCGGAACGCAGTTCCGGGAATGTTGTAGCTATCCAGCTTTGCTTTGAGAGCATCGGCATCTATCCAGGGAGCGGCAAAGGTCTGGAACGGGATGGTATAACCGACGCCTATGTTCAGGTGGCCGAACTCCCCTCCTATGCCGCATGCGGGATAGCATATTGCGGAGTGGATGGAAGGGATGTTGGGTGAAGGAAGCACCCAAGGGAGGCCCGTTTCCTCATACAGCATATCCCTGTGCCAGCCGCGCATGGGGACTACGTTGAGCTTGCACTTGAGGTGCGGTTCCTTGCCGGTCTGGCCGCAGTTTAGGCCTTCCTCATTTATGAGGCCGGCAAGCTCGCCAACGGTGAGGCCGTAGACGAAGGGGATGGTGAACTCGCTCACAAAGGAGTGGAATTCAGGTTCAACAAGGGGACCTTCAACCTTGAGGCCGCCAAGCGGGTTGGGGCGGTCAAGGACCAGCACCTCTATGCCGGCCTTGGCGCAGGCGCGCATCACAAGACCAAGCGTGGAAATGAATGTGTAGCAGCGGGTTCCAACGTCCTGGATGTCATATACCATGACGTCTATGCCCTTTAGCATCTCCTGCGTGGGCTCACGGGTGGCGCCGTAAAGGGAATACACTGGGAGGCCGGTTGCAGGGTCCGTGCCGCCTTCAACTTTATCGCCGGCGTAGGCGTCGCCGCGGACGCCATGTTCAGGGCCGAAGAGGGCCACCAGGTTCACCTGAGGGGCCTTGTACAGGATGTCTATGGTGGAACGGAGGTTCCTGTCCACGCCGCTGGGGTTGGTTACAAGGCCAACCCTTTTGCCTACGAGCTCCTCGAAGCCATAGCTCTCGAGGACCTCGATGCCGGTCATGACGGGTTCGCGGACGGGCTTGGCGGGTTTGGCTGCGGACTGGGCGTTTGCGCAGGCCGCAACGGCAAGCGATGCCAATATGATGATGAGTCGTTTCATACCAGTGCGAATATTCTTTGCAGGCTCTCCGGCTCTCCGGAGAAGTAAAGGTCTACGGAAAACGGGCCCACACCGGTCTCTATGCCTCTTTCTTCCAGCACGCGGAGCGTCTGGCGGGCAACTGCCGGGGCGGGGTCTATGACCTGCACGCCGGGGCCGGCTATGCGCTCGATGACGGGGCGGAGGAAGGGATAGTGGGTGCAGCCGAGGACTATGATATCGGCCCCTTCCTTGAGCAGGGGCTTGAGGGATTTGCGGACTACGGATTCCGCCTCAGGGCCGTCCAGGATGCCGTTTTCCACCAGCTCCACGAAGCCTTTGCCTACGTGCTCAACTATCCGGACATCGTCCTCATAGAGGCCGCGGGTGGTGAGGTACTTGGAGCCTTTGAGGGTGCCGGCGGTGGCAAGGACGCCTATGACGCCGGTCTTGGTGCCCAGGGCTGCAGGCTTTACGGCCGGTTCCATGCCTATGAACGGGGTATCCGGGTACTCTGCCCGAAGGGTGGAGATGGCGGCCGCGGTGGCGGTGTTGCAGGCGACCACGATTATATCGGCCCCCATTCCAAGAAGGATGTCCGTGATGGCGCGGGCGCGGTCCTGGATATACTCCGCGGTCTTTTCACCGTATGGGCAGTGAGCGTTGTCACTGAAATAGACGTAGCGCTCCTGGGGAAGCAGTTTCACCAGTTCCCTGTATACGGAGAGGCCTCCGCTGCCGGAATCGAATATGCCTATCGTTGCCATTATGCCGTTTCTCCCCAGGTTTCGTCTACTGCTCCGCGGATGTCGCGGGCGTCGGTTTCAAGTATTCCGCGGTACGGCCGGCCGGGCTCCGCGGCGCTTACGTCATAGTCCGGATGGGCATCGGCATGGAGGTGTATTTCCTCCGGAGGGGCCATGTCCAACCAGGTCACCAGCGAGGGCGTGCCGGAGATATTCCTGTCCTCATGGGAAGGAGGCGTCTGTACCTTTTTCATGGCCTGGACGGTCTCCGTGCGTATTTTTACAGCGTTTTCCTTCAGAGGACCGTCACCGCCGGCGCTGAGCACTCCCACTATATAATCTTCCAGGCCGATTATATTCACCGCCTGCACTTTGCCGCCGCATACCACGAAGCGGAGGGCGCCTGCGTAGCGGAGTTCATCGGCACCATATATAATGAAGGAAGGCTCTGCGAAGAGGGTGGAGATGGTGGGAGCTTCGAAGAGGAGGCAGTCGTAGAGGACGCCGTTGTAGTCGATTTTACCCTCACGGTACGATACTTTCTGGGGGCCGGCGCCGTCCGAGATTATCTCGAAGGTGATTTCCTTGCCGGAGGCTATGCCAACCTCAACTTTGGGCTGGGTGCGGACGAGGCGCCAGAGGAGGCGTTTTTCATCGGCCTCCGGGAGGGATACCTCGTCGAAGATTTCCGCAAGGGTTTTTGCGTCCAGGCGGTCGAAGTCCTCTTCCCTGGGGACAACCACGAAGCCGGCCATATCTGCCGCGCCGGGGCTTATGGCGAAGGTGCCGTCCGCGAAATGATGGGAACGGGAGGCGCCCCTAAGCGTAACGAATGCCCTGTACTCCCCTTCCGAGCACCATGCAAAGGCATTGAAACGGGGTTCCGTCTCTTCTGCGAAGAGGTTCATGCAGTCCAGGAGGCGGTAGAACATCTTGGCCATTGACTTGGAAGTCTGGGCGCGCAGCATGAATATGCCGCGGCCGAACTTCATGTAATGGTAGAGCTCCGCGTCACGGACGCTGTCCAGGAATTCCACTTCCTGGGCGGCTTTGGGATCTCTCAGGATGCGCTCCGCTGCCCTTTCCAGGGGCATGTAGCCCTTGGGGCATGCCTGGAAATGGGCATGGCCGGGAACCGACGTGCCGCTGTTGGGGCTGTTGTAGAACACTATGTAGTTCTCCAGAGCCTTGGCAAGGTCCAGCATGTCCGGAAAACGATGCCATATGGTCTGGGGAGTGTGGATGTCTCTTGTGATTACCAGATGGTTCGGGAAAATTGGCGCGCGGTTCACAAGTATGTTGTACTTGCGGCCTTTGCGGCCCTCGAAGGGCAGCGTGTGCTGCTTTTTCATGTAGTTTTCCTCACACAGCGGGCAGCCGTGGTCGAAGATTGGAAGGCGGCCGGGATTGGACTGAAGCGTGACCAGAAGGCCCCCCAGGGGCAGCTGGCGCGTACGGGCCGTCTTGAGCGCCCTGTACTTTGCGGCCACCTCCGGCCACACCGACAGCTGGTCATGCACAAATTTGTCTATATCCGTCGCCATATTACTTACAAATATAACAATTTTTTCCAGCCCATCCACGGAAATGGGGTGTTTTGGTGGACAAGTTGGTGTTTTGGTGGATAAGTTGGAGGGACGAGTGGATGGAAAGGATATTTTTTGCTATTTTTGTAGATATGAGACGTCTTTTTGCTATTTACATACTGCTGCTGGTGTGCTGCAGCGGGTTTGCCCAGGATTTTGAGGCGGACCTTGAGGGTAATCTGGACCGCATTGCCGGGTGTTTCCATTCATATGAGGCGGCGCCGGGGCCGCAGACGCCTGCGCCGGGAGGCTACAAGCCGTTCTACGTGAGCCATTACGGCCGTCACGGGTCCCGCCGCCAGATTGGCGGGGGCGGCACGGAGGCTTTCAAGTACATGCAGAAGGCAGACGAAGCCGGTCTCCTTACGGATGAAGGCAAGGCCTTGTACAGGGACCTTGAGGTGCTTTACAATGCCCACCAGGGCATGGACGGCCAGCTTACGATACGCGGCGGAAAAGAGCACCAGGGCATAGCCCACCGCATGTACAGGCGTTTCAGGCCGGCCTTCAAGGGAAATAAGGCCGTTCACTGCCAGTCATCGGACATCCAGCGCTGCATAATAAGCATGGCCAACTTCTCATCGGCACTGAAGGGAGATGCCCCCAAACTGGAATTCGATTTCATTACCGGCAAGAAGTACTTCGAGCTCCTGTGCCATGCATATTACGGTATGGACCAGAACAAGGAGCGCCGCGGTTTTCTGGAGGATTCCCTTGCCCGCGCCCTCATAGACCCTTCCAGAATGATGAAGGCATTCTTTGTGGATTCCCCAAAGGTGGCAGAGGTTGTAAAGGACCCCGTTCGATTTGCCCGCTACTGCTTCCTCATTCTTGCCGACTGCCAGGACCTTTACTACGAGGTTGACGGCCTGGACCTTTACAAGTACTTCACCAAGGATGAGTTATACGCCATGGCAAAGTACTCTAACGAGCAGCTCTTCGGCGCCATGGGCAACTGCGCCGACTGGGGAGACAACATAATCTGGGCCCAGAAATGGCTGGTGGAGGATATGGTGAACCGTGCGGACAAGGCTATCCTGGAAGGCAACGTTGCCGCCGACCTCCGTTTTGGCCACGACAGCGCCGTAATGCCCCTTGCAGGCCTTCTGGGACTTGACGGAGTGGGCCGACGCTTCAAGATGGGAGAGGCCTGGAAAAACGGCCATTACCTCTGGGAAGTGGTCCCCATGGGCACCAATTTCCAGATGGCTTTCTACAAGAACAAAAAGGGAGAAATCCTTGTCAAGATGCTCTACAACGAGGTTGAGCGCACCATTGCGGAGTGCTTTATCCCAGGTGTGGAAATCCCCCGGCCGGTCTCCGGCCCCTATTACCGATGGCAGGACTTAAGGGCCTATCTGGTGGCAATCTCAAGGGACAAGACCTTCGGGAAATAATCCTTCTCAATACCGGGAAGCGTTACCTGCAGGCCCTCTGCCGTGCGGGTGAATTCCAGCGGGGAATCTTGCCCCAGCATATGTACGTCGGAGATTTCTTCCCCGGCCAGGGACTTTATCATAAGCGTGCCGCAGGAAGGCCATTCCAGGATGTGCGCGTAAAGGGTACTGCCTTTTGAGGTGAAACGGATGCCGGCCCCCTCCCCAAATACTCTCCAAGGCCTGGTGCCGTAGATTGCCTCTCCGTTCACATCCATCCATGCTGCCATATCGTCAAGTATGGCTTCCTCTTTGTCGTCGATGGTGCCGTCGGCGCGGACGGGAATGGACAGCAGCAGGTTGCCGTTCTTGCTCACTATGTCTATGAGCATTCGTATTACCGCCGGAGCGGGCACATATCCGTCACGCTCATACAGCCCGCGGTCATAGTGCCACTGGCCTATGCAGGTGCAGGTCTGCCAGGGCTTTTCTTGGATGTCGTCCACCACGCCTCTTTCCACATCGTACACCAGGGCGCTCTTGTGCTCTTCCTTGAGGAGCTTTCCTGTCACTACCGCCTTGGGATTCTTATTATAAAGGTAAGCGGTGAGCCGGAGGCCTTCGTCGGAAATTGGCCAGAACGGGAGGACGGTGTCGTCAAAGTATACAAAGTCCGGACTGTACTTGTCAATCAGCTCCGTTGTCCTTTCAAGGAAGTTCTGCCGATATGCTTCCGACGGCACAGAGACGGTGTCCTGCCACTCCCAGCCCCACTGCTGCGCCCTGGGGTGCTCCTGGACGTAAAGCTCCTGAGGGTCAAGCCCTTCCCACCATGTGCCGGCGCCATCGGCCTTTGTGAGTTTGCCGTCATAGGCCTGGGCGCTGTCGTAGAAAAGCCATGCGTGGGAGGCGTGGACGCTCACCCCGAAGGGAAGGGCTTCCCTGCGTGCCGCCTTTTCCCATCCGGCAATTATGTTTTTGTGGGGGCCGATGTTCACCGAATTCCACGTCTGATGGCTGCTGTCCCAGAGGTCGAAGTTGTCGTGGTGGTTTGCCATGGCCACGAAGTACTTTGCACCGGCCCTTTTGAACTTGGACACTATTGCTTCCGGATCCCAGTTGTCGGCGGTCCAGATGTGGATTATGTCCTTGAAGCCGAACTCCGCCGGGTCTCCGTACTTCTCCCTGTGGAAGCTGGACTGGGGCGTACCGTCCTCGTACATGAGGCGGGCATACCAGTCACCGAACTCCGGCTGGCACTGAGGGCCCCAGTGCGCCCAGAGGCCAAGTTTGGCGTCCCGGAACCACTCCGGTGCCTGTCCGTATTGTGAAAGTGATTCCCAGGTGGGTTCGTACTTGGGGCCGCTGCAGGATACCACTGCAAGCAGTCCCAGAATTAGCAGTCGTTTCATATTTGAACTAAAGCATAGCCATAAGCCGGCTGCGGACGCGGGAAAACTCGTCCTCGAAGCTGGGGGTGAATATTCCCTTGCCAAGGGCGGCGTCTATCTCAGAGGGGCTCCACCACCGGCCCTCGGTCACTTCCGCATTGTCCGGATTAAGGTTTGGATGGCCGATGAAGGCAAACACTGCCACCAGCTCCCTGTCGCGCTTTGTCTCAAAGACGTAGTTGCAAAGGTAGGAGGGATTGAATGCCGTGAGGCCAAGTTCCTCGGCGGCTTCGCGGAACAGGGTTTCAAGAATCATTTCCCCGTAGGAAACGTGACCGCCTACGGCCATGTCCCAGCGCCCGGGCCAGCGGTGCTTTATCATGGACCGCTTCTGGAGGTAGACGTTGCCTTCCCGGTCCATAATCTGCAGGTGCACAACGGGGTGAAGGGCGGTGGTTCCGCTATGACACCATGCACGGGGCGCCTGTCCGTATACTATGCCGTCTTCCTCTACAAGGGGAAGCATTTCCCCTGCAGGGACGGCCGGACGACCGGGATTGTCCGCGCTTGGACGCGGATAAACAGGAGCCGGGGACGATGGGTAAAAAAGGTCGAACATCAGGCCAGTGCAATGAGTATGAGTACCTGTGCTACCAGCACCCTGAGGAACATGGACAGAGGATAAACGGTGGCGTAATTGACGGAGGCATAGTCACTTCCGTACATGCCCTGGGAGAATGCCAGCACCGGTGGATTGGTGCAGGAGCCGCTTATGAGACCGCAGATCTGGTAGAAGTTGAGCTTGCAGGCAAGCCTTGCCACCACGAAGGTAATGCATAGAGGTACGATGGTGATGAGTGCTCCGTACAGAATCCACCAGTAACCGCCGCCCACTATCGATTTCCAGAAATTTGCGCCTGCGCTTATTCCCACGGCTGCCAGGAACAGGGAAATGCCTATTTCCCTTATCATGAGGTTGGCGCTTGTGGTCACATAGGTTGTGATCTTATGCTTTGGGCCGAAGTGTCCCAGGAGTATGGCTATGATGAGAGGACCGCCGGCAAGGCCAAGCTTGATGGGCTGCGGAATGCCGGGGAAACGCAGAGGAATGGAGCCGAACAGAATACCTACTACGATGCCGATGAAGATGGGAACAAGGTTAGGCTTGTCCAGGGCGTTGGCGGAGTTTCCTACCTTGGCCGCGAGGTGGTCGATATTTGCGCTGGTTCCCACGCACATGAGACCGTCGCCAACCTGGATGTAAAGGTCCGGGCGGGCAACCAGTTCTACGCCGGAACGGATGACGCGGGTGACGCTGACGCCGTAGGCATCGCGGAAATGCAGCTGGCGGAGGGTTTTTCCCGTAAGGGAGGAATTTGTAACGACGATGCGCCTGCTCACCATGTTGTGGTCTTTCACCACCCAGTCTTCCTTGTGCATGGGAACTTCCTTCCCGAAGAGGATGCGTATGCGCTCCACAACGCCCTGAGAGGTTACTATCAGGAGTTTATCTCCCTGGTCAAGAATGGTTTCCGCAGTTGGCAGGAGAATTTCATCTCCCTTCATTATTCGGGATACCACAAAGTCACCGCCAAACTCATGAAGCACTGCGGAAAGGCTTTTCCCGAAAAGGGCGGGATTGTCTACTTCCACGTGCATGCGGCGGGCGTTGTCCGTCTTGGAATCGGATTCCCTGAGCGCGTCGAGCTCTTTCCTGTGGTCAATTATGAATAGGGCTTTCCCAAGGATAATGACCAGGATAACGCCCAATACACCAATCGGATACGCCACTGCATAGGCCGATGCCAGGGAGCCGGACTGTGCGGCTGCAAGGACGGGATCCCCGCCTCCGGAGACAACGGCGTCGGTAAAGGTCTGCTGCGCTGCGCCAAGTCCGGGGGTGTTGGTTACGGCGCCGGACATCACGCCCACCATGGTCTTGAGGTCTTCGCCGCTGACGACGGATATGACAAATGTTACCGCCACGGCAAGGAGAATGTTCATTGCGGCCAGAAGATTCATCTTGACGCCGCCGCTGCGGAAGGAGTGGAAGAATCCCGGACCCACCTGAAGGCCGATGGAGAACACAAACAGGATCAGGCCGAATTCCTTGACGAACCCAAGGATTCCGGCATCGGCCCTGAAGCCCAGGTGACCCATGAGGATGCCTATGAACAGGATCCAGGTGGACCCCAGCGATATGCCTTTGACTTTGAACCTTCCAAGGTACAGGCCCACCCCTATGACAAGTGCCAGAAGCAGGATGGAATGGGCAACACCGGTGCCGAATATAAGATCGTGCATGCTAGAAATCTAATTTAACCACAAAACAGGACTTTCCGTCCACTCTTCCTTCCACATACCATGAAGACTCCCTGAAGATGCGGAATATCTCCACCCTGTCTCCAAGGGTGGTTTCTTTGTTGAAGTTTATCCAAACGTCCCGGACGGGCCGCATGGCGTCATCGGCAGGGATATGGTCCATGGCCCATACCAGATACCGGACGTTGTTAGTATGCCCTACGATGTCTATGTCAGAGTAGCTCACGGTGTGCTCTCCGGCGGGTTCAGCCACTCCATCCCTGGGGAATACCACTTTGGGTGCGGGTTCCGCAATGGCATCGTCCACGGGGCCTTCGGTACTGAGGCGGTCCTGAAGGTCTTCCGGGCGAACCAGGCGCCGGGTCTCCTCGTTCATCACCACCCAGGAGCTGGTGCAGCGGACAAGGTGGTTGCCGTAGTGGTCCTGAAGGTCGAAGTCGCGGAGGTAGAACAGGCCGTCGGCACCCTTGTGCCAGGTATACAGCGCCACGTTGTCCCTCCAGCGGACCGGATTTTCAAAACGGATGTGCATCCTGGAAAGTACCCAGGCGGTATGGTGAAGATGAAGGGAGGTATATCCAAAACCAAGCTCTTCCGCCGCCCAGTACGCAATTTCCTGGGCAAGGTCCATGAAACCGGCAACCCTGAGGCGGCCGTCACGGTCTGTCTGGTAACAGGGCAGACATATGTCGCTGCGGAACTTGTACCCTTCCCTGCTTACTGGTATCATAGGCTGTGCAGGATTTCCAACTCTTCCGGCGAGTACAGATAGTAGTCAAGCCAGTCCGGCGCCACCCTGCCCACCACGGCCAGGGCAATCAGCGCCACCAGGGCTGCCACCGCAACCCATATGAGTATGGATACAACAAGGGGAATTCTACGTTTCTTCTTTTCCTGTACCGGCTTTTGTTCCACAACAGGTTCCGGCTCCACATCATTCCCGACTTGTTCGTCATTCCCGACCTGTTCGTCATTCCCGACCTGATCGTCATTCCCGACCTGATCGGGAATCTCTTCCGTAACGGGTCCCGGTTCCAGCATCTGTGCCAGGGAAGACACGGCCTGCGCCACCTCTTCGGGGGATTCCTCATGTGTCTTTAGGGAGATGGGCTCGAGCCCGAATCCTGCAGGATAGATGTCCAGGTACTCGTCTGCAACGAAGAAAAAGTGATTCTCCCGTGTGGCACGGAGGCGTCCAAGGCCGGGGAAGACGATAATCTTCTTCGCAACCAGGACTTCCTTCATTTCCGTCAGGTACTCCACCAGGATGCGGGTAGCATCTGCAGTTGAAATGTTGTTGGAAGAAGAATAAAGGTCTGCCAGAAGGGTGTCCGATCCTTGATGGGGGAGGAAATACAGGCGCCTGTATGGAGGGTTGATGGTATACCCCTTGTCCGAGAATGAGGCCGGAACCACTTCTGCAGCGAAACTTCCTAATCCCGGGAGAGTTACGCTGTCGTGGTCCATCATGATTTCACGGACCATTTTGGCAAGGAGGTCAATATCCATAATACAAGCGCGTTGGTACAGTATTGCAAAGATAATGAAAAATTCTTTGAAAAAGTTTGGAGATTCAAAAAAAGATAGTACCTTTGCAGTCCCAAACCTTCCTCAGTAGCTCAGTTGGTTAGAGCACCTGACTGTTAATCAGGGGGTCCTAGGTTCAAGTCCTAGCTGGGGAGCCCAAGCGGACAAATCATCGGAAACGACGGTTTGTCCGCTTTCTTTACCCCCCTTGCCCCCAACCTATCCACCAAAACACCCCATTTCCGTGGACAAACCCGGCAAAACGGCAACTTGTCCACCAAAAACGCCAAATCGGTGGATGAGATCCCCGAACAGGTCGGGGAGGACGGGAAAGCGGGAATTTAGGGGGCGGGGGTTTGCAGTTTAAGAAAAAATTGCTACCTTTGTACCCGTGAACGAGATAGAGGACGACGGTCCCCTATCTTTTTTATATAGATTATGACAAAAGAACAGATTATCAAGGCCGTGGAGACGGCGGTGGCTGAAAGGGGTTGCTTCCTGGTGGAAGTGACCGTCAGCAAGGACAACGACATCGAGATTATCATCGAGAAGGAAGAAGGTGTGGTGGACTGGGAAGACTGTGCAGCCATAGACAAGGTGATGCACGAGGCCTTCGACCAGGACGTGGAAGACTATTCCCTCACCGTGTCGTCGGCAGGTCTTGACAGGCCTTTCAAAGTACTGAGGCAGTACCAGAAGGCCATCGGCAGCAAGGTGGACGTATGGATGAAGGGCGGAAAGAAGGTGAAAGGAGTGCTGGAAGCAGCCTCGGAGGAATCCATCGTCGTGGACGGAGAGAGCATCGGATTTGACGTGATCAACTCTGTACGCCCCGTAGTAGAATTTAAATAACACTATAATAAAATGGCAAAAGAAAAAGAGAAAGAAATCACCTTGATAGACGCTTTCAAGGATTTCAAGGAAGAGAAGAGCATCGACCGCCCCGTGATGCTGGGCGTGCTTAAGGATGTGTTCCTCACCCAGCTGGCCAAGACCTATGGCACCGCAGACAACTTCGACGTGATTATCAACGTGGACAAGGGAGACTGCGAAATCTACCAGAACTTCGAGGTAGTTGAAGAGGTCACTGACCCCGTGAAGGAAATCACCGTGGAGGAAATCGCCGCCGAAACCGGTGACGACGACTACGAGATCGGCGACACATTCACCCGCAAGCTTTCCCTCTCCTCCTTCGGCCGCCGCGGTATCCTGAACATCCGCCAGAACCTCCAGGGCCGTATCATGGACATCGAGAAAGCCAACGTGTACAAGAAATACTCCGAGAGGGTTGGCGA
>JAEEGJ010024134.1_pt1 | contig 12646 bp, 8 predicted proteins | sample 8958761 | NCBI WGS metagenome assembly JAEEGJ01 (sample SAMN16246546, study PRJNA631951) | gut metagenome | biome: gut microbiome; feature: rumen; material: RS-attached | host: Bos | place: Iran: Karaj | collected 2018-10 | reverse complement strand
TTAACTGGAGCAAGAGCAACCCGAAAACCTATGAGGGGGTTGCGAAATGACGGTGGATAGCCATTACGCACCGCGACACGGCAAAACTCGGGGAGACTGTGCCAAGAACCACCACGTCGCACACGGAACACCCCACTCGCGGGACCTACTGGATCCTGCATATCATTATTTGGATAAGAATCATACCAGTCACGAACCCACTCACTAACATTTCCGTTCATGTCATAAAGCCCCAATGCATTCGCACACTTTTGTCCTACAGGATGAGTTATCCCAAAGGAATTATAATTATACCATGCAACATCAATTATTTTGTCACTACCGCTATAAACACAATATCGGCTGAATTTATGCCCCCCACGTGCTGCATACTCCCATTGCGCCTCCGTTGGGAGTGTATATTCATATCCTTCTGGCAAATGCCCATTTTCACATTCCACTTGTGTCAGTTTTTGGCAAAATGCCATTGCATTCTCCCAAGCAATACATTCCACAGGATAATTACCGCCCTTAAGGAAATATGAAGGATTCCATCCCATGACCGCCTTATACTGATCTTGGGTTACTTCGGTCTCACCGATCCAGTAGTCCTTAATTAACGTCACATGGTGTTGTCGTTCTTCTTTATAACGCCTTTTTTCTGTAGTCGGGCTCCCCATTATGAACTCACCACCCCGAACATACTTCAACAACATTTTAACGCCATTAAGTTCTACAATACGATCATCATCTTGCTGATGACTTTTTATATATAAAATATTTGCCTTTGAAATTTTATTCTCATCCAATTCAGGTCCCCATACAGCCCTCATGATATCACTTTCATCCCAAAGTGGTTCATATGTCTTCCATTTATATTTAGCCCATGCATCTCTTCCCCACGCCAAGCTCAACACCAATATGCAAGCTAAAGCAACCACACTGCAGACAATCCAAGTCCATGGAACCTCTCTCTCCAGTTTCGCTGCAAACTCCATACAATTTTTACAACGATCTTTTGAGTTCTTGGACAACGCCTTCCGCAGCGCATTGTTCATACGCTTCGGCACGCCTTTTATCGGTTCAAGACGCATGGCCTTGTCAAGGACAATGCGACAAATTGTATTCCTACGTGCATCTCCATTGTTTTTATCGTCTTCCTTTTCATTCTTTTCGAATTCCTCTTTATAAGGGCAGGAGCCTGACAGCATCTCATAGGCCACGGCAGCAAGCGAATACTGGTCCGATTCATAAGACACCTCTTCCGCGTCGGGTGTTTGCCACCTTCTCCACTGTTCAGGCGACATATAATAGGCAGTCCCCCCCACTCCATCTTCTGATTCGCCTGTCTTCTCAATATTGCCACCAGCAACCGCCGGCGCCACGTCAAGAAAGAGCTCAAAATAATTATAATTTTCTCTCATCCTCTTGCTCAGCCCAAAGTCTATCAACTTTACAGATTTGACTTTTCCGCCGTCAATATCCACCATGATGTTGCTAGGTTTCACATCGCAATGCACAATTTTTTTCAAATGTACATAATCCAGCGCGTCCGCCAGCCTTTTCACGATCTCCAAGACAACAGGGATGTCAAGCGGTCCTCCATGTCTCGACATATAATCTTTAAGTGTGATGCCTTCCGCGTAGTCCATCACCAGGTACCAGTGGAATTCATTATGAACAATATTCCGTGCCATGGCTATCCCCTCATGGACCAAGTCCTGCTGCTTGCTGAATTCTCTTTTCAAGTCCTCCACCGCCTTTTCCCACTCCTCCCTTTTCTCTGGCTTCACATTGACGGTCTTCACGGCCATCAGTTTATCGCAGGCATCCTTATCCTTGACAAGAAATACCTTGCCCATGCCGCCGCTACCGAGTTCGCGGACGTATTCATAGCGGCCGTCCTTGTCTATGCAAGCACCTTCTTGAAACACAGGCAACTCATGTCCTCCCTTATCCTCGGTCAATTCTCGTTTCCCCCTATCATCAAGGCGAGTTCCGTCAAATGAATCGTTTGCCATTGTCTTTCCTAAATTTTATAAGTAATTATTTGGGAGGAGCATCCGCCAAGCATACTTTTCTCGTACCCATTAACTCTGCATATGATATTTCAAAAATGTAAGTATATTGTAAAACAATATACCCTATTTTGTTCACGTTGTCATTTTTATCAACAAAAAAAAATACTATTTTACATCATTATTTATCATTTGAGACTTTTATACTCAATTTTCACATGACATCCTATTCTCTGCCTGAATGGTATCCTGACGATTAATAGGAACAAGAACAACACGAAAGCCTAGCTTACGATTCCTGTATGATGCCCTTCGAGATATTCTGTCTTTAATACGACATTCTCCAGAACTATAGCAGTAAGCCCCCCCTCGAATAACATGACAAGTACCTCTAGCCCCAATAGGATCAGACACAGGCTGATTGGGATAACTTTCATACATATCGAGACACCACTCACATTTATCTTCTACAAGGAATATGTACCCTTCCTGAACCGCTTTTTCCCATTGACTTTCAGTCGTTAGCATAAATTCATATTCTTCTGGAATTTGCCCATTTTTCCGTGCCTCTCTTGTTAAGATAGTACAGAAACCTTTCACTTCTGTCCAATTAATGCCTACCTTAGGTTTATCCTTATAATAAGTATATAGTTGTTGTTTCTTTTTAATAGAGTAATATTGTCCATTTGTAACTAATTTTTTGCTTATCCAATATCCTTGTGTCAATGTCACTATGTGTTGTTGTTCATCATTATTACAATTATTTCCAGATATTGCCCCCCCCATCATGAATGTCCCCGAAGGGACAAAAATAAACTCATACATAAAACCGTTGATAACAATGACAAATTCTTGCCTTTGCTGATTAATTTCTTTAGTCACTGTCCCACTTTCATGTTCTGTTACCACCTTTTTTGATATACCCTCTGTTATTCCAACAAATTCATTTTCTCGAATTTCTGTTTTCACTTCAACTATTATCTTTTGATTTTCTTCGATTTTTACACATTCGGATTTTATCTTGCTATATACCTTTTTCATTTTAGCGCATTCTAATTTCATTTTTCTACATTCTTCTTCATTCATTTCACGTTCGACTTTTATCTGCTCACGTTCTGCCTCTATTGCTTTCTTTTCTTTTTCGATAAAGACTCTGTTTTTCAATTCTTCTTCTGATATCCCATGTTTTGATGGCAACAATGAGAACAATAAAATCAAGACAAAAGCAAATGTTAACACATACCCAATCCATTTCATATGCTTTGGTCTTAATGTCTTCAGAAGTTCTTTCGAAATCATCTCATATGGTTGAAAAGATTCCCTTGTTTGCATTGCCATTACAAAGTCTAAGCAACTGTTGAAGCGTTTTTCAGGTTGTGAAGCCAATGCCTTATTTAATGCATCATTTAATTTGGTATTCCATGTCAGCTTATCACAGTTGTTGTATAAGGGAAACTGTCCAGTCAACATTTTATAGACAAGAACAGCTAAAGAATACTGATCCGAATTAACTGTCAATCTTCCATTATAATATTTAGGATTTATTTGTTCAGGCGACATATAGCCAGGGGTACCATTTTTCTCTAAACAAGTCACATAACTAGTGTCCTCTTGTATCTTTAAACTAAGACCAAAATCTATCAACTTCACAGACAGGCCTTTCCCCCTAGTAGTCTGAAGAATCACATTATTGGGATTCACGTCGCGGTGGATGATTTGTTTTTTGTGAGTATAATCTAGTGTTACTGCAATCTGTCTAGCCACGTCAGACACAATCCTCACCTCTAATTTTCGATGTTTCTCCAAATAGGCTGCAAGTGTCTCTCCTTCTACATATTCCATCACAATATAACCGCGGAAGTCATCCTCTACCCAGTCTATCACAGAAACAATATCATCATGATGCAGTTTGTTCATGATTTCGAATTCTCGTCTCAATATCTCCATATCATTTTGATCAATGTTGGAAAAGACAGTCTTGAGAACAACTTCCCTACCTGCCACCATGTCACGACAATGGAACACCCGTCCTATGGCACCATGTCCCAATTCCCTAATCACTTCATAGCGTCCCGTTAATATGTCCCCTGCTTTGATGTGTAGGTACTCAATACGTCCTTCAGGATCCAGTTTAGTGCCTTGAGAATCCGTTTTAGCGGTGGATTTGTATTGCGTCATATCTATTCTCTATTATTAATGATGCCTTTGATTGCTTCCCATGCTTTCCTTCCACTAATATATAGGAAAAGTTGAAGCCTTTTTCTGATCTGACACAACGAATTTTTTTCCTTTTTTGTTACGCCCTCCCCACAGCCATTAATGACTGTTTTCCTTGATGAAAACAAATATGTATCATCAGAAAATTTGACAAGGCATCCTTTTTAAATGAGAATCCCACCCCAAAAAATTCCATTCAGCGTCAGAAGATGTGCCCATACATCCCTTTTTAAATGAGAGTCCCCCAAAGAATCCATTCATCATCATGAAATGAGGCAAAATCTGCCTTTGTAGAGATAATGCTCAAAAAAATCCACTAAGTTCATTTTTTTCACAATGTCACATCAGATTTGTTGAAAGAACTCACCTATATCTATAGACATGACAAATAGTCTTTCCCCCAGAGAAAACAAAAGCAGGAGACACACCATGACAGCCCCCAATTGGCTCATCAACGTTCTTATCAAACTCAAACTCAAAACATCCGAAGAAGAGCTCCTTCTTCGTGATATCGCCACCAGTGAGGAACGGCTACGTTCACTTAATCATGAGGCAGATCAACTCGTTACAGAGATCAAACAACTTGAAGCCCTCTATCGAGAGACAAAAAACGAGTATGATAACTTAAAGGGAATTGCGCAAGAAACATTGGGAATACGTCTAGAAAATCTTCTTGAAACCCGTGACAGCATATCCAAACGAAATACCATCATAAAGAAAAAACTACAAGCGGAACGAATCATCCATGACAGTTTATTAGTCAAGCTTGAATTGACAAAAGATCCCATTCGAGATGCCAGCGAATTTCAAAATATTAAAGATGAAAATGGAATACTTACCGATGTCCTAAATGAGGGCACACAAGCCGCTGAGGAACTTAAGCAAACCACACTTATTGATAAGCCAGAAAAGCCTAACAATAGTAATAACAACCTTTATAGCCAATCTAAACAGGAAGTCAATTATGACGATGTCATGAAAAATTTCAATTAAAATATTTTTCAAACATATTGGAGTCAAGATACAACATCACAACAAAAAGGAACACACCATGGCTATTTTTGATCACATTTTAAAATCATCACGCGAACTAGAGAACGAACGCAGTCGCGAACTCCGCGAACTCGAGAACCAACACCGACGCACAGCCCGCCAACACGAACGCCAAGTCGAACAGGACCTCGAAAAAATCGACGATGTGATCGCCAAGCTAAAGGAGGAGCGCACAAAAGTCTGGAAAGATATCTGCGAACTGCTGAAGAGTGGTCGCAAAGCCGAAGCGCAGCGTATGTTGTTCTTCTATAAGAAGTATGACATCGAAATCAACAAGCAGGAAAAGCAGAAGGTCTTCCTCAAGTGCCAGGCCCTGCAGGTTAGCACGGCAGGCTATGTGAACACAACGCTCACCCACATTAAAACAATGGCTACCGACCATAACACCAATCCCGATGAACTGGAAGAAAGTGTCAACAACATCGAGAAGATCGGGGCGGATATTCGCGATTCCGACAAAGTCATGAACAATGCATTTGACAGGGACTTGAAGCACATGTCGCAAGAAGTCGTCGCAGGCGACATCAGCTACGAGGACGAAGAACTGCTGGCCCAGGCGGAGAACGAAAGCGCAGCGGAAGTGCTCGGCCCAAAGGTCGCCGATACGTCTGTGGCGGACAAACTCATGAGCCATGACGATATTAGCGCGGGTGTGGAACGCCTGAAGAAGATAATCAGTGCAAAATGAAGTCTTTTTACCTTATATATAAGGAGTTGACATAAAATGAGCAATTTTAATTTTGAGAAAAAGATAGAGCATGAGAAGGCAGCGGAGAAGGCGTTGTTGGTAGATGACTTCCCGTCGGCGTTCTATCATGTCGCGGAGACTGCGAAGTTTACCTTGGCTCTTGCGAATCAATGTACTGGACAGTTGCGTGAAGCTTATATGAGCAACGCGAACGAGCTGATGAACCTTGCAGAAACGTGCAAGGCGAAATGTGCGAAGCGTAGCGGCAGCGAAAAGATGAGCATGGAGGGCAACGAGTCGAAGAAGCTGAACGACTGCCGCGTGGAACGTCCCTCCGTACGTCTGGACGACGTGGCGGGTATGGAGGATGTGAAACGGCAAATCCGCCTACGGATGATCGAGCCATTGCAACATCCAGAGGAAGCGAAAAAGCATGGCTTGAAAATTGGCGGCGGCATCCTGCTGTACGGTCCACCCGGTACAGGTAAGACCTTCATCGCCAAGGCTTTAGCCGGCGAACTGGATCTGCCGTTCTACACGATCACGGCGGCGGATATTTTCGGGAAATACGTCGGCCAATCAGAAAAAAATATCCGTACATTGTTCGAAGAAACGAGGAAGAATCCGCTCTCTGTCGTGTTCATCGACGAATTGGAGACGATTTTCCGCAAACGGACGGGCGATATCCATGAGACGACGCAGAAGGTCATCTCCGTCATTTTGCAGGAGTTGGATGGCGTGAAGGATGGCAAGAATCCATTCCTTCTGCTCGGTGTGACAAATGCGCCGTGGATGATCGACGAGGCGTTCATGCGGACGGGCCGTTTCGACGTGAAGGCCTATGTCGGCTTGCCGGATCTTCCTGCACGCGAACAGATTATCCGCAATGCTTTCAAGCATGTGGAATATCCCGTCGATGAAGACGCCATTCTCTATCTGGCGTCCGCTACGGGCAAATGCAGTGGCGCGGACATCAACGGCATTGTGCAGTCCATCCGCCAGACGGCGTTCGAACGCCATGCGGACCGCTACACGATCGAGCTGTTCCGTTCATGTATGCAACACATTGCGCCGTCTGTCAATGAAGAAACGGTGCGCAAGATACAGGAATGGGAGAAGGCCAACGATATTTCCAGAAAATAAATGATTTACGGTGGGGAGACACCGAAAAGCGGGAGGGTCGCGCTCCCAATGGAGCGATGATCGCAGTCGTGTGGAGCGCGGCCCTCCCAAGCGTTATTCACCTTTCAAACCTACATAAAAGACCATGCTGACCATCATAACTAAATGTATAAAAACCATATCATTGATTATTGCAGCCATGAATACCGCCATGCTTCTCTGGAAGACGTTTTCCGCTCCTGCGCAACAAGTTCCGCAGGCTCGTCTCAAGCTGGCGGAAGCCACAGCTGAACGCTTTATTGTTCAGCTACGCCAGTACAGGGCAAAGTCCAAGTCGGCTATCGTCCTCCATCTGGACAATGATCCGACACATTGCGTCACACGAGCCATTCGCCGCCGTATCCGTGAGACCGGCATCCTCAACCTACCCAACGAAACATTTGCAGAACATTTCAAAACATCTTTCAATCTTCCTGTCGACGGATGCAGCAATGAACAGGATGCCATGCACATTGCCGAAGAGATATCCCAGGATCTTCTCATCTATGGAACAGTTGAAAGATTCGAGCTGGATTGCAATGGCCATCCAGTCCTTACAGGTGAACTGCATGTCATTGACACTGTGTCCATGGAGAAGGTCTTCTCATTTACGATGGAGGATTCCTCCGTCCCTTCTGAACTACAGCCACCAGAGCAAGTTGCAGTTGCATCCCAAACAGAGGACATCTCTGTATTCGGCCGTCTTGCATCTTTCATTCTCATGTCCATTCTTGTGCCGTTCATCTTCTTTCCTCAAATTCGCAAATTGGCCGCCAAGCGTTCCAACAACATCAATCTGGCGTTGTTAACCGCCCTTACCATCTTCGACACCGCCTTGTCCATGGCTCTTCTTGCTAAAATCATCAGCTTTCTTCCATTTCAATGGTTCCTTTTATTCACTATTACAATATCTATCTTCTGTAATCTTTTCATTATTAATTATGCCACTAAGCTAGAAAATACATGAATCATCATAATAAACTATGATATTTCTTTACACACTTACAATAACTTTGTTTGCTTTTTTCCATTTATATGCCATAATTATCACTGTTTTCTTGTAAAACAACCAAAATAGAGAGCAAACCATGCAAGACAATACTAAACAGCGAAAAAACAAAGTTATAATTGAACACATCAAGAAAATTTTAAGGAAGAAGAAAAATGATCTGAATTTATATCAAAAGGGTCTTGAGTTTTTCGTCAATAATGACAATGACAACTTTTTACATGAATGTGATAATACTACTTTTGCAAAAATCATAAACACATTAGAAAAAATTTCAGAAATCAAGAATTACTTTCACAACAAATATGAAAATGCAAAGAAGAAATATAAAAATGAAAAGAAGAAATTTATAAATGCAAATAAGAAGAAATTAGATAATGCTAATATAAGCATAGAAGATTTGTTGTTAATATTTGAGTCTTCAAAAAATGATTATGATTTATATCAAATGTACAATGGTATATTCATTGATCTCGATAATTTTTTTGATATTTCCGATAATAATAACTCAGAGAAAATCATGAGCACATTTTCAGATATTAATATTGATATTGATATTGATATTTTGCCTAAAATGACAGTTGAAGAACTGTCTGTTTATTTTGCAAAAGTCAAAATCATAATAAATGAACTCAGAGAAAATCTTATTCAATGTATAAAAGACAAAGACGAAGATACCTTGAAGGAGGCAATCTTCCAACATGTCATTCTAGCTGTTTTACGTTCATCACCAAAATTTATCGGCATTAGCTATGAAAACATCGCTCGTTACAAGGGGATGTTAAATCTCACCCCAATCAAAAATGCTGATGAGAAAACTGAACAATTATGGAAATATAGTGATATCTTTAGTCAATATATTATCGAATTAACAAGCAATAACGAGCTAGATCGTTATAATAATGAGGGTAGTCTATTTGTCATGCTCAGAAAATCCGTGATGAAATATATTCTGAAAAAGCCACCCAAGGAAGAAACACTTGGTCCATTCCCAGATCCTATACCGCCTGATGATGTAGATCCCGGATTTCCACCAGATGATGAAATATCTAATTCGAATAATAAAGAAAAGAAAAAGTTTCTAACAAAAATGGAGATTACTAGTCTCAGCATTAATACTCTTTGGAAGATAAATGTAAAACGGACATATATATGTGTTTTATATATAATGGGTTGTATGACGATGGAAGAAGTCTGTGAGAAACTTGGACTATCTCTTGAGAAAAATTCTATAGAATCGATTCGCAATGATTTTAAGAATTCTCTGGATCTATTACAACAAATACGGAGTATATACGAAGAATATGGAAGGGATGCCTTCAATTGGTTGCCTCAAAACAACTCAATTTTCTATGATGTGGCTGAAACACAAAAATTTGCCCAAGCCAATAAATTACTAGAGCAAATACATGATTTATATAGAGAATTTGGGAGTGTAAAGGAAGCTTTTACAAAAATAAATAACTGGGATAATGAGGATAAATGGGACAATAAGTTTAAGATTATCCATAAATACTACAATAGATTTAACAAAAATTGAGAGGATTAAATTATGACTAAGTGCCTTGATACAATTCAATTGCTCCGTTTCATATCAGACCCTCTAGCTCAGGGAAATGCAGATATAGTCGCCCATATTTTTGCTTGCAAAAAATGTTGGGACGCGTTAAATGAATTACAGGACAACATAGCCGATTGTAATTACATTCCTGAGGAAGGCGACAAAGAATTAACTGAACAAGTCGTTAATAAATTTCTAGAAAAAAAATCAATATGGGAAAAAGTCAAATCAATATGGGAAGAAGGCAAATCAATGTGGAAAGACTACAAATCAATATGGAAAGAATGGAGTGACGGATTTCTAGCGATAAAATCTGCTTCATCGCGACCAGTATATGCCTCATCACAAAGTTCTACCTCAAGTAAAAGAGAAGTCAACGAAGTATTTCCAATTTCCTTTGATTCTCTAGAAGAAGATTCTATCTATGAATGGCACGTTGTTTTGTATTATCCAGATGTTGATTCCATGTCCATTCGAATCAACATAGCCTTTCCTCTTCTCTCCAAAGATTTTCAAGGTCATAAGACATTGTATCTACATGGACTTGAGCTACCTATAGAAGACGGAAAAGCTTCAGTTTCATTGGAAGAATTCCTTAAATCATTGGAAGAAGGGAAGTGCGAAGTCTATATCAAATTCTCAGGCAACTCAGATCCTTCTTACGGTAAAATTAACATACGACAAAATAATATACTAAAATTATCATAAAATACCTTATGAAATCCATAAAGACAAATGATAAATTTGAATTGGACATCAGCTTTCTCAAAAGACGGAATCAAGGAGAAAGGAACACCTGTCTAGCATACGCAGTCGTCTCATTGATTGAATATTATTTACATGTAATACATAATAATAATATAGAACTGAGTCCAGACTATCTTTACGCACGTTGCAAAGAGAAAGGACCTAAATATCATGCCACAGATGGTATAGAGAACTTTGAAAGTATTTTCGAGAAAGCAAAAGAGGGTATCTGTCTTGAAAATGATTACCTATCCAATCGTAAAAAAGCACCTCTTGAATATGCTCTTGATAAATATAATCTTATCAATGAACGCACATTAGACACACAACTCAAAGATCCGGAACAGGATCTTAAAGACCTCACCCCTCCTGATGATGTTAAATTTAATGAGATTCCATTTCATCATATAAAGAACAGACCATTTTTTATTGAAGAATGTAAAAAGTTCTTAAGAGGAGACCATGGGCATTATCCCATGCCCGTGGTCATAGGTTGTAAAATTGCTAAATCATTGACTGATCCTAATGTAAAGATTCAATTGAGAAAACAATGGCTTCCAAGACTTGGGAAGAAAGACCCCTTCGTCTATCATGCCATGCTTGTAACAGGTTACTGCAATACTGATGTGCAAGATGACGAAGGTGGATTCTTCTGGGTGTTGAATAGTTGGGGAGAATCTAAACTGGATGATAAAAATCATAAGGGGATGGTTAAAATGTCATATAATTATTTCAGAAATAATGTTATAAAAGCTGAAACAATTGAAGAAAATATTCCACTAGGATATGATAATTTTCAAGCCAATGCAACAGTAGTTCATCACTTACCCGAAACAAAAGATATGATAGACACATCCCCAAAAATGCAGTCTAAAAGCATGAAAGAAGATTTACAAATCACATCGAATATAAATGCTGATGACTTTTTTAACTCAGTAGTTAGTAATCTGAAGCAAAAGAAACCAGCATGTTCTCTCCCTTATGATTTATTTTGTGAAAAGGAACCTCTACTACCTCTTCACAAAAAAATACAAATAGGTGAAATTCAAGAACCATGTAGCTTCATGGGATTCATCCGTGAAAATTACCAAAAAAACACACTTAAGGGTTACGTCAAAATCATCCCACTGAACAAAGAGGATACATTTCGAATCATCGTAGCTGCACTCTCATGTGATAATAGTAAACCAATATGCATACAAGACATGGACTGTCTTAACATATTCATTTCAGAACGACTGCTGCTCATTGATGATAAAGCCTCACATAATCTTGTCGTAGTAGCCGCAGCCAACTTTGATGACGATTGCCAGAATAAATTTACCCTCAACACTCCTCCTCAACCATTTATTCTTTGTACACCAACAAACGAGTATCTTTGGAATTATAATCTTCTCCCGAGAAAATATTCTCAAAAAACAATCAATTTTCTTTTGCATACACTTCCAGGACAGGAAGATATTTTTATCAACCGCCTAGCAAGTGCGATTGACAATTGGCCCTCAGAAGAATACATTACAAATGATAAGCTTCGCGAGAAACTTGGCCTTCATTTCACTCCAGACGCTTTTCTCGATTATTGGTTAAAACAAGGCGGTTATCACAAGGACAAAGATGGCCATGTTGTTCATAGTCCTCGTCATTAAATAATCTTCATAACTAACAAAACAATTTAATAACTATTCAATGATACACGGTATTTCCCTTACACATTCTCTATAGTCTTATATTTTTTATCATCTATCTTGGCCACTCTTTCTTCTTTTTTTCATATTCGTCATATATACTAAATTTATCTCCATCGCTAGACACATACTTCAGTTGCGCCTCTGTCGGAAAATGAAAATGGTAGCCAATTGGCATTAGCTTTAATGTGACGCCGCCACCAAAGTCAAGAAGCAGTTTGTCACCACCAGTCCCGTCAGAATCACTAGAAAATTGGCTTCCCACGCCACCCTTTACTGCATAAATAAATAGCGCAATGAAAGCCAACAACTCCAAGCAACCAGCAAATACAAACCATTTTTCTCTTTTTGACCACTTCTTGGGAACCATCGCATCCATTAACTTTGTGCAACTCTCAAAACGGCCTTCAGGATTCTTGGACAACGCCTTCCGCAGCGCATTGTTCATACGCTTCGGCACGCCTTTTATCGGTTCAAGACGCATGGCCTTGTCAAGGACAATGCGACAAATTGTATTCCTACGTGCAT
>JAEEGJ010024131.1_pt1 | contig 12648 bp, 8 predicted proteins | sample 8958761 | NCBI WGS metagenome assembly JAEEGJ01 (sample SAMN16246546, study PRJNA631951) | gut metagenome | biome: gut microbiome; feature: rumen; material: RS-attached | host: Bos | place: Iran: Karaj | collected 2018-10 | reverse complement strand
GGGGAAGTACCTGTTTCTACGTGACCAGCGTTGTATTCTGCGAGAATCTTATCCTGCAGTTCGGTACGGAACTCTGGGCTGATTGGATGGGCTACATCCTTGTATTCCCCGTTGGCAGTTTTTCGGCTTGGCATTGCAATGAACAGGCCGCTTTTGCCTTCGATAATTTTTACATTGTGAACAACAAAGCAGTTATCAAAAGTAACTGTTACGTAAGCACGGAGCTTACCTTCGTCCTCAACCTTTCTAATTCTCAATTCGGTAATCTGCATAAATTTACCTCCGCAAAATTACGATGCAAACCATACTTTTATACAGTCCGCGCTAATTTACAGTTCCAAGAATCAGACAGTTTTTCTACTGCAGATTCAGCCTCTTGCCTGGAAGTGAACACCCCAAATACTGTGGAACCCGAGCCTGACATTTCAGCATAATTACAGTTCAGGGCTTTCAACGCCTCAATTGCACGCCCTATTTCGTTATATTTTTCACAAATAACGGGCGTAAAAGTATTAATAAAAGTCCATTTTTCCGGCGGCTTTCTGTAAACCAGCTCTAGCTCATCAAATTCAGGACTTACCAAAATTTTTCCACGAGCAAAAGCCTCGTCCACTAAAGCATACGCTTCTTTTGTGGAAGAGCTTATCTCTGGAAAAACTAAAACCAGGAAAAGATCATCTCGCCCATGGATTTTCTCTACGTTCTCACCACGACCAGAAACCAGAGCACAACCCCGGCCTTTTTCATCGCAATGCATAAAGAAGAAAACATCGCTCCCTGTCTCGGCAGCAATATCATCCAGCTCGCTGTCAGATAATCTGACTGAACAAAGCTTTTCAAGCATTCTTACAAGAGCCGCTGCATCTGAAGAACCGCCGCCAAGACCTCCTCCAGAAGGGATTCCCTTCTTAAGCTCAATCTCAACGCCCGGAACTTCGCAACCGGTTACCTTACAAAATGCATTGTAAGCCTTTGTAAGAGTATTGTTCTCAGGCAGTTTCATGGAAGAGCAATGCACGAAGCAGCCTTTTTTTGCCACTGTCGTCAAAGTCAGTTCATCATATAAATCAACCGTCTGGAAAATACTCTCAATGCCGTGAAATCCGTCTGCACGCCCGGGAAGAACCCGAAGACCAAAATTTACTTTTGCATACGCCCAGCCAGAAATTTCACGTTCCATTAATATAATTATACCCTACTTTGACGAGTAGTCAAACTTTTTCGATTAATGATAAAACTCCTCTCTCCCCCGCAATTCCTAGCAAAGATTTCAAGATAAGCGCAAAATTTTCAATATATTACCCTTAAATTCTATTTACTTTTTAGACCGTATCAATTATATTATTTGAGGTGAGTTTATAAGCAGTACAAAAACTAGGCGGGGTTTTTATGTTTGCTGATTCAGATTATGAAGAATTAAGTATGTCATTTTCATACGGAGACGATTTCGACGATGATTATGATGAGGATTTTGAGGACGACTTCGACGACTATGAAGAAGACGATGAAGCACTTGATGAATTCGATGATGATGCAGACTTGTATTACGACGACGTTTTCAAAGAAGAAGAGGACGTAGACGAACCTTACGATGACGTTGAAGAAGAAGACGGTTACGGTTCATACCGCAGCCGCTTCCAGGATGACGAAGAAGTATAAGGCCGCTGGCGGCCGTTGTTCAATAGCAAAGCGTTAAAAAAAACAGTCCATCGGGACTGTTTTTTTATTTCATAACCATAACAATTATTGCGGTAGTTTCGACCCTTCGACTAGGCTCAGGGACCGCAGGCTCAACCACCGCAAAACTAAAGCGAATTCAAATCCACTAATTCATATCCGCTATCAAGTAAAGCACTAATCAAAAGCGCAAGGTATTTATACAGTGGTCTTGAATGATTACTCTGTGAGAATCCACCTACAACCGACACTACTCCACCACCAGACTTTTCAAGACTCTGGCAGAATCTTTTAATTAATTTTTCAGGATCCATATCTGGATTCGTAAACTCAGAAACATCACAGCAGGCATTTACATAAGTATATCCCGCATTTCCGCCATAAGTAATTAATTCCGGAGAAACAGAATAATATGGAGCGTGCCAGAACAAAGTAAGCTCTGTACCGGTACATGCATAAAACTCATCTTCATTTCGAGCCAGACCGCGACGTACAAAATCTTCATTAATTACAAAGCTGTTTTCTGTAAGGTCTGCAGTTGTAAAGAACATTGAAGCGCAAAGATGATTATTATTAACGATCTGCTTTGTTTCTGCAGGGTAACGGCGGATAAACTCACCATTGATAAAGAAACTTCCTTTTACATTAAATTTCTTGAGTTCAGAAAGAATTAGAGGAAGTCCGTCTGCATTATCATAAAGTTCAAAAGCAAGTGCTACCTTTTTCTTTTCTGGAGCTTTGCGGGTACTTTCCTTATACAAAGGATTTGTTACTGCACGTTTGCTCAAAGAGCGGATGTAAAGCGCGTTATCATAATTCTTATTTGTTGTTGTTCCAATGAAAACTCTGTAGCGGCCGTTCTGTTTTACAGGCTCAACAGGAGCTGTAATTTCAGTCTTAGACCAGGTTTTCTTTTTGCTGTCATATCTGTAATAGTTTGAGTTACCAGTATCTGCAATAATTGAATAATCAGAAACATCCCAGTAGCCTGCAGAAACAGAAGAAAGAGTGATTGTATCTGCTTTGTTTGAGAAGATATTCCATTTACGAACACTCTTTTCACCACCAACGTAGAGGTTAGAATCATCAGTCCAGATTGCAGAAACAACTTTTTCACCGGTCAAAACAGCAAGTCTTTTCCAGGTATTGATATCATAAACATAAACAGTAGAGCCTGCAAAGAATGCAACCTTTGTACCGTTTGGAGAAACAAATGGTTTACCTGAATCTTCAATCTCAAGAACATGCTGAGCCTGAGAATCCAATTTATATACTGAACCGCGTTCTTTGATTCCATCATAAGGAAGCTTTTCCTGCCAGAGAACAGGCTTGTTTGCGGCATCCCAGAAAATGTAAGAAGCTACGAGAGAGGCCTTTGATTCTGTGTATGGGCGTGAATAAACAACGTCCATATAATCGCAGGAAGCACTGCGGACTGTAAGGTAAGTAAAGAGTCTTCCATTCTGAGTAACAACTGCAGAAGTTACTTCACTGTTGCATGAGAACTTATCTGTAAGTGGATTAAACTGGAACGGAAAACGGCCCATTGGCTTACCCTGCCCGATTATTCCAGAATAAAGGCCGAGTGTATAAAGCTCTTTTGTATTGATTTTATAAAGAAGATAATCGTCTACATAAGCAAGAAATTTTGATGATGCCCAGTAAACCGAGTTGATTGTACCACGGCCGATTTTTCTGTAACGTTCATCAATTTCAACACCACGAAGAACTGCATCTGGATTACAGAAATATACACCGTTGTTTTTTTCATAAACTAAAACTGTACTGTCTGGAGCCCATTTTACAGGAAGATCTTCATAAGAGTTCAAAACCCCTTCACAAAGAACACTGCTCTTTCCAGTCTGTGTACTTACCAGCATGAGGTTTCCTGAATAAACGGAAGTTCTTTCAATACGGCAGAAGTATTTTCCGTCCGGGCTTACAGCATAAGGAACTACAGGAACAATATTTTCCGGCATCTCACTGCTCTTTTCAATCCATGTGATTGCGCCGGTCTTTTTTGAATAGCGGGCAATTCCGTATCTGTTTCTGATCTGAAGTTCATCTCCCCCAGAAAGAAGTTCCATCTGTTCCGGGAAGCAGGTAATAACTTCTGGAGCCTTATCGCTCTTTCCGTCTTTTAAAGCCGCATAAAAAAGTGATTTATATGGGCTTGTTCCCACCATGTTATGGCGTACAGTAAAAAGAAGTTCATCGTTAAGATTCAAATCCGGATTCCCGAAGGAAGTGCCGGCTGAAAGTGAGAAAGTAAAAAGACTGATTACAAGACACAGAATTCCTGTTTTTTTCATTTATGCATCTCCGCGCTAAGAACAAGAATGGAAAGCTCATGCTCAAGATCATCGAGCTGTTCTCCCATCTTCTCTAACTGATTATAACGCTTTTGGAATTGTTTTTCCTTAAATTTCGCATAGCGTAACTCTGCACTGTCATCTTTTTCCTGAGCTACGCGAGACTTGCCGCACCAAGGGCAGTAAAAAAATCTCTTATCAATAAGTTTACCACAACCACCGCAGATACACATAAAATTAACCTCCTACTTAAGCACCGTCATCGGGTCAATCAATTTTCCGTTTTTGTAAACTGTGAAATGAAGATGTGGGCCTGTTGAATAACCTGTAGAACCAACAAGTCCAATTCTTGTTCCCTGACTAACCCACTGTCCTTTGCTTGCAATTATTTTTGACATGTGCGCATACAAAGTCTGATATCCGTTTCCATGATCAATAATTACATAGTTTCCATATACACGGTTAATACCCGTTGTAGTTACCTTTCCACTCATTGCTGCAAGAATTGGAGTTCCTGTAGGACAAGCCATATCAGTTCCAGTATGGAAAGATTTTACGTTTGCAATCGGATCAATTCTGTAGCCATATGGAGAAGACCAGCGGAACTGAGCAGAGATAGGCATTCTGAAAAGCTCACCCATAGCGTTGCGAAGTGCGCTGGCATCCATAGCAGCTCCAGGAAGGAACAACTGCTGGCCTGCTGTAAGAGTTTCACTTGTAAGCTCATTTACATCAAGAAGCTGTTCAAGACTGATTTTGTACTTAGTTGTGATAGAGTTCAGAGAATCGCCTTTTTTTACTGTATACACAATTCCATCAATTGAAGGAATCTTAAGCTTCTGTCCTGCGGCAAGCTGGCGTACGTTTCCAATATCATTTACAGAAATCAGTGTAGAAATATTTGTAAGACCAAACTTCTTTGCAATACCACTGATAGTGTCGCCCGAACGAACCTTATAAGTCTGAAAGCTAACTGGCTGTGTAAAACTTGCACTTACAGCATTTTCTGCAACATCCAAAAGATTTCCAGTTTCGTCGTAATCGAGTTTTCCTTCAAGCGCAAAGTTTGCCATTATCTTATTGAGATTTTCGATATCTGCAGAATCTCCAACCTGAAGAACAAGAGGACCAGTATGATTTACATGATGATTAACAAGCTTAATTGTACCGAACAAAGCTGCTCCGAAAGCAACTGCAGATGCAATGATAATCAGAATTGATTTTACGTTTTCTTTTACATATGAACCGGCGTCAGTTACCGAACTGCCTACCAGCTTAAAGAACGAACGTACAGAAACGTCTGTCTTTACTTTCTGTGCAGAAAAGCTTCTGAGCTCTGGAGAAAAAATATCTGTTGTTATGGAAGCGGAACGGCTTCTTTCCTTATGCCTGAACTGCAATTCCGGAAGACTGAAGGTTCCAAATCCGCTGAAGCCTCGTCTGCGGGAATTATCCTGAACGTAACTTATTATTTCCATGCTTCAAGTATCGGTAAATAATAAGGGTCGGTTTAGAGATATTCTTGTAAAAATGGGTTTTCAGAGAGGAAGGCTTCTCGGGGAAAGTTGTTTATGAGATGGTCGAGGTCGGCGAGCTGCGCCGGGGTCAAAGGTGAGCGGGCGGTAGCCGCCGCGGCGAGAAAGCTTGATTTGCGGGATGTTATTGGCGGACGTCGGAGGAGCTCTGCGGGGTCAGCCGCTACGATGCCCGGCGTATTGAGACCTCGGGGATCCAGTGTGTACGTTTTTGTTTCCGGGCAGGCGGCGAGCCGGGCTTCAAACCACCAGGAAAACATTTTCATGCGGCTGTCGGTAAGTACTGGCGAGCCTGAGTAGTCGGTGCCCATTGTAGCATTCGCGCTGTACAACGAACCTGCCGTAAATTTATCCGGAGTTGAAAGGCGGCTTGCAAGAGTATGATAAGTCTGTTCTGCAGAGCTGCCTTTAATATGAGTCTGCTTATTCGGAAAGGCAAAATCCAGGCCTGCAGTATATATTTCGCGAGCCCCTGCAAGATGTGCAAAGTTCCAGGCACTCGAAGCTACAGATCCACCTGTTCCAAGGTCACCGGCTGATATTCCAAGTTTTTTCTGTACAAACTGCCCAACCGGAAACTGTGAACTGCACAATAAAAGATTACGACAGTTAAATCGGAAAACAGACGGATACGCACTAATTTCTGTTATAAAAACGCTCTGCGGCGCGCTCAGTCCCGCGATATGCCTATAAGCCCAGAACTGTGGATCTGTAAGAATTACAAAATCAGGCTGTACACCAGCGCGTAAAAGAGCACGCAGTGCAGTTTCCACACAAACTGTAACACAACGTTCCTGTAAATCTTTAATATGAGGAAGAATTGTTTCAAGCGAAGGTCCAGCCCCAATAATCAAAAATGGAAGAGCATTTCCATCATCATCTTTTGCCTTATTTTCAAGACAGCTTATTTCCCCACACTGCCCGTACTGTTTAAAATTCTTAAGACTGTTTCTGCACCAGCGTTTTCCAAACTTTTTGAGTGTTGCCGCATTAATTTCATTTTTTCTCTGATTGCGTTTTATAATAGAACGAACTGTATCAAAATAAGGAGCGGCATGTGAAGTAAAGGCCGGAATATCAAAAAAGTAAGCATCAGAAACTCCGGTCTCACCAATGTTTACATGAGAACCGTCTTCCAGAAGAGGAAGCACAGATTCAGCAGGAGCGCCTACAGCAATTATCAGTTTTTCAATTTCAAAAACAGGTGTCCAGTCGAGAACGCTCATTGCGGCAAAAAAATGCGCTACATCAGGTTCAATCAAAACAAGACGAGGCTGCTCACTACCACGCGCCTTCAACAATTTTGCGCATTCAATTACATGATAGCCCAGACCAAAACCATAAAATACAATTGAAGATTTCTGGAAAACTTCGTCACGCCCAACTGAGCCACTCGCTTCGCGTTCTGGATTATAAGCAGAATGAAGTCTTACCCCACCCTCGCTTGCTGTAATATTTCCATTTTTGGCTTGTTCAAGTTTCCATATAGATTCGGGAGGAACAGGAATATTTCCTGTCATTTGTGCAAGGGCTGGGAATCTTTTTTTGAAAGCGTCAAAGTTTTTATTCCAGATTGAGTTCAATTACCATGTTCTCCGTAACAGGGGTTCCAGGTTCAGGACTCTGGCTTGTTACCCAGCCGCTTCCATTTATATTCAAACGAATATCAGAACGTTCCATTAATGAAAGAAGTTCTCGTTTAGATTTGCCTGTAAAATCAGGAACTACAGAACCAACCTGAATTCCCTGAGAAGAAGAAATTGTAATAACTCCGCTGTGTTCAAGAGAAGCGGCACCGCCACGGCTCATACCAAGGTGGTCAATGATAATATCTGCGGCTTCTCCAATTACAGGGGCAACAATACGTCCACCGTAAGTTTCGCCCTTAGCTTTCTCAACTACGATATACAAAACAATCTGAGGTTCATCAACAGGGAAAATTGCAATACAACTTGAAAGGAAGTCTGTATCACTATAGCCGCCGTGTTCCTTATCTGCCATCTGAGCAGTACCGGTCTTTACACCAATATCAACGTCGCGAAGGTTTGCACGTGAACCTGTACCACTCTTGGCTGTAGTTTCCATACAGCTGAGAATATAGTCTGCAGTATTTTTAGAAAAAACGCGGTCCTTATACTGAGGCTCATGCTCATAATAAGTAGTACCGTCTTTATTTGTGATTTTATGAATAAATGTAAGCTGAACAGGAACTCCGCCATTTCCAATTGAAGTAGCAGCCTGAACCATCTGAAGAGCAGATACACTGATTTCCTGTCCAATTGCAATTGTCGGTTTTGAACGGGCAGACCACAGTGAACTGGTTGTATCTTTTACAGAACCTGAAGTTTCTCCAGGAAGCTCAACACCTGTTCTTTTTCCAAAGCCAAGCATTCTGATTCTGGACATAAACTCATCTTCGTTGATTCTGTCACTAATCTGACCAAGAACATCATTGCACGAATAGCGCAGACCGTCTTTAGGTGTACACCAGCCATGGTGCTCAAGACATTTAATTCTGATTGTCTCTCCACTCGCAAGGCGCTTTTCATACATTCCGTCACAGAGGAAAGAATCATTTGGAGAGATTCCATGTTCATCGTAAACAATACCAACTGTAAAGATCTTGAATACAGAACCCGGTTCATAAGCAGTCATTGCCGGACGGTCAATTTTTGATTCTATGATTGAAGCACCATATTCATTCAAATCTGCAGATGGAAGACTTATATACGAAAGCACTTCACCAGTTGTACAATCTGCGGCAATAAGCATCATGCTCTCTGCCTGAGTTTCGTTCATTGTTTTATGAGCAATCTGTTCAAGTTTATATTGAAGATTTGCATCAATACTTAAAAAGACATTTCGTCCCTGTAGCGGCTCTCCGTTTTCATCTGTTCCAGAAGGAGCAAGAATGCTCTGCTGAGAAAACTCAATACCTGCAAGACCGCGCCCATCATCACCCATATAACCAATAAGCTGAGAAGCAAGTGCATGATTAGGATAGTTTCTTCCAGGGATTTTCTCATAACTTACAAAGTTGTAGCCCTTCTCGTCTGTGAGCTGCTTAAGAGGCTCATACATTGTCTGAGAGATTTTTTTCTTAAGATAAACAAAGCTTTTATTTGTATCTATGATTTCCAGAATTTCTTCCGGAAGCATTTCAAGAAGTGGAGCTATATCCTGAGCAAAGCGGTTACGAACCTTTTCGCTGTCTTTGAGATTTTTTACAGACACACCAACATGATAGAAATTTGTCTGTACGGCAAGTGGAAAACCAGAACGGTCAACAATTGAACCACGCTCAACTGCAGGCACATTTTGAGCAACAGGAGTTACCGGTTGAAGAGAAAGTTTTGCATATGTAAACAGTAATATAAGAAGACAGATTCCACAGCAAATGAAAAAGAAAACAGTCTGCTTAGGTCTGAAAAACTGATTCACGATAAATTTCCACCCGAATCTATTGTAAACCTATTTTGATTTTATTTCTAGATATAGAAAAAAAATCCCGCGACAAGCGCGGGAATGATAAGGCACTATAGAATTAAATTAGTCTTCAAGAAGATGACCAAGCAGATAATTAGCTAAGAATTTCTTCCACTGAATCTTAGGCTTGTTCTGATCGCTACCTAATACAATACATCTATCAGGATGAGCAGAAATTTCAGGTTCATTAGTTTTTTCCAATTTTACACCTAAAACAAATGCACTCCATTTATTTGTATCAAACTGATCTTTTGTAAACTGCTTAGTTGACCCCATAATTAATGTCTGCTCCTGTTGATACAGTCCATTAAGTATTGAAACAGTTTGTTTTGTTTCAGATTGAATGGCAACTAAAAGACCATTATTTGAATCAAAATAGAAATAAATCTGTGCATCTTTTAGTTTATTTGAAGATTCTGCAGCACTATCATTATCTTCTTCTGAAGCAGAAAGAACAGGAATATCTATCTGTTTATCAGACTTATACTTATACCAAGTATTATGAGTAGAATCTACAATCTCTTTTATAGTCTCTGCAGCCGCACAGCCTGCAAGCATAAGTCCACTCAAAAGAATTGCAGCGACAGCCATAATCTTTACATATTTCTTCATAGTTAATTCTCCTGTAAAAATTGAAGTTATATAATTATAAATCAGCCCCTTTCATTTGTCAAAATTCTCATTTTTCTTAATTTTTTTTCAAAAAAACTATTGCCGCGGGGCGGTATTGTGCCATAACGAGGAGGAAGAAAATATGGCTGAAACAAAAATCAAATTACAAGAATTGAAGGTAATATTACAAAACTTTATTCTCCGAAAATTTTATTACGAATTCCTTCAGTTGTAGATGCTGCTCCATTATAATCTGTGTTTGTAAATCCTTTTTCGAGAGTTGCATTTTTGTAGGTGTCAACAGCAGAAGATGGAACATAAAATTTTACATTAGGACAATTTTTAAAGTTTTTATAATATTCCAAATCTTCAGTTTTTGAAGGCTTGGCAAATGTAGGTGATGTCGTAGATTTAAAATGCACTTCAGTTAATGTCGAAGTATCCTGAAAACATTGAAGGCCTATATTTGTTATTGAACTTGAAAGAGTTACTTTTTCAAGGGCTTGAGATCTAGTAAAAGTGTAATATGGAAGACCAGGTTGTGTTAAGCCAGATAAATCAATTTCCTTTAGTTTTTGAGTATCGGCAAAAATTACCATATCCGCAAGTTCTTGAATTCGGGACAAGCCATTTATGGTCTCGAGATATTTATTATTTCGGAATGCAGCATAACCAAGTTTTGTTACAGAGGAAGGAAGATTGAATGTATCTCCTGGTTTTGCAGCAGGATAAGAAATCAGTTTAGTTTTATTTTTATCATATAGAATACCATTTTCAGTAGAAAATGCAGTATTGTCTTCCGAAACTCTGATTTCTTCCAAATAATAGGCACTTTCAAATATTTGACTTGTTAAATTCGTGCACGTTAATGGAAGAACAACAGAAGTCATTTTTCCATATATTTTTTTGTTTATACTTGTTGCCGTTGCATCAGCTAAATTAAGAACAGTTCCTTCACCAACGTTATCATTGATTTTGGAAAGCAGACTAGCTATTTCATCATTACCAAAAGAAGAGTCAGTAATAATATTATATACGGTAGAACTGTTTGGAATAAAACTTGAAAGTTCTTCCTTAGAAATAGAAACAACCATTATGCCTGAAAGCTTTCCGTCAGAGTCTATTGACCATTGTTTACCTAATGAATCTGGCGATGTCGTAAACTTTCCCACCTCGTCTGCAAGGGTGACGCCAGACTCCGCAAGAAGCGCCTGTTTTCCCTCTGTGTAATAATTAGGATGTAAGTGAAGCATAATCTGATTGCTTGGTGAGTGTTTTGCAAGGGAAGAGGAAATTTTAATCTTAGCCCAACCATTAGTCATATGAATGTCATTGTTTTTTTCTTCCCCGCCGTAAGGAATGTATGCGTCAGCGCCTATTAATAGATCAGCATAAATAGATTCGGTACTGCTTTGCAGGTAAATGGCTCCTCCGAATAATATCGCCGTATTATTTTCGATTGTTCCTCCTGTCATTTCAAAACTGCTGTTATGAAAAATGTAAACGCCCGCTCCGTAAGTAATGTTTCTATTGTTTTTGATTACAGCATCGCCACTCATGCTAAAACTGCCGTTGCTTTCATAAACATAAATACCGCCGCCAGTAGAGTAATTATTATCTCCTTCATTTCCTTCGATTGTTCCGCCTGTCATAGCTACAGCGCCTTCTGTGTAGACGCCCGCTCCATAATGAGCGTAATTATAGGAAATGTTTCCGCTGGCAATTTTAATATTTGCTTCTTCGCCGCTGTAGATTCCGCCGCCACAGTCTGTTGAATAATCTGTATTTGCATTGTAGTTTCCACACACGCCACCAGTAAGCTCTGCGTTTTCGCCTTCACTCTTATAACCAAGATAAAGATTTCCCTCTGAATAGATGCCGGCACCTTCCTGTGTCGCCTTGTTTCCATAAGAAAGCGCTGTCGCAACTTCGTCTGTCGCCGTTCCTACCATTGCGCTTCCGTAAAGGAAAAGTTTACCCAGATTGTAAATGCCTCCGCCAGAAGCCGCTGTGTTGCCGGTAACTAAAACACCGTCACCAAGCAAAACAGTTGTACCCGTATCAATATAGATTCCACCACCATTTCCAGCAGTATATCCTTCGGTAATTTTGAGATTTGTTATTTTCACAGGAACTTCCGACTTTATGTTAAGTGGTCTAGTTACGCTATTTCCGCTTTTTCCATTAAGAGAGTCTTTTGGCTCTCCATTTTCATCTAATCCGTTTACACCTTCTATAGTAACAGATTGTGCCTTGTATGTTCCTGAATCTGTTTTTGTAAGATTATTAGGAATTTTCTGTGCGCCATTAACAGCACCATCTATCAAAATTGTGTAGTCAGTCGTCTTGTCGTTCATGAGAGTTATAGCTTTTTCAATTGTTTCAAAAGGCTTTGCTTTCGTACCTGTTCCTGTCTCATCGTTTCCTGCTACTCCGCAATATGGATGACTTAATTGCCCCGCCACAAAAATCGGTGCATCAATGGTGAGTGTTTTTTTATCGTCACTAACTTTTGCCATCCAGTCGTCCTGGGTGAATGTAAAACAGTCTTTGTATGGAGTAAGATCTAAAAGGTCCGAGTCTGCTTTTACAACTACTTTTCCTCGCGCCCATGTATCATGGGTAATTGCAACAGGGACAGATTCGCTGTGTGCAGAAAGTCCACCTGTCAGGGTTACAAAGGAATCATGCGAACCATTTTTTTCAAGACAGATATCATTTTTTCCGGCGCCTTTGCTTCCATTTTTATCGCCATAAGGAATGTATGCGTTTTCTTTTAAGATAAGTGTCGAGTCGTTTACAAGAATTGCACCACCTATAGGTGCGGTATTTTTGCTTATTTCTCCCCCAGTGATGGTAAGACTGGTACCAATAATGACACCGCCACCTTTTTCTGTCGCTTCATTTTCTGTTATAGTGCCGTCACTAATAGTGATGCTTGTATTAGCACTGTATATTCCGCCGCCTTTTACCGCCTTATTTTTCTTTATTGTTCCGCCAGTCATGGAAAAAGAGGCTCCGGTTTC
>JAEEGJ010024129.1_pt1 | contig 12648 bp, 10 predicted proteins | sample 8958761 | NCBI WGS metagenome assembly JAEEGJ01 (sample SAMN16246546, study PRJNA631951) | gut metagenome | biome: gut microbiome; feature: rumen; material: RS-attached | host: Bos | place: Iran: Karaj | collected 2018-10 | reverse complement strand
TGTATTCGTTTCTGCAATGAAAGTGCGAACCCCTTCACAAGCTTGCCTAATGATTTCATTGAAGATCTCTGAGGTGAACTGCTCGCTCTGGTAATGTCCGATGACACAGATCTGAATCTGTTGCTCGTAACCGAAATACTGATGATAGTGCATCTCGCCTGTAATGAAAGCATCAGCACCAGCTTTCAGGGCATCGTCGAGCAGGAAATCGCCTGCACCGCCACAAATAGCAACCTTACAAATAGGCCTGTCAAGCAGCTCATTGCACATCGCGCATTCCAAGCCGAACGTCTTCTTCACCTTCTGCACAAAATCACTTGCAGCCAGCGGCTCGGTCAGCTTTCCTATGACGCCGCTCCCCGCCTCTAAGCCCTCTATCGTCTTTGGTGCCAGGAAATGCACTTCATTCAAGCACAGTTTCTGGGCAATACGGAAGTTCACGCCGTCCTTTGCATTATCCATATTCGTATGCATGGAAATAACACAAATGCCGTTGACAATCGCTTTTCTGACTGTCCGCTGTACATCCGTCAGGTCACTGATGGTTTTCAATCCCCTAAACAATAGCGGATGATGGGACACAATCAGGTTGCATCCCTTCTGAATGGCCTCGTCAATAATACGTTCGTTGACGTCCAAGCACAATAATGCCCCTGAAACCTCCGTCTCTGTCAGTCCTACCTGCAAGCCAGCATTATCCCAACTTTCCTGCAAGGGCAGAGGCGCGAAACGTTCAAGGGCGCACAGCACTTCTTTTATTTTCACGCTGCAAAATTACAAAGAAAAGCCGACACATAGCTTCGGCTCAACAATTAATTAAGCGTTTTTAACTTTTTTCACCAGTCAGAAAGCCTTGCCTGGGCCTCAACCTTCGTCTCAGTCTGATCTTCGAGCTCAAGAAAAAAGTCCATCTTTGTCAACCTCTCTATCTCATCCACCGAGCGCACGGCATCGGCCATCAATTGTTTCTTCCCCTCGTTGCGATAGATGAATCCGATAGCCTTGGGAGTTCCCTCCCTACAAAGAATCACTTTGAAAAATGCGTCGGGCACCCATACTTTATTCCGTCCAATGGTTTTCTGATCACCTCTTGCCTCGAAAACCGGCCCACAGACGATGTCGATAGCACCATATTTCTGGGCCCACTCTCGACAAAGGATCTCAAGGTCATTCCACTCATATTTGTTCAGACCATGATTCTGCGGACAGACATTCGTGAAGAGAAACGACTCTGTCATTGCCTGCTTATCCCATTTGTTGTCGCCAGCAGGGCACATATGCCCCCGGTCGTAGCGCGAGTTATAATAGTCGCTGTTCGTCGCACGACAATCTCTGGCGATGTCCTCATCCTCTGTAAACATCTCCTGCTTGCGCTGAAAAGAGCCTCTGGTGTGAGCGTCCGTCAAGTGCCAGGCCACCCAGTTGGGAGTCTTGGTCTGCTGATTATAGGAAGTTGTATAGCCTTTCCTATACAAGATCTTCTCAGGCCGGTCTTTCAGGGGTGCAGGAATCTCATACATCCTGACCTCCTTGGCCTTCTCGCTATGAACCGACTGTCTCTGAGACTTTTGCACAGCCTGCGGACTATTCACTTGAGCAGCGCCATACAGCTTTTCAGCTGCCAGTACCCCACTCTGCCTGCCCTTACACGACAGCATCACCGTCACCAGAGCCAGTATCCAAACAATATTCTTCATCTTCATATCAACTGCATTTATCTGTCAGAAGTATCGTAAGGCCCAAAACCAAAACAGAGGCGGCTACGCAACCTACAACCATGAAAAGCATCAAGGCGAAGGCATTGATAGGCGAAAGGCCTCCCAGTAACAACCCCACAAGGAGCAAAGGCATAGAGGTGAGGGCGAGTACGGAGAGATTGGCGATAGTGGGCTGAACAACAGCCAACAAAGCCCTGCGCATGAAAGGCTGAAGAGCCTTCAGATGACTCAGCCCATTACCACGTAAGAACTCATACTGTTGCTCATCGGCCTTAAGGGCAGAGAAATAAGTGCTGAGTCCACGAATAAGCATTGTGACGGAATGGCCCATCAAAAGTGCCATCACAGGTACGAACCACTTGGCATCAAAGGCTCTGACAGGCATCACTATGCCCAACAACCATAAGCCTATCCAAAAGACACCCAAGAACAAGCCTGTAGCTACAGCGGGCATCAGTTTCCAACCCTTTATGTCACACCTTCTCAGCACCAACCATGAAGACGTGATTGAAATGACGACAAGCCAAGCTATCGACAACCAAGCATTGTCGACCTTGATAAGTCCCCAAACCATAAGACAAAGTATCAACAACTGTACAATCATGCGCCCAAAGGCGATACCGAATCTGACAAGTTTCTTACGTTCCAACATATACAGAGCTCCTGCGGGAATCAGCAGTAACAGGAGGGCCAAGAATGTATGTAATAATAGTCTTGTATCCATCATTTTATCTATTCTCTAATCTTATCACTTGGTCAGCATAGCCTATGACCTGAGGTTTCCTGCTGGCTATGAGCACCGTTTTGCCAGCTTGGGCTTGTTGGCGAAGCAGTTCTATCATGCGTATCGTCAGTTCTGGTGTAAGACTGGCAGTTGGCTCATCGGCTATCACTATGGACTTGTCTGCTGCCTCTGCCATCGTCTTCTCTGTTAACTCGATGATTTCCTCACCGCTGAGCGGCTCCGGCTCCTGTTCAGGTACGATTGTCGGCAACAGACTGTTCCAAACGGCATACGTCTCTGGTTCTGGCTCCACCGGATCCGGCTCATACAACTGATGAGCCAGCATGCCGATCTTTTGGGGGAGATAGAGCATGAAAGTTCGGAAAGCGTGTGCAGAATGAGTTGTCAGCAACTCTCCGTCCACACTGACGAAGCCATCCTCAACTGGCAGAAAACCCATAAGTGTCCGCAAGAGCGTGGTCTTGCCACTCGCCTCAGGCCCTGTGATACAAGTCAGTTGTCCGTCTCTGGCTACAAAGGATAGTCCTTTGGCCAACGTCCTACCTCCAACGGCAATTGTCGCGTCTTTAACCTCTAACATAGCTATTGTTTGTGCAAAATTACAAAAAATATCCTATTCACAATCAGCAATTACCTATTTTTTTGTATCTTTGCAGCGAAAACGGCGAAAAAATGAGTTTTGACAGCAAACGACAATCGCCCAGATGGCGTTTACCTGCCGAGTGGGAACCTCAATGGGGTGTGCAGCTGACATGGCCGCACGCAGGTACAGACTGGGCACCCCTCCTTGATGAAATCACCGCCACCTACGAAGAAATAGCCCATGAAATCTCCAAGCGTGAGCACTTGCTGATTGTGGGTAAGCCTTCAAACGATACTTGGGCGCGCGACCATGGGTTCATCACACTTGTCGACGATGCTGGTCATGCCCGTCTGCTCGACTTCTGTTTTAACGGATGGGGCGCGAAATTTCCTTCGGAACTCGACAATGCCATCAACCGCCGCCTCTACGATGAAGGTAAGGTTAAGGGCGAATACATCGATTGTCTGGACTTTGTGCTCGAAGGCGGATCCATCGAAAGCGATGGCCAAGGCACCGTCTTCACGACCTCTGGTTGTCTGCTGGCTCCCAACAGGAACCAGCCAATGACAAAGTCAGAGATTGAGCAGAGGTTGAAAAAGGAACTCTGTGCCGAGCGCATCATCTGGATAGACTACGGTAACCTGACAGGCGACGACACAGACGGGCACATCGACACCTTGGTGCGCATCTGCCCCGATAACACCTTATTATATATAGGTTGCGACGATCCATGTGATGAGCAATTCGCAGACCTGCACCTGATGGAAGAGCAGCTGAAGACCTTACGCACACGCGACGGAAAGCCCTATCGGCTCCTGAAGTTGCCGATGCCTCGTCCTATTTATGAGAGAGAAGAAAGGCTGCCTGCCACATATGCCAACTTCCTGGTCGTCAACGGTGCCGTGCTCTGTCCCACCTATGCGCAACCCGACCTCGATGCCGAAGCTCTCCATTTAATCGGCAAGGCATTTCCCCAGAGGGAGATCATCGGCATCGATTGTAGAAGCATCATCAGACAGCATGGATCACTCCACTGCTGCACGATGCAATTTCCAATGGCCTGCGGCCTGAATGATGAATGATAAATGATAAATCAAGATATGAGAGAACTAAAGATCGGATTCCTGCAACAACATAACACGGCCGACACAAAGGACAATCTGCTCCGGCTAGCCGAAGGTATCAGTGACCTTGCCAATCGGGGTGCACAGCTCATCGTACTTCAGGAGCTGCACAACTCACTCTACTTCTGCCAGACGGAAGACGTGAACAACTTTGACCTCGCAGAGACTATTCCCGGGCCCTCGACCCAATTCTTCGGAGAGCTGGCCAGACAGTTCGGTGTGGTCATCGTCACCTCGCTTTTCGAGAAACGGGCACCTGGTCTCTACCATAATACAGCCGTTGTTCTGGAGAAGGATGGTTCCATCGCAGGCATCTATCGCAAGATGCATATCCCCGATGATCCTGCCTACTACGAAAAATTCTACTTTACGCCCGGCGACCTCGGTTTCCATCCGATTCAGACCTCAGTGGGACGTCTCGGTGTGATGGTTTGCTGGGATCAGTGGTATCCTGAGGCTGCCCGTCTGATGGCCCTTCAGGGTGCAGAAATGCTCATCTACCCCACCGCTATCGGTTACGAGTCGAGCGACACGCCCGAGGAGCAACAACGTCAGCGCGCGGCTTGGCAGACCGTTCAACGGGGTCATGCCGTCGCCAATGGCTTGCCCGTCGTTACCGTCAACCGTGTTGGCTTTGAGACCGACCCTTCTGGACAAACCAATGGTATACAGTTCTGGGGATCCTCTTTCGTTGCAGGTCCTCAAGGAGAACTTATCTACGAGGCCGGCACCGACGAGGAAGAGAGCATTATCGTCGAGCTCGACATCGACCACTCGGAGCAAGTCCGCCGCTGGTGGCCCTTCCTGCGCGACCGCCGTATCGAGAACTATACAGATATCCTGCGCCGCTTCATTGACTGAAGACAGGCAGTTCAAACCGAAAAATTCAAAACTAAAAGAATATGTCAAATCAACTTCGATTCCAAGTTGTAGAGGAAGCCTTCAAAAAGAAGGCTGTCGAGGTTCCGGTACCCGCCGAGCGTCCCTCTGAGTACTTTGGTAAGTATGTGTTCAACCGCCAGAAGATGTTCAAATATCTGCCGGCCGACGTGTATTACAAACTCATTGATGTCATCGACAATGGCGCCCGACTCGACCGTTCGATTGCAGATGCCGTTGCATCCGGCATGAAGCAATGGGCCCAGGAGATGGGGGCTACCCACTACACACACTGGTTCCAGCCCCTCACCGAGGGGACGGCCGAGAAGCACGACGCCTTTGTGGAACACGACGGCAAGGGCGGTATGGTCGAGAACTTCAGCGGCAAGCTCCTTGTGCAACAGGAGCCCGATGCTTCGTCATTCCCCAGCGGCGGCATCCGCAACACCTTCGAGGCCCGAGGATACTCTGCCTGGGATCCCACTTCGCCTGTGTTCATTATCGACGACACACTCTGTATCCCCACGATCTTCATTTCGTATACCGGCGAGGCCCTCGACTACAAGGCCCCACTGCTCCGTTCGCTCCATGCGCTGAACAAAGCCGCCACCGACGTCTGCCACTATTTCTACGAGGACGTAAAGAAGGTCAGAGTGAACCTTGGATGGGAACAAGAGTATTTCCTTGTCGATGAAGGCCTCTACTCTGCCCGGCCCGACCTGGTCATGACAGGACGTACGCTCATGGGGCACGAGAGTGCCAAGAACCAGCAGATGGACGACCACTACTTCGGTACCATCCCCGATCGTGTGCAGGCCTTTATGAAAGACCTTGAGATACAGGCGCTTGAATTGGCTATTCCTGTGAAGACACGCCATAACGAGGTGGCTCCCAACCAGTTTGAGCTGGCCCCCATTTTCGAGGAGTGCAACCTGGCTGTCGACCATAACATGCTGCTGATGTCGCTGATGAAGAAGGTGGCACGCAACCACGGATTCCGCGTGCTGTTGCATGAGAAGCCTTTCGACGGTATCAACGGTTCAGGTAAGCACAATAACTGGAGTCTCAGTGCAGACAACGGCACATTGTTGCATGCCCCGGGCAAGACACCCGAAGAGAACCTGCGCTTCGTGACGTTTATCGTCGAGACGCTGATGGCTGTCTATCGCCATAATGGTCTCTTGAAGGCCTCTATCATGAGTGCCACCAATGCCCACCGCCTGGGTGGTAACGAGGCACCGCCAGCCATTATTTCGTCGTTCCTCGGCACACAGCTCACGGAATTGCTCGACCATATCGAACAGAGCGACAAGAACGAGTTGTTCAACCTGAAGGGCAAGCAGGGTATGGAGATTGATATTCCGCAGATTCCCGATTTGATTGTTGACAACACCGACCGCAACCGCACGTCACCCTTTGCCTTTACGGGTAACCGCTTTGAGTTCCGTGCACCAGGTTCCAGCGTCAACTGTGCATCGGCTATGATAGCCCTGAATGCGGCAATGGCTGAAGCACTGACTTCGTTTAAGGAACGTGTCGATGCCAAGATAGCTGCTGGTGAAGCCAAGATTGCCGCTATTCTCGAAGTACTGAAAGATGACATCAAGACTTGCAAACCCATCCGTTTCGATGGCAACGGCTACTCGGAGGAATGGGTGAAGGAGGCTGCCCGTCGTGGTCTCGACGTCGAGAAGTCGTGCCCTGTCATCTTCGAGCATTATCTCGACGACACTTCCGTACAGATGTTTGAGGCCACCAAGGTCATGAACCGCAAGGAGTTGGAGGCTCGCAACGAGGTCAAATGGGAGATGTATGTCAAGACCGTTCAGATAGAGGCCCGCGTATTGGGCGACCTCGCCATGAACCATATCATCCCCGTCTCGACACACTATCAGTCGCAGCTCATCAAGAACGTGCAGGGCATGAAGGATGTCTTCCCTTACGACAAGGCCGAGCGCCTGTCTGCCCGTAACATGAAACTCATCGAGGAGATTGCCGAGCGCACCGAGAAGATTGAGCAGTTGGTAGAGGATCTAACCGAGGCCCGTCGTGTGGCCAATCGCATCCAGGACATCCACCAGCGTGCCATCCAGTATCACGACACCGTTTGTCCTCACATGGAGAGCATCCGCAGCGAAATTGACAAGCTGGAAATGATTGTGGAGGACGGATTATGGACGCTGCCTAAATATCGTGAACTACTATTCATCAGATAAAACCATCAAAACGTTACAATATGAAAACAAGACTTATTATTACAACATTCATCGCCTCGTGGCTATCAATAGGTAGCATGCAGGGACAAGTGTCAAAGAACCCCAACAAGTACCTCGGTAACATTACCACCCGAGGTGCCGTAGAAGCAGGAAACGGCATTCCTTTGTATTATACACTCTGGAATCAGATTACTTGCGAGAACGAATCGAAGTGGTCCTCTGTCGAAGGTACCAGGAACTCGTTCAACTGGTCAGGAGCCGACAGGGCATTCAACTATGCCAAGGAGCACAACTTCACCTACAAGTTCCATGCCTTGGTATGGGGTGCCCAGTATCCCAGCTGGCTGGAGAATTTATCGGCAAAGGACCGCTACTCTGCCATTACCAACTGGTTTGACAAAGCAAAGGCAAAATACAACACCCTGCCTATGATTGACGTGGTGAACGAAGCCGTTGGCAATCACCAGCCAGGTAACCCCATGATGAAAGAGACCTTGGGTGGCGGTGGCAAGACTGGCTACGACTGGCTCATCAGGGCCTTCGACATGGCAGGTGAGCGCTGGCCTGATGCCATCAAGATTTACAACGACTACAACTCGTTGCGTTGGGACGTAGATGCCTACATCACCTTGGTACAGACATTGCGCGACGCCGGCGCACCGATTGACGCTTACGGCAACCAGTCGCACGATGTGACCGATATCAGTTCCAGCGAACTGAGTAACGTATTAAAGAAGCAGCAGGACGCCCTGAAGATGCCTATGTTCATCACGGAGTTGGACATTGACATCGCAAGCGATGCCCAGCAGAAAGCACAGTACCAGAAGGTGTTGCCACTGATGTGGGAAGCCCCCTATTGCGCTGGTGTCACTTTGTGGGGCTTTATCCACGGAGCCACATGGGTTGACAACTCAGGTCTTTACAAGAACGGTGCTGAGCGTCCGGCTATGACCTGGATTAAGGAGTATATGGCCACTGAGCCTGCCAAGACGGCAGCAGGCCCATTCCCCGGCACCAAGAAAGAGGCCTCCATCTACATCCGTCCACAGGCTCTGAAAGTTGCCAAGGACGACGTGCTGCCCATCAAGGTACATGCCCGTCTGGCCACGAAGACCATCCAGAAGGTGGATTTCTATTTGAACAATGAACTGATTAAGACCTTCACTGAGGCTCCTTACGTTTTAGAGGTATCTTCAAGCAAGACTGGCTGGAACGACACAAAGGCTGTGGTAACGGCTACCGATGGCTCCACCTACGAGCGTTATGGCCGCTTCCAGGTCATCAACACCACTACCAAGCGCAGTACTTTCAACGAGGCACCTATCCAGATTCCTGGTACCATCGACATCACAGAGTACGACAAAGGCTATTCTGGTATCACATATAGCAATGCTGCACGCAACACCACTACCGCCACCAAGGATGGCCAGTGGATGGAGTACACCGTCGATGTCAAGGAAGACGGCTTGTATTCGTTTGATGCGACAGTGGCCGCAACGAAGACTGGTGGTTCGTTCCATTTGACAGAACACTCACTCGACAAGCTGGAATACCTCACTGAGTATATTGATGTACCCAAGACAGGTGGTGCCACCAACTGGCAGACCATGCACGGACAGTTGAAAACCGAGTTGAAAGCTGGTCGTCACACGTTCACACTGCTCGTCGATAAGGGCGGTTTCTACTTCAAGGAACTGACTTTGACCCGCTATGAGGAGGGCAAGGACATCACGTGTAACATTGCGAAGATCCAACCCGCCAGCAACATTCAGATTGGCGATACCGTGACGTTTACCATCAATGCATGGTCTACAACAAGCACCCTCAAAGAGATCAGGTGCTATGTCAACAATATCGCAGTTGACACGCTGACTCAAGAGCCCTATTTGTTCAAGTATGTACCTGCTGATAAGGGTGCTTACACCATCACAGCTATTGCTGTCGATGCTGAAGGCAAACAGAAGATCTCTTCAGTTCGTAAGATAACCATCAAGGGTAAGCGTGCACCTTACAAGAGCATTGTCGACATTCCTGGCATCGTTCAGGCTGAGAACTTCGACCAGGGTGGCGAAGGCCTGTCCTTCCACGACAGCGATGCCAATGACGAAGGCGATGCCAACTACCGTGGCGACAACGAGGGGCTTGACCTCGTCAAGGGCAATGGTGGAACAGCCATTGGCTACACTGCAAGCAACGAATGGACGGAATACTCCGTCAATGTCACAGAGGCTGGCGAATACTCGTTCGAGGCTACCTGCTCTAACGGCTCCAGCTCAACGGGCGGCTTCAGCATTAGCCTTGTCAAGGGTTCTTCCGTTACCAAGATTGCCGACGTCAAAGTGACCGCTACCGGTGGTTGGAACACCTATAACGTGATGACTGGTAAGCTTACCAAGAGCCTGGCTACCGGCGAGCAGATTCTGCGCTTTACCATTACCGACGGCAACTGCAACATCGACAAGGTGAAGTTCATCTGCAACACCACGGGCATCCAGAGCATCTCCGTTGTTCCGACATCCGTCAACGTCTATAACCTCTATGGTGTGAAGGTTGGCACGATGGCTGGATGGCAGAGCCTGCCACGAGGCATCTACGTCGTCAACGGACGTAAGGTCACGAAGTAAATACCATTAGAAAAAGGAACTCAAAAACCGAGTTCCTTTTTTTATATCTCACCTTTCAATCCTCCTACGGATTATACGGATTTTACGGATTTCACTTTTCAAAATGCTGGTAGTCTTTTAACGAGCGCCACGCCCCACCCCATTTGAAGCCATGCTTCATGAAGAGTCGGTAGCACAAATCCTTCTGCGTTATCTTATACTTGAACTTCTTGCCCCTGTTCACGTAAGGCATACCCGTTGAGGGCTGCACCAGCAGCGTGCCGTCCTTCTTTCTGCGCACGCAAGGGTTATACAGCGGATTCACGTCGATGGCCAGTCCCTGGGCGTGCTTCGACAGTCTCGTGCTGCCCTCAATATTCCTGAAGCAGTAGCACGAGGTGTTATTGGCCTGCATCGAGCGCTCGTCGTCGTTGCCGTACTCCGAGATAGGTCTGATGCGCTCAATGGGGTACTTCGCCTTATACAGCTCAGCAAATATCTCGCTCAGGTCCTTCGCTATGGCCTTGTTACATATCAGCACGCCCTGCTGCGTCTTCCCCTCAAAATCAATGTGCTTCACTTGTAGCGTGTCCAGTACCACACCCTCTGGCTGAGCCAGCGAAGATGTAAGAGGTAAGATGTAAGATGTAAGAAGTAAGAGTATCTTTTTCATTTTCAATCTTTAATCTTTAATGTTTAATGTTTAATCTTTAATCTTTAATCTTTAATGTTTAATCTTTAATGTATCAACTTCTTCTTTAGTTTGTCAATGGCATGTTCCAGACTCTCCGTAGGCTCAATGATGTTATAGTCTGCCCAGAAGTCCGGATCGTCGAAATACTCCACGCGATCATAGAAGCGGTCTCTGATGCCGAAGGACGAGCGCCCATTCGGGCGTTTGGCGTCACGACCCACAGCCAGTCGGTCCGTCACCACCATCTCGCAGACGGTCGTAAAGGCAGAGGCAAACAGCCGACGCTTCCAGTCGCAGTTGAATCGCATCTCGTTGCGCAGATAGTTCATGCGCGTCACGCCCTGCATGTCCGTGCTATAGCCAATGGTCATCGTCAGTAGTTTCGGACGGAACCGAAGGCCCAAAGGCTTCTTTACCAGCATATATTCCGAGGCGCTGCGCCAGTCGCGCACGTCCAGTTCCAGTTCTGCACGGGTAATGGTGAGCGATTCCTGGTCGATATACAGCAGACCGCCCATCAGCGGATAGTACGTGATGTCATGCGGCACCACCTGTATCACGTAGTGCAGACGGTCGTTCAGCTTGGCAGGCTGCTTCTGGTACAGGTCACACTGCGCAAGGTCCTGCTCGTTCAGCAGGTATTCCGGATTCTTGGCCACATCAGCCAGCAGCGGCATCACTGGTCCACCTTGAATCTTCACGCCCAGCGTATCCTTCGACTTCATACTCATCAGTCGGCGCCCCTTCAGAATAGCCACAGCATCGGCATTGGGACCGTAGCGATAGCTGCTCTTATACATATCCATCACAGCCTCGGCTACAGCGATATGACGCGAGCCGCGACGCGTGACCTCACGATAGAAACAGCGCATCAATTCCGGTTGCATCGGATAGTTCGACGGAATACGCTTCATAGCCGCACGCACTATTTCCAAAGGGTCGTTGACAGACACAATCACCTCGTCAAGCGTCACCACATGACTCGTCATCATTATCTGCAAGCCCTCCGTCTGCCCGCTCAGCTGGTGGCGTCGTGTCTTGTAGCCAATATGGCTCAGTTGGATATACTTGGGCGCGTTCTTCACCTTCAAGGTAAAACGTCCCTCGTCGTTGGTCACGGTATGCACCTCCGAGCCCTCAGCCGTAATGCTGACGTGACTCAGCACGTCGCCCGTCTGACGGTCCTTCACCACGCCGCTCACCACCTGCTGGGCATGCACTGTCATCCCTGCAAGCAACAGCAGTATGAATAAAGTCAGTTTAGTCGTTGTCATATTCATGAAATATTTGTGTCATAACGTCAAAATATCCAAAGGATGCTCGGCGAAGGTGGTGGCGCCATGAGCCAAGAGGAAGTCGCGGTCACGGAAGCCCCAAAGGACGCTGATGCAGGGCAGGCCGCTGTTACGGGCTGTCTCGATGTCAACTTCGCTGTCGCCGACGTAGACGATGTCTGATGGATGATGGATGATGGAAGATGGATGATGGATGATGCCCAGCTGGCGCAGGGCCTCGAAGACGGTATCGGGGGCAGGCTTCTTACGGATGCCTGCTGCTTCGTGTTCGCCAATGGCCACAGGAATGTCGGGGAAGAAATGGCGGACCAGTTCCTGCGTGGCTGCCATCATCTTATTGCTGACCACAGCCATCTGGCACCCACGGTTTTTCAGTTCATGGATGAGTTCAGGGATGCCGTCGTATGGGCGTGTGGTATCGAGCGAGTGTTGCATATAATGCTGGCGGAAAGTGGCAAAGGTTTCTTCGAACTGGGGATTACGGGCTCCATCGGGCACGGCACGTTCCATCAACAGGCGCACGCCATTGCCTACGAAACGGCGGATATCGTCGATAGTGTGTTCAGGCATGCCATTCTGACGCAATGCGTAGTTCACGCTATTGGCCAAATCCTGCAGGGTGTCGAGCAGGGTGCCGTCGAGGTCGAAAATGTAAGTATTGTAAAGCATATTGGGCTGATGGGACGAATGGGCTAAAGGGACGAATGGGGAATCATCGGCGGGAGCGCTGAATCATGGTCTTTACCTTATTATTATATTTAGTGGCCTGAAGGAGTTCCTCGATGGTGAGG
>JAEEGJ010024127.1_pt1 | contig 12650 bp, 8 predicted proteins | sample 8958761 | NCBI WGS metagenome assembly JAEEGJ01 (sample SAMN16246546, study PRJNA631951) | gut metagenome | biome: gut microbiome; feature: rumen; material: RS-attached | host: Bos | place: Iran: Karaj | collected 2018-10 | reverse complement strand
GGTCGACTTCAAGAACACGATCCTCATCATGACTTCGAACCTGAAGCCCGAACTGGTGAAGGAAAGCTTCCGGCCGGAGTTCATCAACCGGATCGACGAGATCATCGTCTTCCACGAACTGACGCCTGCCGACATCCGCAAGATCGTGGAGCTGCAGATCGGCCAGCTGAAGGAAAAGCTCGCCTCGATGGGTATCACCATCGGCTTCACCGAAGAGTTCATCGAGTACCTGAGCACCAAGGGCTACGATCCCGCCTACGGCGCCCGTCCGGTCAAGCGTGTCCTCCAGAAGGAGCTCATCGACGAGCTCGCCAAGAAACTCCTCGACGGCTCCCTCTCCCGCGACAGCGCCATCACCGCCACCTTCCGCGACGGCCAGCTCGAACTCTCCTGACGTTCGGCTTGTGGCAGATAACTCGCTGGTTTATAGCGTTTTGCTGAAAATCGGTTGCGTCAAAATACGCAACCGATTTTTATTAATGCGCTGGCTTACAGACGATTATCTGCCACATTAGATTGGGCGACACGCTTGCTCATCGTTAGCTTGGAATTGAAATCGTTTTTGTAACTTCGCGGCGCAAAACGAAAAGCACGCTTATTTATGACGATAGAGATCTTGTTACTGTTGGCGGGCCTGGCGCTGGTGCTGATCGGTGCGGAGGCGCTGGTCGACGGGGCGTCGGGGCTGGCACGCCGGTGGGGTATGAGTGAGTTCGTGATCGGCCTGACCATTGTGGCGCTGGGAACTTCGGCGCCGGAGATGGTGGTCAGTTTCGTATCGGCCATCGAGAAGAATTCCGACCTGGCCGTGGGCAACATCATCGGCTCGAACGTGTTCAACACCGCCCTCATCCTGGGCCTTTCGGCGATCATCGCGCCGGTGGCGATCACACGGAGCAACCTGCGGCGGGACATTCCGGTCAATATCGCCATCACGGCGCTGCTGATCCTCTGCGGCCTCAAGCATACGCTTTTCGGCATCGGCGAGGACGGCCTCAGCCGCGTGGAAGGCGGCATCTTCTTGGGCCTGTTCATCTGGTATATGATCTCGTCATTCCTGCACGACAGGGACAATCTGCAGGCGGAAGCCGAGGCCGCGGCGGCTGACGAAGCGGCCGCGAAGCCCAAGCAGGCTTCGCTGTTCCGCTGCCTGCTCTTTGTCATCGCCGGTCTGGCGGCCCTGGTTTTCGGCGGACGGCTGTTCGTCGACCACGCGCAGACCGTGGCCCACATGGCCGGCCTGAGCGACAAGTTCATCGCCATCACCGTCCTGGCCCTCGGCACCTCGCTGCCGGAGCTGGCCACCAGCTGCGTGGCGGCGGCCAAAGGCCGCGGCCAGCTGGCCCTCGGCAACATCCTGGGCTCGAACACCTCGAACATCCTGCTGATCCTGGGCGGCTCCGCCCTGATCAATCCGCTGCAGATGGGCAACATCGGCCGGTATGATTACACGGCGGTCTTCGTGTGCGCGCTGAGCCTCGTCGTTTTCGCCTTCACGGGAAAGAAAAACCGGCTCGACCGCTTCGAGGGCGTCATTCTGGTACTCATCCAGATTTGCTATTTCGCCTTGCTGTTCCTGACGAAATAGAACCCGCATGTCTTTCTGGGAAGTATTTCTGCTGGCGGTTGGCGTCTCGATGGACGCTTTCGCCGTGTCGATCGGCAAAGGGTTGACGGCGAAGAAAGTGTCGTGGCGGGAAGTGCTGAGCGTCGCACTGTGGTTCGGCGGTTTCCAGGCGCTGATGCCGGTGATCGGCTATTACCTGGGCGTGAGTTTCGCCGACCTCGTCGCGAAGGTCGACCATTGGATCGCCTTCGGCCTGCTGGCCCTGATTGGCGGCAATATGATCCGGGAAGCACTGAAAGGAGAAGGCGAGTCCGTCGACAGTTCCTTCGCCTTCAAGACGATGCTGCTGCTGGCCATCGCCACAAGCATCGACGCACTGGCGGTGGGCGTTTCGTTCGCTTTCCTGCAGACGCCCCTCTGGTCGTCGGTCGCCCTGATCGGCGTCACGACAGCGCTGTTCTCGGCCGTCGGTCTGCTCATCGGCAAGAAGGTGGGGATGCGTTTCCACAAAGGCGCCGAAATCCTCGGCGGCGTGATCCTGATCGCCATCGGCATCAAAATCCTCATCGAGCATCTGTTTCTCTGAAAAATAAAAAAGCCCGGCAAAACTGTCGGGCTTTTTTATGAGTCAGGGAAGCGTTACTGAATTTCGATCTGACGGTGGACCGCCGGCTTCTCGGCGATCTCGAGCTTCGGCAGACGGATGTTCAGGACGCCGTTTTCCATCTTGGCGTCGATCTTTTCGACATCCACGTCGTCGGGCAACATCAGCGACTGCTGGAACTTCTCGTAGGAGAATTCGCGGCGCAGGAAGCGTCCGTGCTTCTTCTCCTCCTTGTTCTCGGCCTTCTTCTCCATATCGATGAGCAGGTTGCCTTCGCCGTCCAGTTGGATCTTGAAGTCTCCCTTGGTCAGTCCAGGTGCCGCGATTTCCACCTCATACGCTTTCTCGTTCTCGATTACATTGATGGCCGGTGCCGTATAGTTGGCCCGCTCCATCCAGCCGGTGTCGAAGAAATCATTGAAAATTTCTGGAAGCCAGCCATTAGAAGTTCTTCTCACAGGTAACATAATACAAAAACTTTAACTGTTCCGGCGTCCGGCCTTCCGGCCTTCTTCCCGGATCCCTTTCGCGGGACGCCATAGGGTATGGCAAAGGATGGACCAGGGCGAAAAAATGGACGAAATGGCACGTTTCGGTGCCAAAATGTCAACGCCGGTCGGCGCGTTGCGCCAATTCGTCCACTAGCGCGCAACGGAGCGAGCGCTCGATCCAGTAGCAGAAGCGGGTGTGCGGGAAGCGGGCTTCGAATTGCTTGGCACGGACGTAGAGCGGCGTGCCGTCGGCGATGTCGTGCCAGATGTCCATAAAGACGAAATCGGGCGCCACGGCGGCCATCCGGCGCTCAAGGAAGTCAAAGGCGTCGTCTTGTACGAGCACGATCTTCTCCCGTTCGGGAATCTGGGGCAGGATGTGGTCGCGGAAAAGCGCCAGGACGGCCGGGTCGCGCTCCACGACGGTGACGGAGGTGACGTCGGGCTTGCGCGCGGCCATATAGGCGAAGTAGCCGAGGCCCAGGCCGAAGGTCACGACGCGCCCGCGGGCCGCCTCGACGGCCGGCCGGGAACTCTCGATCTCGCTGGGCTTGATGCTCATCCACTCCCGGCCGTCCTGGAGGACGGAAGGGTAGGAGAACGGCTCCGGGAAGTACCCGATGGCGGGAATCTGCCGCAGGTCGTCGGTCAGGATGAGATCGTCGCGCAGGAAAAGCTCATAGGGCTGATAGTCCTGCCAGGCCAGCGACCAGCCGTCCCGGTCGAGGGCCGGGATCCGGATGTTGCGGTAATAGGGGTCGTTCTTGTAAAGGGCCGTGTCGAGCCGGCGCAGGCCAGGGCGTAGATAATTCTCTTCAAGGAAGCGGTCTTCTTCGGATGCCTCGGGATCCAGCCCGAGGAAACCGCTGAGCAGAGCGGCATAGACATATTCTTCCGTGGCCGGATCGGCACCGTCGGGCAGCACGCTGCGGAGCAGTTCCGGCGTGATGGCCCGGGGTGTATCGTTCAGATAGTCCGCGATGAGCCAGCCGGCCCGGTAATTAAGCTTCCTGATTTCCATTGGTCAGCACCATTTTCTCGCATTCCACCCGCTCGCCGGCCAGCCATACGAAATCGCCCGCCTGGAACTGGAAGTCGGGCTTGGGGCTCATCAGCGAGAGACCGTCGCGCTCGACGCCCACGACCATGCAGCCCTTCTGGCGCATGTTCGTGTCGCGGAGCACCTTCCCGTCGAGGTAGCAGCCTTTCTGGAGCTCGAAATTGTCGAGCACGAAGTCGTCGGTCTCGTAGGAGTAGGACACGGCGTCGATCTCGGCGTTCATGTCTTCCACGAAATGCTTGACTTCGTCGCGCGTGCCGATGGCCAGCACTTCGTCGTACGGATAGATGTACTCATCGGGCGACGGCACGAGGATGCGCCGGCTGCCGCGCACGACCTTGGCGATGTTGATGCCGTACTTCTGCCGGAACGGAATGTCGCGGAGCTGCTTGCCGGCATACTCGGAGTTGGGCGAGATGGTGACCGTCTCGGCGGCCACGTCGTGCCCCTTCATCTTGGAGCGCACGCCGGTGGCGAAGGGGCTCCGCTTGCGCTCGTACTCTTCCTTCTGGTTGAGATTGGTGATGAACCGCTCTTCCAGGCCCGTGAACTGGTGCACGGAGCGCCGGGCGAGGATGAAGAAGGCGACGCCCGCCAGGATGATGAGCAGGATGCTCCAGTAGGAGATGGAATAGTGCATCAGCACGGCGGCGATGACGAAGGCGATGGCGATGAAAATGCGCAGGAACACCAGCGCCAGGATCGGCCATTTGTTGGCGTCCTTTTCCTTCATCAGCCGGACGGCCGATTTCTTGATGTCGCTGCCGTTGACGGCCAGGCCGTAGAGGAACGGGGCCATCACCACCAGCGTAATGGCCAGCCCGAGCGCGCTCAGCAGTCCTTTGCCCGCATCGGGAAGGAGCCGCACGAGCAGTTTGTCGAGATAGAGCTTGGATCCCAGGAAAACGGCGATCAGGATCACGCCGTAGAGCACGACCCGCAGCCCGTAGTTCTTGAGCAGCGCCTTCCATTCGCTCTGCTCTTCGGCGCTCGCCTTGACGGACGTGTCGGGCGAAGGGTCGAGCTTCGCCAGGATCCGGACCGGCAGTTTTTTATAAAGGAAATTGCAGACCGGTGTGGCGGCCTTGATCATATAAGGCGTGGTGAAGGTCGTGATGACCGAAACCGCGATGACGACCGGATAGATGAAACCCCGCATCACGCCCAGGCTGACGCCCAGGCCCGCGATGATGAAGGAGAACTCACCGAGCTGGGCCAGGCTGAAGCCCGTGTGGACCGCGGTGTTCAGGCCGCGGCCCGACACCAGGGCGCCCAGCGACCCGAAGACCGTCATGCCGAAGACCGTGACGAGCGTCAGCACGAGGATCGGGAGCCAGTGCTCGGCGATGACTTTCGGATCGACCATCATACCGACGGAGACGAAGAAGATGGCGCCGAACAGGTCCTTGATGTTGACCACCAGTTTGCCGATATGCTCTCCCTCGATGGTCTCCGAGAGGATGGAACCCATCACGAAGGCGCCGAGGGCGGACGAGAAGCCGGCGAAGCTGGCGAGCGTCACCATGCCGAAGCACAGGCCGATGGCCACGAGCAGCAGGATTTCGTCGTTCAGGTATTTGCGGACCCATTTCAGGAAGGTCGGGATGACGTAGATGCCCACCAGGAACCACAGGATCAGGAAGAACAGGAGCTTGGCCAGGCCCATCAGCATCTCGCCGCCGGCGAACTGGTTGGCGGTGGCGATGGTAGTGAGCAAGACCATCAGGACGACGGCGATCAGGTCTTCCACGACGAGGGTGCCGAAGACCAGCGTGGAGTAGGCCTTGTTCTTGAGGCCCAGGTCGTTGTAGGCCTTGATGATGATGGTGGTCGAGGACATCGACATCAGGCCGCCCAGGAAGATGGCCTCCATCGAACTCCAGCCCAGGGCGTGGCCCACGATGTTGCCCATCACGAACATGCCCACGCAGACGCAGCCCGCCGTGATGAGGGCGGCGCTGCCCACTTTCAGCAGCTTCTTGAAACTGAATTCGAGACCCAGGGCGAACAGCAGGAAGATGATGCCGATTTCGGACCATTGCTCCACGGACTCCGCGGAAGAGATGCCGAACAGGCCCAGATGCGGGCCCACGATGAAACCTGCGACGATATAGCCCAGGATGAGCGGTTGTTTGAGTGCCTTGGATATAATGGTGAAGACGCCGGCGGCGATGAGGATGACGGCCAGGTCCTTGACCAGATTGAGTTCTTCTGACATGCTTTTTGTGTACAAAGACTGGTAAAGTTAACCAAATTATATTAAATTTGTACTAATAATGCCTATGTGATGAAAAAATCGTTATTGCTCTCCCTGCTGCTAACAGCCCTGGCTCTGCCGGGCTTTTCGCAGACCTTCACCGAATGGCAGGATCCCCACGTGAACGCCATCAACCGACTTCCCATGCACAGCACCTTCCTGGCCGACGAGGCCGGCTGCATCTCCCTGGCGGGCGACTGGGATTTCCTCTGGGTCCGCAGCGCCAACCAGCGGCCCGAAGGGTTCTGGAGCCCCGACTATGTGACCGCGCTCTGGAGCCGGATGACCATCCCGGCCGTATGGGAACTGAACGGCTACGGCGATCCCGTCTACGTGAATATCGGCTACCCCTGGTCGGGCCGCTATAAGAGCCAGCCGCCCATCCCGCCGACCGACAACAACCACGTCGGTTCGTACCGGAAGTATTTCACCATTCCGGCCGAGTGGAAAGGCCAGCAGGTCATCCTGCACTTCGGCTCCGTGACGTCCTGCATCTATCTGTGGGTGAACGGGCAGTTCGTGGGCTACAGCGAAGACAGCAAGCTCGAGTGCGAGTTCGACGTGACGCAGTTCCTGAAACCGGGCAAGCGCAACCTCATCGCATTCCAGGTGTTCCGCTGGTGCGACGGCACCTATCTCGAAGACCAGGATTTCTTCCGCTTCTCGGGCATCGCCCGCGACTGCTATATGTATACGCGCCCCGTCAAGCACATCGAGGACGTGGAGATCACGCCCGACCTCGACGTGAACTACCGCCACGGCACGCTGACCGTCAACCTCTCGGTTTCCGACCCGCGCCGCACGAGCGTTGAAATGCGCCTCGTCGATGCGCAGGGGAAGGAGGCGGCCAATCCCGTCAAGGCCACGGGTGCTTTCGTGAGCGGTCGCTTCTATGTGGAAAACGCGCGCAAGTGGAGCGCGGAAGATCCGTATCTCTACCAGCTCGACGTCACGCTCAAGGACGGCAAGAATACCCTGCAAACCCTGCATTTCCCGGTCGGCTTCCGCAAGGTGGAGATCAAGGGCTCCGACCTGCTGGTCAACGGCAAGCGCATCTTCATCAAAGGCGTCAACCGGCACGAACTCGATCCCGACGGCGGCTATGTGGTGTCGCACGAGCGGATGGAGCAGGATATCCGGCTGATGAAGCAGTTCAACGTCAACGCCGTGCGCACCTGCCACTATCCCGACGATCCGTACTGGTATGAGCTCTGCGACAAATACGGCATCTATATGGTGGCCGAAGCGAACATCGAGTCGCACGGCATGGGCTACGGCGACGCGACCCTGGCCCGCGATACCGCTTTCCTGAAGGCGCACATCGAGCGCAACCAGCGCCACGTCCGCCGCAACTTCAATCATCCTTCCATCATCATCTGGTCGCTGGGCAACGAGGCGGGTTACGGTCCCAACTTCGAGGCTTGCTACGATATGGTCAAGATGATGGACCCCAACCGGCCGATCCAGTACGAGCGCGCCGGCTACGAAGGCAAGACCGACATCTTCTGCCCGATGTACGCCAGCCAGGCATACACCAAGCACTATAGCGAGGATCCCACGAAGACCAAGCCGCTGATCCAGTGCGAATACGCCCACGCGATGGGCAACTCGGAAGGCGGTTTCAAGGAGTATTGGGATCTCATCCGCACGCAGCCGAAGCTGCAGGGCGGTTTCATCTGGGACTTCGTGGACCAGTCGATCCACTGGAAGAACGGCCGTGGCAAGCGCTTCTACGCCTATGGCGGCGACTTCAACCGGACCGATCCGAGCGACCAGAACTTCTGCGACAACGGTCTGGTGAGCCCCGACCGCGTGCCGAATCCGCATATGCTCGAGGTCGGGTATTTCTACCAGAATATCTGGACTTCGCTCCGCGAGCCGAACAAGCTCGAGGTTCGCAACGAGTTCTTCTTCCGCGATCTGTCGGCCTATGCGATGCGTTGGGAACTGCTGCGCAACGGCGACGTGCAGGACAGTGGGGAAGTGGCCGACGTGAATGTCGGACCGCAGGAGTCCCGTCTGATTGACGTGCCGTATGGCGACATCGACAATTCGGCCGAATGGATGCTGAATGTCACGTATTTCCTGAAGGAACCTGATGGATTGCTTGAAAAGGGATTCGTGGTGGCGAAGCAGCAGTTGGCCCTGAACGATTTCGTCTGGCGGATGAAGCCGCTCACCAGCGCTTCCCGGCCCGGCATCAACAACAATGCGGCCCACCAGTTCACGGTGAAGGGCGCCAATTACGAGATTGTCTTCTCGATGGACGACGGTACGATCACGCGTTACCGGGTGGGCAACGTCGATCTGCTCAAGAGCGGCGAGACCCTCCGGCCGAACTTCTGGCGCGCCCCGACCGACAACGACTACGGCGCCAACCTGCAGCAGACGATGTCGTTCTGGCGGAAGCCGAAGCTGGCCTACTACAGTCTGACGCAGTTCGACAAGGAGCGTCTCCAGGTCATCACGCTGGAATACAAGATCATCGGTACCGACGCCAAGATGCAGATGGAATACCGCATCAACGATCAGGGCGCGATGGAGGTCACGGAGACGCTGATTCCCGGCAAGAACCGCGATCTGCCTCATCTGTTCCGCTACGGCGTGCAGATTCCGATGCCCCGTTCGTTCGAGCATCTGGAGTATTACGGTCGCGGTCCTCACGAGAATTACATCGACCGCAACACGTCGTCGTTCCTCGGCCGTTGGAAGCAGACGGTGACGGAGCAGTTCTACAGTTACATCAAGCCGCAGGAGACGGGTACGAAGACGGACGTCCGTTGGCTGAAGATCAGCAACAATGCGGGTCACGGGTTCGAGATTCAGGCGGAAGAGCCGTTCTCCTTCTCTGCGTTGCATTATTACATCGAGACGCTCGACGACGGTCCGAACAAGCGCAACCGGCACACGGAGCTTTTGACGGAAGACGATGTGACGAATCTGCTGCTCGACTGGCGTCAGATGGGCGTCGGCTGCATCAACAGCTGGGGCGCCACCCCGCTCCCCGAGCACATGCTCCCGTACGGCGACTACCGCTTCCACTTCATCCTGAAGCCTTTCTAGCAGGCAGCCGGTTGTCTCCGCAGATCTTTCGGCTTCCATCCTCAAATTGACCCGTCAGTGAGGATGGAAGCCGTTTTTTTCGCCCGCCATCCTCAATAGAGCTCTCCCATGAGGATGAGATTCGTTAAAACGGAGAAAGCCCTGTCGGGAAGGAACCATTCCTCCGCTCAGGATGGCGAAAAAGGGAGCGGCATCGGGAGCTTGACGGCGAACTTCTCCCTTTTAGCCTCGCCCGGCGAGGCTAACGGTCGTCAAACAGAGCGCCGTCATGGCCTCGGAATTGCCGCAGGCCCCTGCGGCAATTATTCTACGGCCACCGCTCCCTGCGCAGGCCCACGCACGTCCCTTTTTCGCCAATTCGCTCCGGAATGGTTCCTTCCCTCCGTAGGGCTTCCAAGATTATCCTGCGGGCCGTGGGGTGGCCTGGTGGAGCGGAAAGATAAGGCCCGCGTTTATGCTGTTGGTGGGAAGTGACGGTTGAAGTCGGGGTCTTGGGGGAAGAAGAGGTTGAGGGCGGAGGATTTGGGGAAGCGGGCGAAGTAGGGGTCGGCGGTGCGGAAGATTTCGATGGTGGCGACCTGGCCGCTGAGGAGGAGGCCGCGCCGATAGGCGTTGATGCGCCGGGGGATGTCGGGGAGGACTTTGACGCCGACGCGACCATCTTTCAGCTTGACGCGGGCCACCACGCGCTCGACGGGTTTCTTGCCTTTCGCGACGGCCTGGGCCTCCAGCTGCGCCTGCTCCTGGGGAGTGAACCGGTGGGAGACGGTGATGTGCCGGCCATATTTGTCGTTGAATTCCTTCATTCGGGCCCGGAAGAGCTGGCCGTGGGCGGATGTGTCGCGCCTTTGGTTGACGAGTATCTCGTAGTGGATCATCTCATGCAGGAGAACGTCCTCGAGCTCGCTTTCAGGGAGATCGTACTTCGTGCTGATGCGGATGCAGAAATCGTAGTATTCATGCCCGCCGAAAAGCTTCCGACGCTTCTTGTACGTGCAGGCGCCGAGACTGCGTACGGCGCGGCTCAGCTTGAGCGGGACGGCCGGCAGGGCGCCGCCGAAATAAGCGTCGTTAAACGTTTCGAAACGTTTCTGCAGAAAGGGGAGCGTCGCAATCATCGCGTCAAAAATACAAATAATTCATCCTGAATCTTGTGCTTTCCCGTGCAATTTCGTAAATTCGCAGAGATAAACCCTGCTTTCTCGAATGGCTATCAACGCTTTTTCTCTGGACGCTTCGGCCGATGGGCTGAAACTTGCCTGCCTCCAGTCCGTGCCCGATGCCAAAGCCGGCGCTCCGCGCGGCGTGGTCCAGCTTGTCCACGGCATGTGTGAACACAAAGAACGCTATATCGCCCTGATGGAATTCCTGTCGGACCAAGGGCTGATCTGTGTCATCCACGACAACCGCGGCCACGGCGAATCCGTCAAATCGCCCGAAGACCTGGGCTATATGTACGACGGCGGCTGGCTGGCAATGGTGGAAGACGTCCGGGTGGTGAACGACTGGATCCGCACGCAGTATCCCGGTCTGCCGATCGTTCTCTATGGCCACAGCATGGGCTCGATGATCGTCCGCTCGTTCCTCAAGCGCTACGATTACCGCATCGCGGGGCTCATCGTGAGCGGATGCCCGGTCGACAATCCCGCCAAAGGGGCGGGGAAGGCCCTCGCGGGCTTCTTCGGCCGCACGAAGGGTTGGCACTACCGCCCCAATCTCCTGCAGAAAATGTCGTTCGGCGCCTATAGCAAACCTTTCATCAGCGAAGGGCCGATGGCGTGGGTCTGCTCCAATCCGGAGATTCTCCGTTCCTATAGCGAAGATCCCCTCTGCCAGTATATCTTCACGGCCAATGGCTTCTACAATCTGCTCGGCCTGATGCAGGACTGCTACGGCCGCAAGGGCTGGGCGCTGCGGAATCCTTCCGTGCCGGTCCATTTCATGTCCGGCGAGTTGGATCCCTGCCGCGGCACGGACGCCCAGTTCCGCAAGGCGGTACGCCTGCTGTCGGAGGTGGGCTATCCCAATGTGACCGCCCAGGTCTATCCCGGAATGCGCCACGAAATCCACAACGAGACCGGCCGCCAGCGCGTCTGGGACGACCTGCTCCACTTCATCAATACTACCTTGAACGTCCAGTAAATACCTCAAGCCATGCTTCGGATCTATTGCAAGAACAACAAGACTTACAAGCAGTTCAATGAAGGAACAACCCTCGAGGAGATGCTCCCGGAGTTCGATTTTGAACGCCCGTACCCGATTGTTTCCGCCAAGGTGAACAATGTGTCGCAGGGCCTTCGCTTCCGCGTCTACAACAACCGCGACATCGAGTTCCTGGACCTGCGCGATGCCAGCGCGCGCCGCGTGTACTGCCGCTCGCTCTGCTTCCTGCTCTGCAAGGCCACGCAGGACATCTGCCCCAAGTCGAAGATCGAGATCAAGCATCCCATTTCGAACGGCTATTTCTGCGAGTGGCACAAGCCCGACGGAAGCCCGATGACGGAAGAGGACATCCGCAAGATCAAGGCGCGCATGCAGGAGATCATCGACCAGAACCTGCCGTTCCATCGCCGCGAGGTCCGGCTGGAAGAGGCGATCGAGATCTTCCGCGAACAGGGTTACGACGACAAGGTGCGACTGCTGGAAACGAGCGGACAGCCCTACGTGGATTTCTATACGCTGGGCGATACGGTGGATTACTATTACGGCCGCCTGCTGCCCTCGACTTCCTATATCAAGGTCTGGGACATCATCCCGTATCACGGCGGCATCCTGCTGCGCGTTCCGGACCGGTACAATCCCGAAGTGCTGGCCCCGTACGTGGACCAGCCGAAGACCTTCGAGGTCTTCTCGGAAGATTTCAAGTGGAACCGGATCATGAACCTGCGCAACGCCGGCGACGTGAACCACGTCTGCCAGGAAGGCGGCGCTTCCGACCTGATCCAGATCTCCGAAGCGCTGCAGGAGAAGAAACTCGTGCAGATCGCCGAGGAGATCGAGCGGCGCTACAACGACCCCGTGCATCCGGTGCGCATCGTGCTGATCACCGGGCCTTCCAGCAGCGGCAAGACCACGGTCACGCGGCGCCTGAGCGTCCAGCTCAAGGCCTGCGGACTCCGCCCGATCTCGTTCTCGACCGATGACTATTTCGTGAACCGCATCGAGACGCCCAAATTGCCCGACGGCAGCTATGACTTCGATAATTTCGAGACCGTGGACCACCGGGCCATCGAGCGCGACGTGCTCGCGCTCCTGCGCGGCGAAGTGGTGGACGTGCCGGAATTCAATTTCGTGACGGGCCGCCGCGAGTACAACGGCAAGCACCTGCAGCTGACGGAAGGCAAGGTGCTGCTGATCGAAGGCATCCACGCCCTCAACCCGCAGCTGATTCCGCAGGTCCCGACGGAGAATACGTTCAAGATCTTCATCTCGACCCTCACCAGCATCGCGCTCGACGACCACAACTGGGTGCCGACCAGCGACAACCGGCTGCTGCGCCGCATCATCCGCGACTACAACAACGGCTCCTTCTCCGCCCGCGAGACCATCAACCAATGGCCGAACGTCCGCCGCGCCGAAGAACAGTGGATCTATCCCTATCAGGAGCA
>JAEEGJ010024126.1_pt1 | contig 12651 bp, 8 predicted proteins | sample 8958761 | NCBI WGS metagenome assembly JAEEGJ01 (sample SAMN16246546, study PRJNA631951) | gut metagenome | biome: gut microbiome; feature: rumen; material: RS-attached | host: Bos | place: Iran: Karaj | collected 2018-10 | reverse complement strand
GACCTTCATCAAGAACTTCGCAGAAAAGTGGCTCTCGAATGGTAAGCTGCGTATCGGTTGGGGACAGACTGGTAACTCCAGCATTGGTGCTTATTTGTGGGGAGTTGCTTTAAAGAGAAACACTTCTGCGCTTGGTGCAGGTCAGCGTCCTGCAAACATTGCCAATCCAGGTATTCAGTGGGAGAGTCAGGAGCAGTGGAACGTCGGTCTCGACCTCGGTTTCTGGAACAACCGCGTCAACCTGACCGTCGATTGGTATCGCAAAGAGTCGAAAGACATGCTCATGCAATTACAGTTGCCTGCTTATATGGGTTCTGGAGGTAATGCTTCTTCTGCTCTTTCAGCTCCTTCGGGCAACTACGGTACCATCCGCAACACGGGTCTAGAAATCACCTTGAACACGCATCCTATTGTTGGCAAGTTTGAGTGGGATTCAGAATTCCAAATCTCCTTCAACCGCAATAAGCTGATTGCCCTGAATGACGGTTCTGGCAACACAATTTTAAAGGGTTATGGTCAGTGGGGTGGACAAGAGCCTCAGGTATCTCAAACTGAAGTTGGTGGTTCCTTGTTCAACTTCTACGGATATGTATGTGACGGCTACTACACCTCTGTTGAAGACATTGAGAACTCTCCAAAGACTGAACACCCTGCTGTAAACGGAGTTTATGCCAAGAACTCTACTGTTTGGGTAGGTGATATCAAGTATAAGGACCTCAGCGGTCCAGACGGCGTACCCGATGGCAAGATTGACGCGTACGACCGTACAGACATCGGCTCTCCCCTGCCCGACTTCACATTCGGTTGGACCAATACTTTCCGCTGGAACAACTTTGACCTGAATATTTTCATCAATGGTTCTGTAGGAAATAAAGTAGGTAACTATAATAAGTATAAGCTGACCCACATGAACAACACATGGATTAACCAGTTGACTGACGTTCTGGACGCAACCCGTCTGGAGCCCATCGATCCTACTACAGATTATTCTGCTGGTGTTGACCGTGGTGATGGTGTCCTGATTTACAACTGGTACGACGACATCAACAACGTTCGCATTGCCAACCCAAATGCTGCCTTGCCTCGTATGTCTATGGGCGACCCCAATGACAACGACCGTTGGAGTGACCGTTATATTGAAAACGGAAGTTTCGTCCGTCTGAGGAACATCTCTCTGGGTTACACATTCCCCAAGAAGTTGGTACGCAGACTCTCTTTGGAAACGCTTCGTGTCAATGTGAACATCCAGAACCTGCTGACCATCACCGGTTACGATGGTTACGATCCTGAAGTGGGTACCAGCACACAGTCAGCCTTCGTTGCTGGTCTTGACAATGGTCGTTATCCCTCACCAACAATGTATTCATTTGGTCTCAACGTAACATTCTAAATATAAATAAGTATTATGAAATACATCAATATAAAAACCATTGCACTCGCTGTTGTTGCTGGCTTGGGACTCACTGCCTGTGAGGACTTCCTTGACAAGCCCACCATCGACAACTATAATGCAGACAATTACTATAATTCTGATGTTGAGTGCCTTTCTGGTACATCATACCTGTATAGTTCACCTTGGAGTGACTTTACACGTCCTTTCATAAAGATTGGTGAGATCCTGTCAGGAAACTACTATCCAGGCACCTCACCTTATCTGGACTTTTCTGTAAATGGTTCAGACGCAGACATTTCTTCCCTCTCTAACTCTTTGTGGGCAGCTGTTGCACATTGTAATACTATTTACAATTACATCAATAAAGCAAGCGGTCCCTCAGTCGCAGGTAAAGGCCAGACCATGGGTGAGTGCCTGACATGGAAGGCTATTGCCTATTTCTACCTTGTACGTACATTCGGAGACATCCCCATTATCCACGACAACACTGCCGAGCTTGAATCTGGCACTTACAATACTGCTCCTAAAGTGAAGAAGGCTGATGTCTATGAATATATCATCATGACCTTGGAGAAGGCTATTGAAATTCTTCCTGAGACCCCATTACAGGCAGGCCGTATCGACAAAGCTGCTGCTGAAGGATTGCTGGCTAAGGTCTATCTGACCAGAGCTGGTGTCTCTGGTTCCATCAATACAGAAGATTTAGACAATGCTGTTATGTACGCTCGACGTTGCTTGAGTCATAGTAGCCATGGATTAATGGAGCGATATTCAGACGTCTTCCGTCTTGCCAACAACATCAATCCTGAATGTCTGATTTCATGGCGTTGGAATGCCAATAACAATCAGTGGACAGACCAGAGCTTCATGCAGAACGACTATGCCCCCAAGGGCTTTGGTGATGACGATTGCTGGGCACAATGGGCAGGTATGAGCACCGATCTTCAGGAAGCTTTTGGCATCAAACTCCTTGAGCAGACTCCTGACGTATGGCTCAACAACCGTGACTCACGTCTGAAAGCAACCATGATGCTCCCTGGATTTAAGTATGATTATTTCTGGACTGACAAAGGTGGTTTCGATTTCTTGCGTTTCGTCTATGATAACACATACAACCCCTCTGTAGAACTCTCCAGCAAGCAAGAGCCTTGGTTGGTATCGCCCACAGGTTCATATCCTGTAAAGCACCTCTATGGTGACAATGCCGACCATACTCTGGGTGTTGGATATCCCGCAGCTCGTATGGCTAACAGCCTGGCAACACCACTGCTGCGCATTTCAGACGTAAAACTTGTTTTGGCTGAAGCCCTGCTTATCCTTAGCAATCCTAACAGCCCACTGACAGCTACCACCAACAATGCTGAGGTTCTCAAGGCCATCAACGATGTTCGTCAGCGTGCCGGCCTGGTTGCATTGACCAGCGTTTCATTCAACGACATCTGGAAGGAGCGTCGTCTGGAGTTGGCTTTCGAGGGTGATCGCTGGTACGATTTTGTACGCGTAAGTTACTATAATTCTGACTTCTGCGTTAACGAGTTGAAGTCTCAGACGCGCATTCCTATCGGTAATGGAACTCTGAATGACATTTACGAGAACTACTATAAGACTGGTAACTGGGTCGTTTCCGATGAAGCCAAGCAGGCCTTTGAGGATAGTAAGAAGAGAGAGGGCGCTCCTCTTGTTGAACAACTGCTTCGTACCGATTCAGATTCTGGCAAGAAATACTTTGCCATTCCTATGACAGAGCGTGACGTGGTGTTCAACCCCAACCTCGCAGCAAGTGCAGAAGCTGTTCATGTTGATGTTCGGACAACATACAAGTACTAAACAATAACACGATAAAGATATGAATATTATTAATCACTATACAAAAGGATTGCTGTTGGCTATTGCTGTCATCAGCTCCGTGACTCTGACTTCTTGTAAGGATGAACCTTACAAGTATGAGTCCACTGGCGGACTACCTACCATTAAGTACATCCGCTGTATGTCCACAGAAGTTCATAATTGGAGCGATGCTGAAGACACGCAATATACTGATGGGCAACTGGTTACTAGTGCTAACCCTGGTAGCACACTGGCTATTATCGGTGAGAACCTGCGTAGCATATATGAGATATGGTTCAACGACCAAAGGGCTGCTCTCAACCAGAGCACACTGACTGACAATGCTCTCTTTGTTACCATTCCTGGTAAAGTGCCCAGTGCCGTAACTGATAAGATTTACTTCATTACTACTGGTAAGGATACTGTGTCATACGATTTCAAAGTAATCATTTCAGCACCTGTCATCAACACACTTGCCAACGAATATGCCAAGGCAGGAACAACTCAGACGCTGAAAGGTAACTACTTCATTGACGACCCAGGTACTCCGCTGACCATCTCTTTCCCAGGAGAAGACGGTTCTCTGATACCGGCAAAGATTACCAATATCGCTGAAGACTTTACTTCTGTTGATATCATCATCCCTGATGGTGCTGTTGCCGGTCCTATTACTGCAACTTCTGTCTATGGAACCTCTAAGAGTTCATTCTGGTATAAGGACAATCGTGGTATGCTGTTCGATTTCGACTCGCCCAATGGTATCTCTGATTATGTGCTTGACATGCACGCATGGAACGGACACGTTGCTTCAGATGCTGACGAGACCAGCATCTCTGGTAAATACTGGCAGTTTGGCAATGGCGAGGTCACCACTTCCGGTAAAGCTGATGAAGGATGGCCCGACGAGTCTTGGAACTCTTTCGCCTACTGGCCTGGTAACTGGGAAGACCCCGAAACCTTCAAGGAGTGTCCTCGTCTCTACGACTTGGTTGACATGAGCGGATGGGCAAATATGACCATGAAGTTCGAGATGTACATTCCTTCAAGCCATCCTTGGAAAGGTGCTGCCATGCAGATTGTATTTGCAGGAACAGACAAGACCACCTTTGGCGGTGGTGGCGTTGACGCCTACGGAAACAAGATACATGCTCAGGACAACTCTTACCTGAACGATCCTTCCGTGCCACGTGCACTATATCGTCCTTGGACAGAGACTGGCAGCTTCGACACAGGCGATGAGTGGATTACCGTTTCCTTGCCTCTTTCTGCTGCTTTTGTTTACTCTTACAATGGTGCGCTCTGCCCATCTACGTTGAGTAAGGATTCGTTTGCCAGCATTTGGATGGCACTCTATGGTGGTGGTATTGAGGGTACAGACTGTCAGACGATCATCAAGATTGACAACATCCGTATTATTCCTAATAAATAATAAAGAATTATTCGTATGAAAAAGTTATATAATATTTTCGCCCTGTTAGTGGTAGCCCTTGTCGGGCTATCCCTGACGGCGTGCAGTGAGGATGACTACGATACCAACCCGTACAACAAGTCGGGTATAAACCTGCTGGCTTTTGGTCCCTCCCCCAACACTCGCTCTCAGGAGATACGTATCACAGGTACAAATCTGACTGCTGTAGAGAAAGTCATATTCCCTGGTGGCACCATCGAGCGTGCCGGCCAGACCATCAAAGTGAATGGTGCCGAGGTCCCGAAGGCCAACTTCAATTCTGTTGACAAAGAGAACATCTATGTGAACATCCCCGAAGAGACTGTTCCTGGACAAATCAAGTTGGTTGCAGGTAACGACACTGTAACTTCTGTAGGTACGTTAACCTTCGAGGAGCCCATCGAGGTAACCTCCATTAGTCCGCTGGAGGGTCTGAATGCCGGCGATGAGATCAGCATCAAGGGCGACTATGTCTATAACATTGCCGAGGTTATCTTCCCCTCAGGTGTAGCTGGTGCTCCTGTTGTTGCTGAGGATTTCACTTACGTTTCTCGTAAGGAGATTCGCCTCCGTGTGCCCCTGGCTGCAGAGTCTGGTATCATTACCATGAACGATGGTGCCGATTGGGAACTGGAGTACAAAGATCCTATCGAGATTCTGGGTGCTATTGTTACTGAGATTACTCCAAGCGCAGACTTTGGAGAGCAAATTCAGATTAAGGGTACTAACCTACACATCATTGAAAGCGTGCTGTTCCCCGGCGGTGTACCTGCTGCATTCACCGTTTCTGACGACCACAAGACCATCACTGCAACAGTTCCTGACGAGTGTAAGTCTGGTGCGCTCTCTCTCCTGCTCTACTCCGGTGAGGCCATTTCAACTCCTGAGTTCGCTGTTCCTACCGTAACCATTACCTCTGCAGAGCCTAACAAGGATCTGGTAGCCGGTGATGTAGTAACACTGACTGGTGAGAACTTCGATCGCATCATTGGTGTTAGCCTGCCTGGCGTTGGCGACATTCTCGACTACACTATTGATAATGGCAAGCTGACCTTCGCCGTTCCTGACGATATGACAGACGGTGAAGTTGTGCTGACACAGAATGCATACATCACAGCCAGCGTCTTTGTTGAAATGCGTAAACTCGAAGGCGTTATATGGATGGGCAAAGAAAATCTCTCTGGCTGGTCTAACTGGGGTGTCTTCAATTGGGATGGCGACAAGTGGAAGAAGTTCCAGGAAGCTATCACAGGTGCTGGTCAGTTAACCTTCCATTTCCAGGCAACAAATGACAGCCCCATATTCAACCTCCGTATGGGCGACTGGTCTACTCCTTTCTCTGACATTTCCATACCTTATGGTGAAGATGGAAACATCAGGCCTGATGCTAGCGTTACAGATATCGTTATCAATCTGACAGCAGATGAGGCCGCAGCCATGTTTGCTGACGGTGGCAAGGGTATTGTCATCTGGGGTGACGGCATCCAGCTGCAGTATGTTAAGTTCATTGCTGCAGGTGCAGAACGCACTCTTTGGGAAGGCAATGAAGATTTGTCCGATGGTCACCAGCCTTACATCGGAAGCGATGGTGGACAGGAGTTCAGGGATCTTGATGTTACAGCAGGAAATGTTGTCCGCTTCTACATTGAGCCTATCGGTGACGACTGGTGGTTCGAGGTATTTGAAGGTCACTGGGGTCCCTGGTATGGCAAATGGACTAGTGAGAACAGCGAATTGACACCTGGAACGACAGGTCCTGTAGCACTTACGCTGACACAAGCTATGATTGATGCTGCTTTGACTCAGCAATGGTGGGGTGGTATTTTCGTAGTTCAAGGCAAGTGCAAGCTTTCCAAGGTTACAGTGGCTCCACTTTAACAAATACAATCATTAATCTATTCAAAACGGGGTGCTTCTTCACGATTGCACCTCGTTTTTTAGACTCCAAAAATTAGATAAAAAAACTGAAAGCATTTTGCTGTGTCGTACAATCTTTGTATCTTTGTAGCAAAAATAAAAGATGAACACTAAAACACTTTTTATATCTTGTTTGGCGCTCATGCTACTGACTGCCTGTGGAGGGACCAAGAAGCCTCAGCAGGAGCGCATCTCATCGTCAGAATTAATCAGTGCCGCTGATAATTATGGCTACGATACTGTTGCCGTTACGCCAGGCGACACCGTTTGCAATACAGAAGTTGACAATGTGTTGCGTCACTACCCGGAGTTCTATCGTGCCACCAAGAATGCCAAGAAGAGCTATGAGGCATGGACGCAACAAGAGAAGACGATAGGCTTGAAGACAAAGCCCGAAATAATGGATATCTCCATGATTCTCGACAGGACACTACATGGCAGACTGACCGTTACAAGTGACAGCGTATGGCAAGCCCTACCAGGTATTGACAGTCTCTATCTTCAGATGATAGCCAACATGCCAGAACACACAAAAGACATTGATGCCCGTAAATCAGACATTGGCCGCACCCGTAAGGCCTGGCAATCCTATACAGACCAGTTGCAGCGTTTAGCAAATACCGTTCCTGAAGGATGCAGGGATCGCTATCTGTGCATCGTGGCAGAACAGACCAAGAAATATCAACTCCTATTGCAACAAGCAAATAACAAATAGAACTAGAGATATGAAACGTCTTAAAAGAAACTTTTTACTTACGTTGTTGACAGCTTGCATACCTTTCATGGTATATGCAGCAGACATCCCGTCAACACCCGTCACGGCATCAACAGATGCTGCCAAGAACCTGTATGCTTATTTCCTGGACCAGTATGGCAAGAAGACGATTTCCAGCGTCATGGCGAATGTCAACTGGAACAACACCTGTGCCGAGAATGTCTATAAGCTCACGGGCAAGTATCCTGCCATGAACTGCTACGACTACATTCACATCTGTTTCTCACCAGCCAACTGGATTGACTACTCCGACATCACCCCCGTCAAGGAATGGCACGATGCAGGAGGTATCGTACAGCTGATGTGGCATTTCAATGTGCCCAAGAGCCAAGGCTCAACAGATGTTACCTGCACGCCCAGCGAGACCACCTTCAAAGCTTCCAATGCATTGGTGAGTGGTACGTGGGAAAATACATGGTTTTACGAGCAGATGGACAAGGTAGCTGCCTCTATCCTGAAACTTCAGGAAGCTGGCATTGCTGCCACATGGCGTCCGTTCCACGAAGCTGCTGGTAATGCTTGCGCCAAGCAACAGGCCGATTGGACCAAGGCCTGGTTCTGGTGGGGCTACGATGGTGCAGATACCTATAAGAAGCTATGGATAGCCATGTATGACTATTTCAAGCAAAAAGGCATCAACAACCTCATTTGGATGTGGACAACCCAAAACTATAATGGTGACAGCAGCAAATACAATCAGGATACCAACTGGTACCCTGGCGACCAGTATGTTGACATCATAGCACGAGACCTCTATGGCTACGATGCAGCCCAGAACCTGCAGGAGTTCAACGAGATTCAGGCCACCTACCCGAACAAGATGGTAGTGCTGGGCGAATGCGGAAAAGGTAATAGCGGCGACCCCGGCAAGATGTCCGACGTATGGGCGAAAGGCGCCAAGTGGGGTCACTTCATGGTATGGTATCAAGGCGGACAAGGCTCTACCGACACCATGTGCAGCGACGACTGGTGGAAGGATGCCATGAGCAGCGCCAACGTCATCACCCGCGACAAGGTGGTTATCCCCGATGTCACTTCAACCATCGAGAATGCCACGGATGCCGTGAAGAACATGGGACTGGGCTGGAACCTGGGTAACGCCCTCGATGCCAATGTCCAACAATACCATGATGCCACCCAGGACAACTACTGGGGACAGCAGGATGTCACCTCAGAAAGTTGTTGGGGACAACTACCCACCAAGGCAGAGCTGATGGCCATGATGAAAGAGGCCGGTTTCGGAGCCATCCGTGTTCCCGTGACATGGTATAACCACATGGACAAGGACGGCAATGTTGATGCAGCATGGATGAACCGCGTCCATGAGGTGGTTGACTATGTCATCAGCCAGGGAATGTACTGCATCCTCAACGTACACCACGACACGGGTGCCGACAGCTACGACAGCCAGAAGAACCTCACCGGCTACCATTGGATCAAGGCCGATGAAACCAACTACGCTACCAACAAGGCCCGCTATGAGAAACTGTGGCAACAGATAGCTCAGGAGTTCCGCAACTATGGCCAACTGCTGCTGTTCGAAGGCTATAACGAGATGCTCGACGCCAAAAGCTCCTGGAATTTTGCACAGAGCAGTTCCGCCTACGATGCCATCAACAAGTACGCCCAGAGCTTTGTCGATGTGGTACGCGCCACCGGTGGCAACAATGCCCAGCGCAACCTCATTGTCAGCACATACGGCGCCTGCTCAGGCAACGGCACGTGGGATGCAAGAGTGCAAGACCCCTTGAAGAAACTGCAGATTCCCTCGGGTGAAAGCAACCATATCATCTTCGAGGTTCACAACTATCCCTCCATCGTCAACAAGGACAACGCGGGCAACTACGTCAGCGATCGCACCATCAGCGAAATCAAGGCAGAGATTGATGCATGGCTTGAGAACTTAAAGACCCACCTCGTCAGCAAGGGTGCTCCCGTCATCATCGGCGAATGGGGCACCAACAACGTCGATGCAGGAAGTGGCAAGACAGACTACGACCTCCATAAGGACCTGATGTTCGAATTTGTCAGCTACATGATAAAGACCATGAAGCAGAACGACATTGCCACCTTCTACTGGATGGGGCTTTCCGACGGTGCAGCGCGCACCTACCCCGCCTTCACACAGCCCGACCTGGCCCTGAAGATGCTACAGGCCTATCACGGTGACTCGTGGAATCCCTACCTTCCCGACGCCAAGGACTTCCCAGAAGGCAAAATCACCTCGGCCACGGTGAATTTCAACAGCCAATGGGGCGAACTGACCATCCACGATGGAGCTATTGACAAGACCGTCTATAAAGGTATCAAGGTGGAGCTGGAAGAAAAGCCTGCCACTGGAGCCCTGTCTTTTAAGGTATATGCCAACAGTGAGAAGGCAACAGCCATCACTTCCAAAACCCCACAGTTGGCTTTCTCCAGTTACACAGGCATCCAGAAAATCAACCTGCAGTGGAACATAGCCACCAAGGGGAGTATCAAAATCAAGAGCGTCAACCTTGTCAAGCACGACAACACCACAGAACCCTGTAGCCTGGAAGTGGCATGGGGCTGTACCCTCAGCGACCAGAATTACGCCACGGGCATTGACGCCATCACCGCCACCCGCTCCGCAGACGGTGTTATCTACAATCTCAGCGGTCAGCGCGTTACCACCCCTACCCGCGGCATTTATATCAAGAATGGTAAGAAATACATCAAGAGATAGTAGGACCCAATTATTTAGCACCGCTTCAACACCAGCGACACGCAGTGGGGCTACTGGGACGGCGTGGCAACCATTACTGCCGCTCCCTTCCAGACGCTGGCTGGCATCCCCATGTTCGTATGGGACAACAATGCCAAGGACGCTGGCAACGAGGCCAACGGCTACATTGACCATGCCGACGGCTCATGGCTGAACGACAGCGAGACCATGGTGCCCACCATGCTCAAGGCCTGCACCAGCACCGATGCTTCATACACCTTCCAAAGCATCTGGGCCAAGGCTCCCGCAGCCGAGTAAACGGTTATCAACGACACTAAAAAACAGGGATGTACGCTGTGCATCCCTATTTTTTTGTGCTCACAGGGGGAGAACCCCCTGAAGTGAGCTCAATTATCCAAAATTTTGGGAAGAAAAATACGCTTGCAAGTTCTTCATCACATGACGCTGTCCTTGGTCAGTAATTGTGTGATTTTTGGGCTGTAGAATGATTTCGTGGCTTTTTTTCTTTGCAGAGTTCCAGGAAAATCGTATTGAGAGCAATTATGGTTTGCCCTCAGTAAGCGCTTGGGCCGTACTCTCGAAATCAGCAATGATGGTTTCGAGCATAGGATTTCTGTTTTCTACGATAATGGCGGCATAGAAGCCCTTGCCCTCAACAATAGCACTTGCAGTACGAATGGTAAACCGCTCTGGTGCAGCATGCTTTTTAAACCAGGTAAGGAACAATCGATTGCGATTAGCTTCGCGTCCATCACTATCATCACACATGTAGAGCAATACGTCAAGATGCTCTGCGAAAAACTCATCGAGAATGGCAAGGATTGTCGATTCAACTTTAGCATCATGAGAAGAGCGGACTTTGTCAATCTTCTCAATGATAAACTGATAAGAATCACAACCTCCTATAGGTGTTTCCTCTTCGAAAGAAATAGAATAATGTATGCCACGTTCTGTCTCAAAGATATAGTTGTCTTTTGGAGACAGCATGACATAATACGGGGAACGCTCATTAATATGTTCGAGGGAAAGTGGTTTCATAATGAGACGATAGTTCCTGTTATGCCTCTACGAGCCCACTCTTCAGCCATGCGCTTTTCGGCATTACGTTTAATCTCCAATGAGTGCTTAAAGCGTGCCAAAGCCTCTTCGTATGTTACCTTCTTTGCTTCCATGATTGCGTATTTAACATTTCACGCTGCAAAAATACATAAAACAAACGAAACGACAAAATAAAAACTGAAAAACAATATTTATGGGCTCAGCGATTAAACAGAGAACCCAGCCCAGTTGTGTGATTTTTGGGCTGTGGAATGATTTCGTGGCTTTTTTTCTTTGCAGAGTCCTTGGAAAGTTGTATTTTTGCAGGCTGCATGGGAACCTCACAGGAGGGCTGTTCTCGTGTGAAGTTATGCAAGGAAAGATAATTCGTCCGGCTATGGATGCCTATCGGCTGAGTGAGGCTGATTTCGTGGGCTTGGCGTTCGATACGCCAGTACCTTTCTATGATATGCCTGTGTCTTGCGGCAAACCGCTGGAGATGGGTAACGTTGCTGCCATGATGGTGATGATGCCCGGCGAGTTGCTGGGCGTGAAAGACGTCCTTTGCACCGTTGCCGGTGGTGATTCGATGATTGACATCGGTATCATGCCCGGCGACGCTCTTTTCTTTGAGAGGGCGTGTGAGTACCACAGTTACGACATCGTTCTGGCCGAGATTGACGGTGAGCGGCTGCTGAAGACTTTCTATATTGATGAGAACGGCGACAAATGGCTTGTGCCTGCCAACCAGAAGTATCAGGCCATCAAGCTGGACGGCAGCATGGTGGTTTATTTCGTGGGTAAATTGATAGGTCACCTGCGCAGTGCGCCCCACCAGTCGGTGCAGAGCATCGTCGAGCGCCTCCGCGCCGCCGAGTCCGTCAGTGCAGCCAGCGCCGAGTCCGGGAGCACGGCCAGTAAAATTATGGATTCAGAAGGCAATATGAAGATGGACGCAAGCCAAGTGCCTGTGATACCAAAAGCGCAGATAGAGGACGTACAAGACGAGGAGGATGTGAATGACGAAGTAGAGGACGGTGAGGATCTTGTGGCAAAGCTCTTGCCGATATTCTATAACAAAGAGAAGGATGTCAGGCTGTTCTTGAATCAGATTCGGGGCATGGCTACCGAAGACATAACCGAATTGGTAAACCAATGGGTGAAGGAGAAGCGAATATCTGACTACGGGAACAGCAGGAAGGGGGTGCTTTGGGAGATTCTTTATCATGCAGGGCTATATACGAGGACAAAACAAAATTGGTGTAGGAGAGTCGATTGACTCTCTTTTTTTGGGTTTATAAAAGTTTACGGACTTTACGATTTCAGTTTATAATAGTTTATAATAGTTTATAATAGTTTACGCTCTGCGAAAAAGTCGACAGCTCCTTTTGAAGGGGCTTTTTTTGTGTCTAAATTTGTGGTCGGAAGGTTGGCCAACCCTGTCCGCAGAACTGATTTATTCACTAAAAACAAAAACAAAATGAAAGAAGTTTTATTGAACGACGGCAATCTTGCAGACATTGCAAGGTTGCGTTCGCGTTGGGTGA
>JAEEGJ010024124.1_pt1 | contig 12652 bp, 8 predicted proteins | sample 8958761 | NCBI WGS metagenome assembly JAEEGJ01 (sample SAMN16246546, study PRJNA631951) | gut metagenome | biome: gut microbiome; feature: rumen; material: RS-attached | host: Bos | place: Iran: Karaj | collected 2018-10 | reverse complement strand
AAATAAAAGTTAAAAGGAAAAGTGAATAGTGAAAAATTTGCTACCCCCATTTCATTTCACTATGGAGTGCGGTAGCAAATTTTTCACTTTTCCTTTTTCACTATTCCCTTAAATTATGGAATTAAAAAGAGTAGTAGTAACAGGACTTGGAGCCGTTACACCACTTGGAAACAATCCTAAGGAGACTTGGGAAAACATGTTAGCAGGTAAGAGTGGTGCAGCACCGATTACCCTTTTCGATGCCTCTAAGTTCAAGACGCAGTTTGCCTGCGAAGTTAAGAATCTGAATGTAACTGATTTTATCGACCGTAAGGAAGCCCGCAAGATGGACCGTTATACCCAGCTTGCCATCATCGCTGCCAAGCAGGCCGTCGAGGATAGCAAGATGGATCTGGATGCTGAAGACATGAACCGCATTGGTGTGGTTTTTGGTGTTGGTATCGGTGGTATCAAGACTTTCGAGGAAGAGGTCAGCTATTATGGTGTACATCGTGAGGATGGTCCAAAGTTCAATCCTTTCTTCATCCCTAAGATGATTGCCGACATTGCTGCAGGTCAGATTTCTATCATGTATGGTTTCCATGGTCCCAACTATATCACATCTTCAGCTTGTGCTTCTTCTTCAAATGCATTGGCTGACGCCTTCAACCTGATTCGTCTGGGCAAGGCTAACGTGATTGTGGCTGGTGGTGCCGAGGCAGCTATCTGTGAGACAGGTGTAGGCGGTTTCAACGCCATGCACGCCCTCTCCACTCGTAATGACGAGCCCGAGAAAGCCAGTCGTCCATTCAGTGCCAGCCGTGATGGTTTCATCATGGGTGAGGGTGCAGGCTGTCTGATTCTCGAGGAACTGGAGCATGCCAAGGCTCGTGGTGCACAGATCTATGGCGAGATGGTTGGTGCCGGTATGAGTGCCGATGCTCACCATATCACCGCTTCTCACCCTGAGGGACTCGGTGCCAAGCTTGTGATGCAGAACGCATTGGAAGATGCCGGTATGAAGCCCGAGGATATTGACTATATCAATGTTCATGGCACATCAACTCACGTTGGTGATATTTCCGAGGCTAAGGCTATTAAGGAAGTATTCGGCCAGCACGCTTTTGAATTGAACATTTCATCTACCAAGTCAATGACCGGTCACCTGTTGGGTGCTGCTGGAGCTGTTGAGGCTATGGCAACCCTGTTGGCTGTCAAGAACGACATCATTCCTCCAACAATCAATCACGAGGAGGATGATAAGGACGAGGAAATCGATTACAACCTGAATTTCACCTTCAACAAGGCACAGAAGCGTGAGGTACGTGCAGGACTCAGCAACACCTTCGGTTTCGGAGGCCACAACGCTTGTGTAGTATTCAAGAAGTATGCTGAATAATTCGAACTTTATCGATAGGATAAGGCTCCCTTTCCGCAAGGAGAAGGAGCTTTATTCTTCTTTATACCGTGTCTTAGGCTTCTATCCCCGAAACATCCAGCTTTATAAGCAGGCGCTGATGCATAAGAGCGTCAAAAAGCGCAACGAGAAAGGTCGTCCGCTGAACAATGAGCGACTGGAGTTTCTGGGTGACGCCATCCTCGACGCAGTGGTAGGCGATATCGTATTTCGCCATTTTGAAGGCAAGCGTGAGGGGTTCCTCACCAATGCGCGTTCCAAGTTGGTACAGCGTGAAACACTGGGTAAGCTCGCCAAGGAGATGGGAATCACTGAAATGGTCACGATGTCTGGTCAGGCTACATCGCACAATAGTTATATGGGAGGCAATGCTTTCGAGGCATTGGTGGGTGCGATCTATCTTGACAGAGGCTATAGCGCCTGCATGAAATTCATGGAGAAGCGCATCCTGAAACAGTTGATCAATATCGACAAGGTAGCCTATAAGGAAGTTAACTTCAAGTCGAAGCTTTTGGAATGGAGTCAGAAAAACCGTGTCAAACTGGAATATCGTCAGTTGGAGCAGAAGCTCGACGAGCACAACAGTCCCGTTTTCCTCTATCAAGTACTGATAGAAGGTGTGGAGGGCTGTTCCGGAAAGGGCTATTCCAAGAAGGAGAGTCAGCAACTCGCCAGTAAGGAAACCCTGCAGCGCCTGCGTCGTGAGCCTCAGTTTATTGATGCCATTTTTGGGGCAAAGGCCGAGCGTACCAAGATGGAGGAAGAGCCAGTCAGTGTACCTGAGGATTTCGAGGCACTTGCTATGGTCCAAGAGGAAACTAATCAAGAAAAGCCTGTAGCAGCAAGCCCGAAACCCAGTTCTCAGCATGTAGAAGATGAGTTCTCGCTTGATGAAATCACAGCAACTCCACGCGAAAAGACCCGCGAGGAAATTATTGCTGAGGCAGAGGAAGCGGCATTTGCTGAGGCTGAGACCAAATAAAAATAATTAAATTATTTGGTAGTTCATCCGAATTACATTATTTTTGCACGTTGTATAGAATATAACGATGAGTATTACAAGTTTAGTACGATATGTTTTTGAGCCTCGTATGCGCGACTTGGAGAAGCATCAGACACAAGGTGAACTGTTGCAGCGCCGAGTATTGAACCATCTGGTTCAGACTGCCAAGAATACGGAGTATGGCAAGAAGTATGCCTTTAGTGCCATGAAAGGCTATGATGACTTTATCAAGCATTGTCCTGTTAACACCTACGAGGAGTTGAAGGAACAGATAGACCGCATGCGCCACGGGGAGTCGGATGTGCTGTGGAAAGGTCGTGTGAAATGGTATGCCAAGTCAAGTGGTACCACCAACGACAAGTCGAAGTTCATTCCTGTCAGTGCCGAAGGTCTTCAGAAGATTCACTATGCCGGTGGTTTCGACTCGGTGGCTCTCTATCTGAGAAATAATCCCAAGAGTCGTTTGTTCGACGGACGAGCCCTGATACTGGGAGGCAGTCATGCGCCTAACTATAATCTGCCAGGTTCCTTGGTGGGCGACCTCAGTGCCATCCTGATAGAGAACATCAATCCCCTGGCCAACCTGGTGCGTGTTCCCAAGAAGCAGACAGCCTTGCTGGAAGATTTCGAAATCAAGCGAGAGCGTATAGCCCGTGAGGCGATGAACAAGAATGTGACCAATATCTCGGGCGTTCCTTCCTGGATGTTGTCAGTCTTGAACTGCATGATGGAAATCACGGGTAAGACGCATTTGGAGGAGGTATGGCCTAACTTAGAGGTGTTCTTCCACGGAGGTGTAGCCTTTACGCCATATCGTAAACAGTACGAGCAACTCATCACGTCGCCCAATATGCACTATATGGAAACCTATAATGCCAGCGAAGGCTTCTTCGGACTGCAGGACGACCCTGCAGACAAGTCGATGTTGCTGATGTTGGATTACGGGGTGTTCTATGAGTTTGAGGACCTCTCCTGCGAAACAGGAGAGCACATTGTGCCGCTTTGGGGTGTCGAGAAAGACAAGAATTACGCTATGCTGATTTCCACTTCGTGTGGTCTATGGCGTTATAAGATAGGCGACACCGTTCGCTTCACTTCCACCAATCCCTATAAGTTTGTCATCACAGGTCGTACCAAGAGTTTCATCAATGCCTTTGGCGAGGAACTCATTGTGGACAATGCGGAACAGGGACTCAGCTATGCCTGCCAGCAGACGGGTGCTGAGGTGTTGGAATATACGGCAGCTCCTGTGTTTATGGATGCCAATGCGAAATGCCGCCACCAATGGCTCATCGAGTTCTCCAAGCCTCCACAGGACCTGAAGGTGTTTGCACAACTGCTCGACCAGAAGTTGCAGGAAGTGAACAGCGACTATGAGGCCAAGCGTTTTAAGAACATCACATTGCAGCCTCTCGAACTGATAGAGGCACGTCAGGGTCTTTTCAATGACTGGCTGAAAATGCGTGGCAAGTTAGGAGGGCAGCATAAGGTGCCTCGCTTGAGCAATTCGCGTGAGCATATCGAGCAACTTCTCGCACTTAATGAGAAATGAGTAATGAGGAATTAGAAATGAAATTGAAGAATGAGAAATTGATAAACCTGGGAAAGAGGTTGATGACAGTGAGAATGTTCATGAAAATGCTGTGTATTGCATTTCTCATTTCTCATTTCTCTTTTCTCATTTCGAGCTGCGCCCGTATGGGTCAGCCTGACGGAGGATGGTATGACGACGACCCTCCACGCATTATCGGTTCCACACCGGCAGACGGAGCTACTGAGGTGACAGCGAAGAAAATAACCATCCAGTTTGATGAATACATCAAGTTGGCTGATGCCTCTCAGAAGGTCATCGTGTCGCCGCCTCAGTTGGAGATGCCGGAAATCAAGGAATCAGGTAAGAAGATTGTGGTGGAGCTGAAAGACTCGCTCAAGCCCAATATGACTTACACCATAGACTTCAGCGATGCTATCAGCGACAACAACGAGGGCAATCCCTTGGGCAACTACACCTTTACCTTCTCAACGGGTGAGCAGATTGACACTTTTGAGGTGGCGGGTAATGTGCTGGATGCCTCCAATCTTGAACCTGTCAAGGGAATCTTGGTGGGTCTTTATGACGACCTCAGCGATTCGGCTTTTAAGACCAAGCCCCTGTTGCGCGTTTCCAGAACCGACGGACGCGGACGCTTTGTCATCAAGGGTGTAGCACCAGGTGAATATCGTGTCTATGCCCTGCAAGATGCTGACGGCGACTATGTGTTCAATCAGAAGAGTGAGATGATAGCCTTCTCGCATCAGACCTACAAGCCATCGAGTAAGCCCGACATCCGTCAGGACACGATATGGAAGGACACCCTGCATATCGACAATATCATACAGGTGCCCTATACCCATTTCTATCCTGACGACGTCACGTTGCTGGCCTTCCAGGAAATGCAGACAAATCGCTATCTGCTCAAACAACCTGAGCGCACGGAGGCCAATCGTTTTACCCTCTATTTCAGCTACGGAAATCCCGAACTGCCTGTTATCAAGGGCATGAACTTCAACGAGCATGATGCTTTCCTGCTGGAGGCTTCTCAGAAGAAAGATACGCTGACCTATTGGTTGCGCGACACCACCCTTGTCAACCAGGACACGCTGCGAATGGAACTCAGTTATCTGATGACCGATTCGGCTGGTGTGCTGATAACGCAAGTGGATACTGTTGAAGTACTGGCGAAGACCAGTTACGAGAAGCGCCAGAAGGAGCGCAAGAAAGCTATTGAAGAATGGGAGAAGAAGCAGGAGAAGTTGAAAAAACGTGGCGACCCCTACGACAGCATTATGCCTCCCGAACCATTGAAGGTAAAGTACAATGTGAAACAGCAGATGGATCCCGACTATGTTTCCACCTTCGAAATGCCTGCTCCGTTGGCGCATTGCGATACGTCGGCCATCCATCTCTATACGAAGATAGATTCGTTATGGTATAACACCCCGTTCGAGTTCCGACAACGTGATGCCTCGTTGCGCCTCTATGAGTTTATTGCCGAATGGCGGCCCGATACGGAGTATAGTCTGGAAATTGACTCAGCTGCCTTTGTCGATATCTATGGTATAGCCTCAACACCATATAAGGTAGGCGTCAAGGTTCATTCGATGGACGATTATGCCACGCTGCTGATGCAATTGAGCGGTATCAGTGATACGACTGTTGTGGTGGAGTTGCTCGATAAGGGCGACAAGCCCATCAAGCAGGTGAGGGCAGAGGGCGGCAGTGCCGAATTCTTCTACATGGCTCCTGGCATCTATTATGTACGGGCCTTTGTCGATAAGAATGGCAATGGTCGTTGGGATACGGGCATTTACGACGAGGACTTGCAGCCCGAGGATGTTTACTATTATCCCAAGAGCATTGAGTGCAAGGCCAAGTTCGACATCACCTTACCTTGGAATCTGTTGGGTACGCCACGCACTCAGCAAAAGCCCGGTGCTATCACCAAGCAGAAGCCTGACAAGGAACAGAAGAAGCTTCGCAATCGCAATGAGGAGCGAGCCAAGGAGTTAGGCATAGAGTATATCAAGAAAAGTTCAATGATCAAATAGAAATAATCATGAAACGACTGTTGTTTGTATTTTTTGCATCATTCAGTATGATGGCAGCTCATGCCCAGTGTGGCATTGAGAATACGGCGTTTAAGTCAGGGGAGTATCTCTCTTACGACCTCTATTTCAATTGGAAGTTCGTGTGGGTAAAGGTGGGTACAGCATCTATGTCAACGGTGCAGTCAACGCGCAATGGTGTTCCTGCCTATCGCACAAGTCTGATAACTCGTGGCAATAGCAGACTCGACAACTATTTCGTGATGCGCGACACCCTGTTGTGCTATACGAATTTAGACCTGTCACCTATTTATTTCCGCAAGGGTGCCCGTGAAGGCAAGCGCTACTATGTGGACGAGTTGTGGTACACCTATCCCAACAACAACTGTCATCTGCGCATGCATCGTATCGACGCGGACGGTGAGGTGCATTGGAAAGATGCAGAATACAAGGATTGCATCTACGACATGATGAGCATCTTCCTGCGGGCCCGCAATTTCGATGCAGACAAATTGAAGGTGGGCGAGAACATCCCCATGCCTATCAGTGATGCCAATCACTTGTCGAACTCGTGGCTGAAATATACGGGTAAGACAACGCTGAAGATGAAGAATAACTCCACCAAATACCGTTGTCTGGTATTCTCGTTTATCGAGCGTGAGAACGGCAAGAACAAGGAGTTGATTCGTTTCTTCGTGACAGACGACAAGAACCACTTGCCCGTGCGCCTTGACCTCTTCCTTTCCTTTGGTTCGGCCAAGTGCTATCTCACAGGCATGAAGGGACTCCGCAACGAGATGGAGTCAAGAGTGCAATGACGATTATCTGACGACTTTCAGGTTGCGGGCCAATTGCTCGGTTGAGCTGGCTCCTACGAGTACCGATGTTACTCCTTCCTGTTCCAATATCCAGGCGAGTGCTTTTTCTGCAAGGCTCTCGCCTTTCTTTTGTGCCTCGTCGTTCCATTGGCGCAACTGTGCCAACAGTTCTGGAGTGAGCATTTCCTCTCGGAGGAAAACACCCTTCGACATACGGGAATCCTTGGGAATACCATTCAGGTAACGGTCGGTCAACAATCCCTGTGCCAATGGCGAGAAGGCGATAAAGCCCACACCGGCCTCGTGACACAGTTGCAGGATGCCCTCCTCAATGGGAGCCTTGTCCAGCATGTTCAGTTTTCCTTGATATATCAGCAGCGGTGTGTTGTGACGCTTTAAATATTCGATACCAAAGCGCAAAGCCTCCAACGGCCAGTTCGAGATACCCACATAGAGCGCCTTGCCAGCACGGACTACATCCACCAGCGTCTGCAGCGTCTCCTCCAATGGGGTATTGGGGTCGTAACGGTGACTATAGAACAAATCGACATAATCCAGATGCATACGTTTCAGACTCTGGTCGAGCGAAGCCATCAGATATTTGCGTGAGCCCCATTCACCATAAGGGCCAGCCCACATGCCGTAACCGGCTTTGGTAGAGATAAACAGTTCATCGCGATAGGGACGCAGGTCATCATCCATGATGCGCCCCAGCGTCTCCTCAGCCGACCCAGGTGCCGGTCCGTAGTTGTTAGCCAAGTCGAGATGGGTCACTCCGTGGTCAAAGGCATAGCGCACTATCTCGCGACTCCGCTCATAGGGGTCCACACTCCCGAAGTTGTGCCACATACCCAGTGACACCTTAGGTAATAACACACCCGAGCGTCCGCAACGCTCATACTGCATCCCGTTTTCATAACGCTTAGCATCAGCTAAATAATTCTCCATCTTTTCCGTAGTTTTTGGTTTCTGTTTGCAAAAATACAAAAAATAACAGAAATTTCTTCCTCGCCTGCCAGAAAAAATTTGGTAGTGCGCGCTACTTTTTGTATATTTGTGGGCATGAAAGTGGAAGAACTCTTTGAACGGTGTGTGGAAATAGTGAAGGCAGAACCTTCTATGGCTTTGCTGCGCTATATGCACGAGACGCTGGTGTTGGCTTGTGCCGAGGCACTGCGAGGCAGTGGTCAGGGGTTCGGTAACTTGATGGCACAGACGGATTATCTGTGCAAACGGGCAGGCATTGGTATTGCCGACCGTATTGCCATTCAGACTATGCGCCGCCATTCCAATGGTTCCGATAGTGTCATTACGTCTCAGGAACTGCGTTACGATGTGCGAGCCTTGGCTCTATTCATCTCTTCCGTTTTCAACGAGGACATTCCTCATGAATTGGTAATTCGCATTCCCACCAGTCCTCCACCCACCAGTCTTTCGCCGAGGGTCAATCAGCGTTATGTGCGTTGTGTGGTCACTACGTGGGACGACGAGTATGTCTATGCCACAACCGATGACGGCGAGGTGTGCATCAAGACGGACGATGCCTCACTGCGAACACTGTTGACGGAGGGTATGCAGCTCAATTTGCTGGACAGTCATCGGGATGGGCAGACATTGCAGCCTCAGCTGATAGTGGTGGAGCCCGATTTCCTTTTGGATATCTCGTCTTTGGCTGCCTGTTTCTCTGACTATGGGCATCACCCCATAGCCTACACCTTTGGGCGACTGAAACCTGCTGCCAATACGCAGGCCATTCTCTTGGGTAACTTTGCAGGAGCAGCACTCGACGACATCATCAACCAGTCTCGGTTCCAGGTCAACGACACCATTCGCCACTCTTTTTACGAGCAGGCCCTGCAGTTCTGCACTTGTAAGGATTTCAATCCCCAACAGTTCAAGGCTGATGCCCTCGTTCAGGTTGCGAATATCCAGGAGGCGGTAACCCAATTCTTCACTTTTCACTCCATTCCCGAGCAAAGCTCGCCTACTCGTAGCCTTTCACTTTTCACTCTTCTTGAGCCTTCATTTGTTTGTGAACATTTGGGATTGCAGGGACGTGTCGATTTGATGACGCAGGATATGCACCTGCTGGTGGAGCAGAAATCGGGTAAGAACTGGCAATTGGAGCATAAAGCCCCCATACCCTATTCCGAGTCGCACTACGTTCAGCTGTTGCTCTACTACGGCATTTTTCGCTATAATTTCCATCTTCCTGCTGATAAGGTGGACATCCGTTTGCTCTACTCGCGCTATCCTGCCAAACAAGGACTGCTGATAGTCAACTATTACCAGCAACTTTTTCACGAGGCTATCCGTCTGCGCAATCAGATAGTGGCACAGGAGATACAGATAGCCCATAAGGGATTTGCGCATATCGAGCCCCAACTGTCTGCCGATACGTTGAATGAGCGCAACGTGCAGAATAAGCTCTTCGAGCATTTTGTCCGTCCTCAGACGGAGCAATTGCTGGCACCGCTGAAGGCACTCAACGATACAGAGCGTCACTATGTGGAACGCATGCTCACCTTCGTCTATCGCGAGCAGCTGGCTCAGAAGATAGGTGTACAGGAAGGACAGGGTGGGGCAGTGGCTAATCTGTGGAATATGCCCCTTGCCGAGAAGCGCGATACGGGCAGCATTTTCTATGGCTTGCGCATTCTCCATAAGGAGCAGTCGAGCGACTATAGCGGCTATGACCGCCTCATACTCTCGATACCCGATATGGGCGACGATTTCCTGCCCAATTTCCGACGCAACGATATGGTGTGTCTCTATGCTTATAAAGACCAGCCTGACATTTGTGCCTCTATATTATATAAAGGTGTCATTGAGCGACTCACCGACCATGAGGTCACCGTCCGGCTGAACGACGGACAGCAGAATGCCGATGTCTTTGCTGACACCACCTATGCCATCGAGCCGTCTTTCTCTGATCGCAGCACGACTCCTGCCATTCGTTCGCTTCATGCTTTCTGTGCTGCCTCGCCTGAGCGCAGAGCTTTGTTGATGGGTGAGCGTGAACCTCGATGTGACACTTCTCTCCGTCTTTCCCGTTCCTATCATCCCTTCTACGATGATATCCTTCTGAAAGCCAAACAGGCCCAAGACTATTTCCTCCTGCAGGGTCCTCCAGGCACAGGTAAAACATCGCATGCGCTTAAGTACATGATAAAAGAGTGCCTGGGGGGTGGGGCTATCCTATTACTCTCCTACACCAACCGTGCAGTCGATGAAATCTGTGGAATGCTGGAAGAGGCAGGTATCGATTATATGCGACTGGGGTCGGAAACCTCGTGCGATCCGCGCTACAGTGCCCATCTGATGGACCATTGCTTCGACAATCGCCCACGATTGGACGAAATCCGCGAACGCATCATCCAGACCAGCGTCATCGTCAGCACCACCTCCACCATGCAGTCGCGCCCCTTCCTCTTTCAACTGAAGCATTTCTCGCTTTGTATTGTGGATGAGGCCTCACAGATTCTCGAACCTAACGTCATAGGATTGTTGGCGTCGCCCCAAATCGACAAGTTCATTCTCGTGGGCGACCACAAGCAACTGCCAGCTGTCGTGCAGCAACCTGACGATGTACCGGAACTCTCCAGTTGTAGGCAGTCACTATTCGAGCGATTGCTCCGTGTGGAGCGCGAAGCAGGGCGCACTGCCTTCACTGCCATTCTTCAGCGTCAGGGACGTATGCACCCGGATATTGCAGCCTTCCCCAACGAGATGTTCTATGCAGAAGAGCAGCTGTTGCCCGTTCCGTTGCCCCATCAGGAGGAGCCCCAACTCGACTATCAGCAGCCCTCAGCCGATGCCCTCGACGATTTGCTGAAGCAGCAGAGGGTCATCTTCCTTGCCAGTGATACCATTTCGTCTGGTATAACCAGCCCTTCAGACAAAGTGAATCCCTCTGAAGCCAAGATGGTGGCTGGCCTGCTGTGCCGCCTCTATCGGCAGTATGGTGCCGACAGGTTTGATAGCGCCCATAGCGTAGGCGTCATAGTGCCCTACCGAAATCAGATAGCCATGATACGTCGCGAAATAGAAGTCCTGGGAATTCCTGCCCTGATGGATATCAGCATTGACACTGTGGAGCGCTATCAGGGCAGTCAGCGCGACGTTATCATCTATAGCTTTACCATTCAGCATCCCTATCAGCTCGATTTCCTTACAGCCAACTGCTTCGAGTCAGAAGGCAAGGTGATTGACCGGAAGCTGAATGTCGCTATGACGCGAGCCCGCAAGCAACTGCTGATGACGGGCAATGTAGCCGTACTCTCGCAGAATCCGCTCTTTGCCGAATTAATCAGGCGATATAACAAATCATATTAACTAATAACAAAAAAAACATCACTATGAAGAAAATCAAATTGTTAGCCCTTATGGCTATGATGAGCATCGGGTGCCAGGCACAGGTGACTTATTTCGAAACAAACAACTTCCTGCTGAACTATTTTACCAATTCAGGATTCTTGGCTTACGATTGGCGCTTCGAACCTCAGAAGACCGATGTGGAGCGTGGAAACTTAAAAGGGGCGCCCACCAAGATTGTCACCAACATCACCGACAATACCGGACGCGGATTTGGTGTTCATTTCACCGATACCACTTACTATAATGCCCAGGGCAACATTGCCAAAGTGGTGGCACTGAAAAAAGACGAGATTAATCCCAAGAACACCTTCCGTCCCGATGTGTATCTCTACCAGTATAATGCCCAGGGACAACTCACTAACTGGACATGGTTTTCCGAAACCGATAATATGGATGGTCACCATTTTGTCAAACACGTACATGATATCGTGAGAAACAATCAGGGACAAGCCGCCAAGGAAGTTTACAAGGCCTATACGCAGAAAGGCAATAGTTGGGAGAAATTCGGTGACAACGAGCCCTGGATTTTCACCTATGACGCCAATGGCACACTGACAGGTGGAACATTCAACAATGCCAATATGCAACTGACCTATAAGAACGGACAGCTCACCAAGTTGCAGGAGGGCAACAACAAACCAATTGCAATCACCTACGACGCAGCAGGACGCCTCACTTCCTTCAAGTACTTTATGATTGACGGTATGGACATTGAGGAGTACTACGAAAACGTCGTAACGTTGACCTACGACGAGAAAGGTGCCATCAGCAAGGCAGTCAAGACCCAGTGGATCTGCAACAGCAAATGGGTAAGGCGCAAACAGACAGAGGCAGAAACCTTTACAATGGCCTACACCTACGACCCCCAAGGCAACTGGACCAAAGTCACCGTTTACTCCAAAACGGGCAAGCATCCCCGTCGCACCGCCTTTGTCATCAATCGCGCCATCAGCTATTAACCTCCCTCACGGATGGCAGCTGTAAATATGTTTCGTGAGAGTGCTATAGCTTTTCTTATAAAGCCCAAAACCATTGCATTGGAGGGCATTTTTGCTGGCAGGCGTACAAAATATTTTTCCTCGCCTGCCAGCAAAATATCTTCCCTTAAAGCTAACAATTTTTCCCCTTAATGGGAACAATTGCCAGAATTAATATGCCCTGGCAATGTAAAGTATTTTTTTACCTAATAGGGAGGTATCGCATCGTTTTGTCAATCCGTTAGCTCGCAGCCCTCGAGATGACGGCTCGTATTTCTACCTGCTGTGGTTTTTAAATAACCAAAATGGGGGTCTCGAGTCAAATTGGATAGGAGCTTTTAAGTGGTACGCATCACGAACTATTCGGTAAATAAAACAAAAAAGTGCTGCAGAAGATTCCTGCAGCACTCATCCATTTTTGAACCTAGTACCCAGACCCGGGCTCGAACCGGGATGGGTTGCCCCACTGGTGTTTGAGACCAGCGCGTCTACCGAT
>JAEEGJ010024115.1_pt1 | contig 12655 bp, 8 predicted proteins | sample 8958761 | NCBI WGS metagenome assembly JAEEGJ01 (sample SAMN16246546, study PRJNA631951) | gut metagenome | biome: gut microbiome; feature: rumen; material: RS-attached | host: Bos | place: Iran: Karaj | collected 2018-10 | reverse complement strand
CGCTGATTCATCAGACTACGCCGGATTTGGAAGTAAACCGGCGGGGCAACATCGTGGCCGATGAAAACGGTGCCACCAGTATGCCGGGCGTCTACGCCGGCGGCGATATCGTGACCGGTGCGGCAACGGTTATTTCCGCTATGGGAGCAGGCAAACGGGCAGCGGCAGCTATTGATGAGTATCTGACAAAATAAAACAGGATTATGGAGTAGGGACTCAATACTGCATAAATTATAGTTTTTGATTACATAAACCAGAAAAAAGTTAAATCAGAAAGGCAGAGTTAAAGTGAAAAAACTCAAATTATTTTTCAGTGTTTTGTTTTTGTTCCTCGCCTTGACGGCCTCCGCTCAGGCGCAGGAAAAAATCCTGGACTATTTTTATCCGGAAGGACGCTCCTCATACTACATTTACAATGACGAAAAATCCGGACCTGTAGAAAAAGTGAACGTTACTTTTGAACGCAGCAATACCGGAGACCGTCTGGACAGGGAATCACCGATTCCTCTGATTGGAAGCATCAAGTTTCTCCCTTACAGTGGTACTTCTTCTTATATGCTTGATATTGCGGATTACTCTGTCACCGCAAGGACATGGTGGACAAAAGACGGGACTGACAATCAGAATTCCCAAAATAAAACTCATGTAAACCTGGAGTTTTTAAAACTTCCCGCGAAAGGCGAGACTCTCAATTGGACCACTACCGTAAACGAAAATGGTATAACACAGCAAATCTGGGAGATGAGTGCGAAACTCACTATGATCGGGGTATTTGAGAATAATGAAAGAGTCGCTGTAAAAGTACTGGAAGTAAAACGTAATGTATTTGACGCGCAGCACAATCCGGTCCCAGGACAGTCCGTTACGGAATACTGGCGGCTGGGCAAAGGCCTGATTAAAGTGGTCAGGAACAAATAAATGTCATTATTATTCTACTGCCGTGAAATCAAGTGAGTGTTGTAATAAATAATTCAGTGCACCGGACATCGGTTTGATGAATTGATTTTGTACTTAGTATGGTATGTGGAGGTATCTGTTTATGAAAAGAAGTACAGCAACAATTATTTCTTCTTTATTGGTTTTAGGTTGTGCCTGTCCTGTTTTTGCGGCTCCTAAAAACGTTTACACAGACGCAGATTCCGGATTTGCTGTGCAAACTGTGAATCCGATGATAGAGTATGCATCGAAATACAGTTACGGATTCCAGGAAAACAATAGCATTACGGACAGCTTTACCTCTGTTGTGGCCATTCCGGCAGATGTTCTCGCCAAAAAGAAAGGGATCGTTTTCACAACGAAACAATTTAAAGAAAAACTGGCGGCTGAAACGGGTAAAAAGTCCGGAGACAAGCCTGGTTACGCTTTATTCCGTCCGGAAACCTACACCCACGCCACAGGTCAGCCCTATCTGAATATGGAAGACTCGATGCTGGATTGTTTTGACGAAGATGAATTACAGCACGCCAAATTTTCCTATGAAACAAAGACTGTTGGAAAACAAACTTATTTTGTGATATCCGCGCAATACCCCGGCGCATTTGATAAAGAAAAAGGGATTGACCAAAGGGCTACGGACAAAAAACTGTACATCACTTCTGAGAATAATATCCTGTATCTGACAGAATCCTACTGCAGCGCAGAGACAGAAGCTGCAAAAAATGCCAAAGCAGACGAAAACAAAAATTCCACGTTGAAAAAAGACTATGAAGAAAAAGGGATTACCGCCGAAACGGCCGGCAGCGCCGTACAGGATCCCAAGGCCTTGCAAAAAGCGCTTCTGCCGCTGAGCGACTCTTCATTAAATGATCCTAAAATCCAGAAGGCATTGCAGAAAGAACGGGAAGCAATCTTAAAAGGCCTTACTTTCTTTAAACCGGACAAAAGCAAAACGGATTTTGGCATGAACGATCCTGTTTTGAAACAGTTTGTTTCGTTACCGGATAACTGGCTATATGTACGCGCTGCTCCGGAGATAAAGGATCAGGACGGTTTGAAAGCAAATGTGGCCTGGGCAGCACCCTATACTATGGTAAGCAATCTGGCAAATTTTGCTTTTATGAAAGATTTTGAAAAAGATCTGAAGCCGGAAGAAATTTACAACATTTATGATGAAAGTGTAATATTAGCCAGCTACAGTATCCGGAAAAGCAAAAAGAATAAAAATATTTCCGATATAGCTGAAGAAATATTCAATATCCCGCAGTCCGATATGCAAAAGGCACTGGACGAACTGATGCCCAAACTGCTCAACAATGAAGACCTGAAAAAATATGCAGTGTTAAGCAATACAAAAGCAAAAATCGCTAATGACGGTCATGTTATTAAACTTGCTTTTGACACCAATGTTAAAGTTATGAACCGGTTTGATTTTCTTACCCGTGCGAACCTGGCGGGAACCAGGAACAACGGACTACTCAGCCTGTATATCTCAAAAGGTGATAAAACAAAAACCAAGACAGCCGCCAATCTGGCAGACAAGGTGAAACTGCTGCCGGGAAAATAGTTAGGAGTTAAACGAAAGATGAACAAAGCACTTCGCGTTTCAATCACTGCACTTCTGGTGACCGGAAGTTTATCTGCTTTTGCCGCAACAAATACATATACAGATCCGGATTCCGGTTTTAAATTGAAGTCACAGCCTTCCTGGATGGAAATCGGCGGAAAAAACTTTTACGGTCTTGCCAATAAGCCTGATAAGAAAGAAGCATCTTTAAATGTTATATACGCGTTTACAGCAAAAGAAGTAGAAGAGGCAACAGGGAAGAAGTTCTCTACGGAGGAATTCCTGAGTAAATACAAAGATTTGCAGATTTTGGAGCGCAATAATCTTTCGCCAGATAAAGTCGATTATTCGTTATTCATGCCGGATCCTTACGAGATAAAAGCGGATAACAAACTGTCCCTGGCGCCTAAAGAACTCCTTGATAACTCAACCATAAGTATTTCCACGAACAAAAACGGGAAACAGCCTTATGTTTATCTTCACATTGTCGACAAGGGGAATACAGATAAATTGAAGAGTCTCCGTCGGTCTCTTGATATGCAGATTGCCATCACATCTGCCAACAATATGCTTTATACAGTCGTATCCACATTTCCACTGCCCAACCTTCAAGCACAGAAAGATAAAATAGAGGAGGCTACGCCTTTTTCCAAAAAGAAAGTTCGCAGCGAATTCACGGACGGAAACAAGGAGACGCTCAATGGCTATATTGCTTCCCGCAAGGCTTTTCTGAAAGGCCTGTCTTTCTTTGTGCCGGTAAAGGATACCGTTCCGTTCGGTTTCAATGATGAATTGCTGGGGGGAAGGATCAAACTACCGGAAACATGGGCATATGCGCAGGTTAATGATGATTCTATCAACATAAATATTCCGGTTAAAGTTACACTGGCCATGCCCTGGAACGGGTTATCCGAATTTTTGGCACCTCAGGAAAAAACAGATACTAAAACGAACAAAGACGATACCGATAGTGCGACAGATAAAAAAGTGGCTGATGCCGGACAAGACAAGGAAAATGCTGATAATGTACCGGAAACCGCAGGCGCACGCAAATCATTTAGCAAAGAAGACATCTCAAAAATAAATTTTCAGAAAATTTCAGAAGTGGCCTTCTTTGCTTCCTCCAAAACCAAAGATAAAAATACGTTTTCTGAACTCTTCAGCAATCCGTTCCTGACAAATCTGCTCATTGATAAATTTATCAATGAAGGCTTGAATCATCCGTCCGTAAAAGAATATGTCGATTTTAAAAAAGTTAATACAAAGTCAAACTTCGGCAATAATTACGGAACAGTAGAATTATCCGGCAACGGTTTTGTAAAAGAAAATTTTAAATTTAATCTTAACGCAAACGCAATGGTTACGCCGCAAACATTCGGATTAACAGCTTACATTTCCAGAGATGGGAAAAAAATGGATCCGGAACTGGAAAAGATTTTTGCAAGTATTAAATTGAGAAGGTAGTACAGTTTTTAATAAAAAACCGGCCAATAATTTGAGCCGGTTTTTTATTTTGAAAAACGACCTCGTAAAATGCCCGTAGAACGATTTTTAAGGCAGGGCATGATAAATGTGTCACGCAAAAACAAAAACGGGCTTAAAACGCAAATAGGAGCGTTGTAGAGGTTAAGGGCATAATTCGAGGTCCAAACGGGTTTAATCAGCGTGAAAAGCAGCAAGTGAATGCAGATTGTTTGCTCAATAAGCATCTTAAATCCATTGGTCTGGAAACATTATAAGAAAATGGTTGCAAAAACGCTGTTTTCCCTCTTCTGATTTTACATAATATATATTATCGGACGTAAAATAATTATTATGAAATACACGGTATTTTAGCGCGAAATTTTGATTTCCGGATATTTTATAAAAAAGCAAACGCCATTGAACAAACGTTTGACAGCTCCCCCATGTTCTGATATAATTAATTAAGTTAAATACACCTCACACGGTTTTGATTATATAAATTTTTTATGGTTTTGGGAGGTTTCTTTTATGGCACGACACAAGAGTTTAATTCCTAAGGATTTTGACGGTAACTATACAGAAGATATGCTGACCGAGCGCCAGAAACAGGTTTTGAATTTTATCCGCAGTTATGCCCAGGCCAAAGGCTATCCGCCATCTGTGCGTGAAATCTGCAAAGCTGTCGGTTTGTCTTCTACCGCCAGTGTCCATAATCATCTACACAAGCTGCAAAGTATGCACTTTATCCAGCGTGACTCGGCCAAGCCCCGCGCATTGGAACTCACGCAGGAATCCTCATGGCGTAACAAAACAGTTGTTCCTGTTCCCCTTGTTGGTAATGTCACAGCCGGTATTCCCATCCTTGCGGTAGAAAATATTGAAGAAACTTATCCTATCCCTTTGGATCTGATCGGTACCGAAGATGATGTTTTTATGTTATCCGTCAAAGGCGACAGCATGATCAACGCAGGTATCCTTGACCACGATTATATTGTAGTACGCAAACAAAATTTTGCTAATAATGGCGATATTGTCGTTGCATTAATCGATAATGAAGAGACTACGGTTAAACGCTATTTTAAGGATCTCCGTTCTATCCGGCTGCAGCCTGAGAACGATTCATACAGCCCCATTATCGGAAATGACAACATCCAGGTTATGGGTAAAGTAATTGCTGTTTTCCGTATGTTATAACCTTGCGTCATTATGACATCATTCTTTATACATAATGTCATTCTTTCGCCTTTTTGACATCATTTCTATCTTCTTGTTTTAAAAATAAGACTACAGGATTTTGCCCATTTGCATATCCTGTAGTCTTTTACGTTGCTTGTTTTTCAGTTTGACAATCTTTTCAGATTGCCTTCTTATGATTTTTGTGCATTTATGATGGCTTCACAGGTTTTTAATATCTCTTTATCCTTTTCCCCCTCCATGATAATGGCGCCCATTGCCTTTGTCTTGCGTTTTTCACACGCGTGTCCTATCAACCTGGCCGCTGCATTGATCGCCAGTTGCCCGTGTTCGTATGTGAGGCCTCCCTGCATAAAGGCATTGTACGGTTCCCTCATCGGTCCGTCTGCGCTTAGTTCAATAGATGCTCCCTGAACAAATGTTCCAGCAGCCATAATGATTTTGTCCTGGTATCCGGGTATGTAACTGGGTACCGGTGTTACATGGGCGTCAACCGGTGAATTGAGTTGCACCGCCACACAGAAATTTTCAAGATTTTTTGCATTCTTTAATGTTATCGACTGGATAATGTCATGCCGTAACTCATTATGGACCGGTTTAACTTTATAGCCGAGCTTTCTGAATACCGCAGCAGCATAAACTGCCGTTAACACGGCCTGCATTACCACATGAGGCGCCATAAACAATCCCTGATAGAATTCCCGGGCAGTATCCCCTAACGTAGCTCCCATCTCTCCGGCAAGACCCGGTACTGTAAGGCGGCAGGCCGCATTATACACCAGTTCGTTTTTCCCGACAATGTAACCACCGGTCGGTGCCAATCCTCCACCTACATTTTTAATCAGGGAACCAGCCATCAGATCAGCTCCGTAATCCGTCGGTTCTTTTGCTTCTGTAAATTCACCATAGCAATTATCTACAAAACATATAATATCCTTACGGATTTTATGAACTTCTTCAATCAGCCGGCCTATCGCGGCAACATCCAACGTGCCCCTGTCATCACTGTACCCGCAGGACCGCTGTATATGCACCATCCTGGTCTTTTCGGTAATAGCGCCGCGCACAGCATTGATATCCACATAATTGCCTTTCATAGGGATTTCTTTATAGATGACCCCTATGTCTGTCAACGATCCCGGTACCTTCACAGGATGGCCTATGATTGTCTGCATGGTATCATAGGGCGTGCCTGTGGCACCGATTACTTCGTCACCGGGACGCAGGTTACCCAGCATGGCAACAGCCAGGGCATGGGTTCCGGATACAAACTGCGAACGTACCAGGGCTGCTTCGGTTCCAAAAACATCCGCATAAATCGCGTCCAGCTTTTCCCGGCCTAAATCATTATACGCATAACCGGTTGAAGGTTTCATATAAAAATCCGATACCTGGTGCTTCCGGAAAGCAGAAATTACTTTTTCGGTATTCTTTAAAGCAATTACATCATAAAAATGCTTTTGTTTTTCCACTTCCTTTCTGGCAAACTCAAAAATACTTTCAAAACATTTAGAGCTATTTAAATCCATAAACTGATTCAATCCTCACTGTTAGTAAAATATTTTTGCCAACGATCAATGTCGTTGGCCTGAAGCCTGGCTTTCATCTTAATTCCCTCCGCTTCATAATCCTGCGACAGCACTGTGCCTTCTTCAAATAATCTGGCCGCAGCGCCGGAGTCGCTGTAGGGAATTAATAAAGTTACTTCGATTGACTTTAATTTTAAATGTTCGGAAATAGCTGTAAGCAACGTTTCCAATCCGATCCGCTTTTTGGCAGAGATACACACGCTGTCAGGAACTGACCTCAATTGTTCCAGAAAACCGCTGCTTTCGTCAGGCAGTTTATCAATCTTATTGAAAACGCTCAATACCGGTTTATCCTGCGCGCCTGCTTCCTGCAGGACCCTGTATACTGCATCACTCTGCTCCTTATAGAGAGGATGGCTGACATCAATGACATGAACCAGCAGGTCCGCGTCCAGCGTTTCTTCCAGAGTAGATTTAAAAGCCGCAATTAACTGATGCGGAAGACGCTGGATAAAACCTACTGTATCTGTCAGAATAGCCTGCCGCTTATCCGGAAGATTCAGCTGGCGCGTAGTGGGATCCAATGTTGCGAACAACTGGTCTTTCTCGTATACATCGGAATTAGTCAGCACGTTAAGCAACGTTGACTTACCCGCATTAGTATATCCGATCAGGCTGACTGAGGGAACCTGGTTCTTATTGCGGTAAGACCGGTGCAGTTTGCGCACATTCTGAACCTTGTCAATGCAGCTCTTAATGTACGCGATACGGTCACGGATCATACGGCGGTCTGTTTCCAGCTTGGTTTCGCCGGGCCCCCGGGTACCGATTCCGCCGCCTAATCGGGAAAGGGAAAGCCCCTGCCCCATGATGCGCGGCAGCGTATACTGCAGCTGGGCCAGTTCAACCTGCAACTTGCCTTCATTCGTCTGGGCACGCTGGGCAAAAATATCAAGAATCAGCGCTGTACGGTCCAGCACCTTTATGCCCAATGACTGTTCCAGATTCCGTTGCTGGGCGGGAGATAATTCTTCGTCAAAGACGCACAGGTCGATATCTTCCTGCTGTGCATATAATGCCAAGTCACGCACTTTGCCGCGCCCGATAAAAAATCCGGGGTCCGGCTTAGGGCGCTTCTGCAGAAATTTGGCGATTACCTCAGCCCCTGCCGTTTCGGCCAGCTGCCGCAGTTCCTCCAGTGAGTCTTCACTGGTCCACAGTCTGTCCTGCTTCCCATATTCCAGACTTACCAGTATGGTACGTTCCGGTCTCTGCCCAAGCTTCTGATTGTCGTCGGTTACAGCCAGAAGTTTTTCTGCCGAACTGATAATATTTGGCAGAAACAATGTTTCCAATACATCCGGTTTGAATACGCCGTATTCCTGAACCGTGTACTGGCCATACTCGTCCTTTCCCGTAATAATTGCAAAGTTGAACACAAACTCTTCCGGCTTTTCATCGTTCACGCCGATTGCAGCCATCAGATCATATTTATGGCTTCGCAAAGCCGACAAATCGATACCGCTTAACTGCGAATTCCCGCCCGGATGTGTATGGATACAGCGGATCCCGCTTAAGCGTCCGCTCCCCCGCCTGCCCGGCAGATCCGGCAGTGAAACCGTATTACTGTCGCCCACGGAAACGCTTAATACGTTTCCCTTGCGATCCAGAAATATGTTCACCTCGCGGTTTATGGCGCCCGTGATTTTTGCCATCTGTATTGCAATTTCCGGGGATACCAGCTGCCAGGGAGGAACCCGTAACTGGTACAGCTGTTCCAGTATTGCGATAATGTTATTTTTTAGTCCTTCTGTATTCCCCAGAACTTCTTTCATTCCAGATCCAACTCCTTAATCTTTGGAATGCGCCGGTTCAATATTTACCTTATAACCGCGGATGCTGTTTTTATGCATGACCGCCAGCACCTTTTCGGCATACTGCTCCGGCACCTCGACAAAGGAAAATTTATCAAAAATATTAATCAGACCGATGGAACGGCCGGGAATATCCGCTTCCCTGGCAATCGTCCGCACCAGTTCGGGAACCGTAATTTTCTGACTGCGCCCGATATTCAGAAAGAACCGCACCATGCCGGGACGGCCGCCGGTATTAGCCAGACTCTGGTCCGTCAGATCGCTGATGGTGTTCTTTTCTTCCGTTATCTCAAGGGCCCTGTTCCCTTCCTGCATCAGTTTTAAAGCCGCTGCCGCAATTTCTTCCAGTTCGTATTCCTTGCTTAACGCAGTCACTACCGGCATATAATTACCGTAATTCCCCATTTCCAACAGGGACTGCATCCGGGAGATTATCTGCTCCCGCTGATGTTCCAGCACATCGCTGGTGGTCGGCAGTTCACGGCGGCGGATCCGTGTTTTGGCAATCCGCTCAATCAGTTTTAACTGACGGAATTCCCTGGGAAGAATAAATGTCAGCGCCACACCGGTATTCCCTGCCCGGCCTGTGCGGCCGATGCGGTGCACGTAACTTTCCGGATCCTGCGGTATATCAAAATTGATGACATATTGCACGTTATCAATATCCAAACCGCGGGCTGCCACATCCGTGGCGATTAAAATGTCCAGACGCCCTTCCCTGAATTTTTTCATGACGCGGTCACGCTGGGCCTGGCTTAGATCCCCGTGCAGCCCTTCCGCAATATATCCCCTGCTCCCCAGCGATGCTGTCAAATCATCAACACCCCGTTTGGTGCGGCAAAAGATGATGCTTTTTCCTTCAATACCCGCATCCAGCAGACGGGAAATCCCTTCAATCTTGTCACGGGTCTCAAAATAATACTGATCGATAAGAGGCACAGTAATTTCTTCTTTGCTTACCGTTACTATCTGTGGAGCCCGCATATATTTTTTTGTCAGGCTCAGGATCGGACGGGGCATGGTCGCGGAAAACAGCATGGTCTGCCGTTCAGACGGAACGTTTGCCATGATCTCTTCCATATCTTCGATAAAGCCCATGTCCATCATTTCATCTGCTTCGTCCAGAACAAGGTAACGGACATGGTTCAGCTTGATCGTTCCCCGGCGGATATGATCCAGCAAGCGGCCCGGTGTACCGATTACGATCTGCACGCCGCTTTTTAAGGCGCGAATCTGCCGTTCAATAGGCTGTCCGCCGTAAACAGGCACCACTTTAATGCGTTTGTTACAGCCAATCTTTGTAATTTCTTCCGCAATCTGAATCGCCAGTTCACGGGTAGGGCTCATGATCAGCGCCTGGATATGCCGACGGTCTTCAATCCCCTGGATAATCGGAATACCAAAAGCGGCTGTTTTTCCTGTGCCGGTCTGCGCCTGCCCGATTATATCCTTTCCTTCCAGTAACAAAGGAATTGCCTGCTGCTGAATCGGCGAAGGTTCTTCAAAGCCCATCTCTTTTAAGGCAGCGACAACACGCTTTTCCAGTACCAATTCCCCAAAACTATCTGTCTGCATCATGGTCATCAGTGGTTTCCTCCAAATTATCCTGTGCCGGATACTCTTTCAGCCTGTCCAGCGCCAATCCCAAAGCGGCCAAAGCCGCCCTCTGTTTGATTTGTGTACGTGTCCCGGTAAAATTATATTTCCGGCACGATGCTCCATTTGCGTCCGCAACAGCTATATAAACAAGCCCTACCGGTTTCCTGCGGGTTCCCCCGCCGGGTCCTGCCAGCCCCGTAATGCTTACCGCCAGATCGGAAGCAATTACGTTCCGTACGCCTTCGGCCATTTCCAGGGCAGCCTCTTCACTCACAGCCCCTTTTTTCGAAAGCGTGGTTTTGCTGACATTGATTACCTCGTTTTTAACTTCGTTTGTGTACGAAATCACAGACCCCTTCACATATTCCGAACTCCCCGGCACGTCAGTCATCAGACTGGATGCCAGTCCGCCGGTACAGGATTCCGCAAAAGCAATGGTCTGCTTTCTGGCTAAAAGTTCTTTCCCCAGCACTTCAGGCAGGGTGTCTCCGTCATAACCGTAAACATATGCTCCAATGATCTTTTCCACCCGTTCCTGCATGGCAGCGATCATCGTGTCCGCTTCCTCCGCGGAAGGAGCTTTGGCAGTCAGTCGAACCAGTATTTCCCCGTGCCTCGCATAGAGGGCGATAGTGGGATTTGACTGGTGGACAATAATGTCATCCAATTTCTCGGCCAGATTGGATTCGCCGATGCCCCGTATCTTCAGCGTATGGGATTTGATGATCCCCAAATGCGGAAAGCGCTGTTCAAAATACGGGAATAATTCCTTTTCACAAACGTGCTGCAATTCAAAAGGCGGCCCAGGCAGCATAATGAAAGTTGTATTCCCATGTTCCAGCACAAGCCCCGGAGCTGTCCCGGCTTCATTATGCAAAACAATGGCACCGCTGGGAACCAGAGCCTGCTTTTCATTATTGGACGCGATGCAGATGTTCCGTCTGGATAACAGGTCGTGGATATGGTTCCACACTTCCAGGTTCATATACATGTCTACGCCGCAATATTCCGCAACCAGTTCTTTGGTAATATCTCCCCGGGTCGGTCCCAGCCCCCCGCTGGTGATAACGATATCAGCACGTCCGGCAGCGATGTCCAGCACCTCTTTCATGCGTGCCGGATTATCTCCTACTGTGGTCTGATACAAAACATCAAACCCCCGAAGATTTAATTCCTGTGCCAGCCAGGTAAAGTTCGTGTTTAAAATTTCTCCCAGAAGAAGTTCCGTACCGGTTGTGATAACCTCAACTTTCAATTGACTCCCTCCCCATGTGTTGCTCTCATATTTCATAAGTGCGGTTAATGGGCAAAAGAATGTATATAAAACGAACCGCATAATAAAATAGCACAACGTATTACTGTTGTCAACAAACCAACGTGTTTAATTTTTCAATTTACAGATTGCAGGCGGGTAGCTACCACCTCATAGGCAAACCCCTGCTCGATCCTGACTCTGATAAGATCTCCCGGCTTCAGTCCGGGAGCATTTTCCACAAAAATGTTTCCGTCGATATCCGGCGCTTCCCGGTAGCTGCGGGCAGCGGCAAGGTTTTCTTCCTCAACTTCATACCCTTCCACAACCACTTCCAGTTCCCGGTCTTCCATGGCCCGGTGGATCTCTTCCGAAATCCCGGCCTGTATCGCCATCAGTTCATCATAACGGTCCTGTTTGATGTCATCCGGAACCTGATCCGGCATAGCTGCCGCCGCCGTATTTTCTTCCCGGGAATACTGGAACACACCAGCATTTTCAAATTTCTGTTCTGCAACAAATTCTTTCAGAATTGCAAAATCTTCCTCTGTCTCACCGGGAAAACCCACAATGAATGTTGTTCGTATCACAATATCCGGAATCCGTTCCCGCAACTTTTTCAAAAGAGCTTTTGTATCTTTCAGCTTATCCCGGCGCCGCATGGCGTGCAGCAGCCGGTCGCTGGCATGCTGCAGCGGCAGGTCCACGTAATGGCATACCTTGGGCAGAGTGGCATACGCTTCGATTAATTCATCCGTAAACGTATTGGGATAGGAATATAATACACGGATCCATTTTAATCCCGGAATGTCGTTCAGGTCGCACAGCAGTTCAGCCAGGCGCAGCTTTCCGTACAAATCTTGTCCGTAACGCGTAGTATCCTGGGCGATGACCACCAGTTCCTTCACGCCCCTGTCCGCCAGATCTCGTGCCTCCGCCATAACCTGTTCGTAAGGTTTGCTGGTATAACGGCCGCGAATCAGGGGAATCGCGCAGAATGAACAGAAATTATCACAGCCCTCCGCGATTTTCAGATAGGCCAGATACGGCGGGGTCGTTAACTTGCGGGGATCCGCCTGTGTTTCTTTCTCCTGAGGCAAACCAGACCCGGATGAGGAAACTTCCAGAGTCTGCCCTGTTTCCGGCAAAGGCAGCAAATCACTGTCTTTCAGATGCAGGACCCGTTCCCCCTGCATCACCCGGTCAATCACCCGGCCGATGTCTTTAAACACATTCGTCC
>JAEEGJ010024113.1_pt1 | contig 12656 bp, 10 predicted proteins | sample 8958761 | NCBI WGS metagenome assembly JAEEGJ01 (sample SAMN16246546, study PRJNA631951) | gut metagenome | biome: gut microbiome; feature: rumen; material: RS-attached | host: Bos | place: Iran: Karaj | collected 2018-10 | reverse complement strand
TGAAAGAGGTTTTTGAGGGATTAAAGGAATTTGAGGGTAAGGAGCTTAACATCTGGGAGTTCTTTAACTTCAAGGATTTAGTCTCTTCGATTGATAACAATCCCGAGGACTACAGACGTTTTTATCACGAATTTAACGGACAAAGAGTGCGCCACGACAGAGTTCACAATCTCTACGGATTCTACATGACCAAGGCGGCGGGTGAAGCCTTTGCCCGCAACAATCCCGAGCAGGACATCCTTCTTTTTTCAAGAGCGTCCTACACGGGAATGCACAGATATGGCGGAGTGTGGACAGGAGACAATTCCGCATGGTGGAGTCACCTGCTTCTTAACATCAAGCAGATGCCGTCGCTTAGCATGACAGGATTTCTTTATGCGGGAGCTGACGTGGGTGGCTTCAATGGAAACACCACCGAGGACCTGATGATGAGATGGGTGGAATTCGGCATATTTACGCCTCTTTTCAGAAACCACTCCGCTCTCGGCACCAGAAACCAGGAGCTTTACAGATTTGAGCGCACGGTAGACTTCAAGAATCTTGTGGGCTTAAGATATGCGCTTATTCCTTACATCTGCGTATCGTTTATTAACGCTGTTGTGAACGACGGAATGTATATGCAGCCCTTAAGCTTTGTATACAGAAACGACGAGCGTGCCCGCGAGGTCGAGGATCAGCTTATTGTGGGCGACAGCATCATGATTGCACCCGTACACGAGCAGAATGCAAACGGAAGATATGTATACCTTCCCGAGAAGATGAAGCTTATCCGCTTCAGAAGCTACAACGACTACGACACAGAAATTCTTAAGGCCGGCGACCACTACATAAAAGCCGCTCTTAACGAAGTCCTCGTATTCATCCTTCCCGGCCACGAGTTAAAGCTTGCAAAACCCGCACGCAATGTGGGTGAGCTGGATGTGGAACATTTGAAGGTGATTTCTTTCTAATCGGGTGCGGCAGCGCCAGGAGGATTTTGGGACACCTGAGTGTTTATAATTTATCCTAAAGAGTTAAAGGAGGATAAATATGTTAGGAGCAATATTAGGTGACATTGTAGGAAGCCCTTATGAATTTGACAGGGGCGATAAAAGAAAAGATTTCGGACCGCTGTTCATTCTTCAGTCTGAGTTTACGGACGATTCCGTGATGACGGTGGCTGTGGCAGAGGCGCTTTTGAAGGCGGGCAAAGAAGCCGATACGGAGACCATTAAGCATAATGTCGTTGAATCAATGAAAAAGTGGGGGCAAATGTATCCTCATGCGGGATACGGCTTGCGGTTTTCCGGCTGGCTGCAGGTAGAGGATTCGAAGCCTTACGGAAGCTTCGGCAACGGTTCCGCAATGCGCGTGTCTGCGGCAGGATGGCTCTACGACACCCTTGAGCGCACGCTTGAGGTGGCCCGTGCCACTGCGGAGGTTACCCACAATCACCCGGAGGGCATAAAGGGCGCTGAAGCGACGGCAGCAGCCATATTTATGGCGAGACATGGCAAGTCCAAAGAAGAAATAAAAGAATACATAGTGAAAGAATTCAACTATGATTTGTCACGAACCCTTGATGACATCAGACCCGGTTATCATCACGTGGAAAGCTGCCAGGAAACTGTACCGGAGGCTATAACGGCATTCCTCGAGGGGGTTGATTTTGAGGATGTGGTTCGCGGCGCGGTATCCCTTAGCGGCGACTGTGATACGCTTACGTGCATAGCTGCGAGCATCGGAGAGGCTTTCTTTGGCATCCCTGAGGAACTGAAAAAAGAAACGCTGAAACGGATTGACCCGGAGATGAGAGAAGTATACGAAAACTTTGCGAAGGCAATACAGTAATAAAGAGCCCATCGGACTGACCGATGGGCTTTTAGATTATTCGGAATAACTTTCATAAGCTTTTTTATAGAACTCCCGCATGGCATTGTGGCTGCTTGCGGGTGAGACTATGATTGCGTCTTTGCCGAAGCGGGAGAAATAGTCTTCCAGGGCGCGCTTGGGCCAGTCGAAGTAGTAGGTATTGCCGTCCCGTTTGAGAACATCGGGGCGGTTTTTGACTATTAAGCGGAACTTTTCGAGGCCGCGGTCTGTGAGTACCACTTTTGCCTGCGCACGGCGGGAGGCGGATTCGGGGCTCCTGGCGGCTATTTCTGCGAGCCTTGACTTGGCCTCTTCGTGAATTTTAAAGGTTACGGAAGTGGCAAAGATGGCGCGAAGCCTTGAAATTCTGAAGGTGCGGGGAAAGCCGTCCTTTTTGTCGGTGCAAAGAAGGTAGTTGCACTGTTCTTCTTTGGACGCAGCTATCATATAGGGGCGAACTGTGAAAACGGCCCCCGGCGCGGAGACGGATTCGAAGGTGATAACATTGCAATTGTTGATAGCGTTGTTAATAGTCTCAAAGGCGTCGCGGAAGATTATCATTTCGCGATTGTTTCTTGAGATAGAGAGGTATGACGCAAAAAGGTCGTTAATGTACTGGGACATGGAAGTGTCCTTAAGCAGGTTATTCTCTATGGCGCTGCAAACGTCCAAAGAACGCCCGCTGACCGTCAGAGTTATGGCGGTACTGCGGTCTAAGCGGTATTCGTCGCTCTTCATGTAGGTGTTCATGATTCTGTCGGCAATCTTGTCCGCATCCTTGTGAGAAATGGACGGAAATTCGCTGAGGTCCGCAAGGATGGTACTTAACAGGCGCTCTTTATTGTCACGGTATTGGTCAAAGAAATTGACCAGCAGCTCCTTCAAAAAAGCATTCAGGTTAACGGAACCGTCTTTTTTGTAAAATTCAAACAGTTCCGCGTCCCGGGTTAAGCGGGTTTTCATGTCTTCGGGAATATAAATCTTATATTTCTCTGTCATATCTTACTCCTATTTGGGGTCGTAAACTAACTCAAATATAACGAAAAACAAGGCAAATGTCAAATAAATTGGGGTTGCAGAATAAAGTGATTCTGCTTCTTTTCATATCCAAATTCACGGATTATGATGTAACCATGAAAGACACATACAGCAACAGCTTGGATCGCTTATTGGTGTAGCACCGGACTCAGCTCCGGCAATGCGGGTTCGAATCCCGCTCCGCAAGTGTCTTGAAGAAAAGACGCACACAGCAAAATACATATTCAGTGGGTGAATAAAAATGCGTCTTGTACAGAATAAAGGCACATACAGCAACTTTGGTAAACCATCGACTGTCAATCGAGTGATGCGGGTTCAAACCCCGCAAGTGCCTTGTAAAAAGCAGGAGGTATAAAAATGCTTGAATTTCTAAAGAAAGAAATGAACATGACCGTAACAGAGAACGGCGCAGCCACATACGAAACCACCGGTTCCGACTGCCTGGATCTCTTTGCAACAATCGGCGCACTCAGAAGAGAAAGCGACACCGAAATAATGAACAGATTCATGCGCGCATACACCGAAGATGCGGACTCCGCCATGAAAATCTTATTCTTTGCCAGAGACATCAGAGGCGGCCTCGGCGAGAGACGAGTGTTTAAGACTATCATGAAATGGCTTGCGGAGAATGCTCCCGAATCTGTTAAAAAGAATATGGCTTACGTGGCCGAATACGGCAGATACGACGACCTTTTGGCCCTTATGGACACTTCTTTAGAAAAAGAAACCATCGCCTATATCAAAGAGCAGTTTTTGGCCGACATAGAAGCTCTTGAAAACGGCGAAAAAGTGTCTCTTTTGGCTAAATGGCTTCCTTCCGTTAACGCATCCAATGCTGAAACCGTTAAGAACGCCAAAAAGCTCGCAAGAGCCTTCGGCCTCAAGGACGTAGAATACAGAAAGCTTGTGACCGCTATGCGTGCCATAATCCGCATAATCGAGAACAACTTAAGAGAGAAGGACTACACTTTCGACTATGTTAAACAGCCTTCCAGAGCTATGTTTAAGTACAGAAAGGCTTTCGTAAGAAATGACAAAGAAAGATACGAAGAGTTTCTTTCCAAGGTTTCAACCGGCGAGGCTACTCTTCACGCGGACAATGTTATGCCTTACGAACTCGTAGAGCCTTACCTTACCGACAGATGGTTCTCCGGCAAGAGCTATATGAAGGCTATAACTGCGGAGGAAAAAGCAACCCTCAACGCTACCTGGGCTTCCATGCCCGATTTCGGCGGCGATGAGAATGCTTTGGCAGTAATAGATACTTCAGGCTCCATGTACATGGACAGCAAGCCTTTGCCCGCGGCAGTGGCATTGTCACTTGGCATATACTTTGCAGAGCACAATAAGGGTGCCTTCAAAGATTGCTTTATCGAGTTTTCAAGAAGACCTCAGCTTATGCAGTTAAAGGGCGCAACTTTCGCGGATAAGCTTCGTTATGTGGCTTCCTTCAGCGAGGTGGCGGACACCAACATTGAGGCGGTATTCGATATCATCCTCAAGGCAGCGGTGGCAAATAAAGTTCCTCAAAAAGAACTTCCCGCAAAACTCATAATTATATCCGACATGGAGTTTAACTACTGTGTTAAAAACGCATCGGTTACAAACTTTGAAAATGCCAAGGCAAAATTTGCGGCCCACGGCTACAGATTGCCTGAGGTAATATTCTGGAACGTTGCAAGCAGAAACAGACAGCAGCCCGTAACTCAAAACGAGCAGGGCGTAGCTCTTATCTCCGGCGTAACCCCCAGAATATTCTCCATGGTGGCAGGAGGCGAATTGTCACCTTACAAATTCATGAAAGAAATAATAAACGGAGAGCGTTATGCTAAAATATCTGCATAGCGACTCTCCGGAAAGGAACAGCTATGTTAGAGATTAAAGGCAAAATAAATACAGCAATATGCTATGCAAACATCATAGAGGACGGTGCCATCGAGCAGATCCGCAGAATGTGTGACTATGCCTTGACCGAGGGCAGCAAGATTCGTATCATGCCCGACGTTCATGCAGGTAAAGGCTGCACCATCGGCACCACCATGACCATTACGGACAAAGCATGCCCCAACATCGTCGGTGTGGACATCGGCTGCGGCATGTATACAGTGAAGATTAACGAGAAGGACCTTGATTTTGCGAAAATCGATGAGGCCTGCCATTATATTCCTTCCGGCATGAACGTGTGGGAGGGTCGCAAGGAGCATTTCGATATGACCGGCCTTAAGTGCTATCGTTATTTGAAAGACTCCAGACGTTTGGAGCGCTCCCTCGGCACTTTGGGCGGCGGCAATCACTTCATAGAGATAGACAAGGCTTCCGACGGAACCTTCTATCTTGTGATTCACTCCGGTTCCCGTAACCTCGGCAAGCAGGTGGCTGAGTACTATCAGCAGCTTGCCATCGACATTCACATGGGCAAAGAAGACTACTTTAAGAAGCGTGACGAGATAATCGTCACCTACAAAGCAGAGGGCCGTCGCGGCGAGATCCAGACCGCCTTAAAGGAACTTAAAAACAGCTTCGAGACTCAGGACTTGCTTATTCCGAACGATATCTGCTGGCTTTACGGCACATTTCTTGATGACTACCTTCACGATGTGGAAGTTTGCCAGAAGTTTGCCAAAAGAAGCCGCGAGTTAATGGCGGAGACTCTCTTTGAGCGCACAGGTCTTACTGCAGGTGAGAGCTTCCATACCATCCACAACTACATCGATACCGATGAGATGATCTTGCGTAAGGGCGCAATCGCGGCCCACAAAGGCGAGAAAATCTTAATCCCCATCAACATGCGTGACGGTGTGGTACTCGCAACCGGTAAAGGCAACCCCGAGTGGAATTATTCCGCTCCTCACGGCGCCGGCCGTTTAATGTCCCGCTCCCAGGCCAAAGAGAACCTCTCAATGGAGGCCTACAGAGCCGCCATGGAGGGCATCTACACCACTTCAGTGAACGAGAAGACCTTAGACGAGGCTCCCATGGCCTACAAGTCATTGGAGGACATCATCGATGTTATCAAGGATTCTGTAGATATCATCGATATCATGAAGCCTGTCTACAACTTCAAGGCTTCCGACGATGAGATGCCTTGGGAGAAAAAGAAATAGACATACGAAAACCCCTCAGACTGTGACTGAGCGGCTTTCTTTTGCTATGAGTTATTCGATATTTTTAACAAGTCCGTCGAAGAGGATGGAACCGTCGGCACCGGTAACCGCAAACATGAAAGGTTCGTCTACTACGAAATCAAGGGTTTCGTTTACTAAGTAAGCTCCTTTCGTCATAAGAAGAGCGGTGTAAGCTGCGCCGGTAACACCCTGCTCGTCAATTTCTACGAGGGCGGCATGTTCTGCCTTGCTTAAGAAAAGGTCGTTGTCTCTTTCGGTGACAGGGGAGAAATCCGCAACCGTGTAGTCCAAAGCATCGGTAACGCCTAAAGCGCGTAAGGTTTCGATAAGGTCGGTCTTGGCCGAAACCTTGAACTTGGGAATGGACATGTTCACCTGAATGGACTTCCAGCGGGAATCTTCGGAATCCTGAGCAAGCTTCAAAGTATCGGGGTCGGAAGCAAGGTCGTTAACGTTTGCGCCTTCTTTCGGCAGGTAGAATAACATGTCACCGCTGTCGGCAAGACTTAACTTCACAACAATGAAATTGTCGGTGACAGCGTATTGGTTCATTTCGGAGTTGTGCATCATTTCGACGGTTGTGTCGCCTTTGACTCCGTGGAAGGTTTCTGAAGTGACAGTACCCTTGTTAAAGACCTTATCCCAGCTAGCTTTAAAATAAATGGTGGACATTATTTCAAGAACTGTGGAGGGGTCTATGGTAAGGTCTTTTGTATACTCGGTCAGGAGATTGCCTGTGTTGTCGTCGGTCCACTTGCGAAGGGCTTCGCTGAAGGACTCGCTTCCGGGAGTTCCGCGGAAGGAAGATGCGTAGTATTTGTCAGCCAAGAGCTTCAAGGTAGATTCTTTGTACTGCTCGGAACCGTCAAGCCACAGGGAATTGGCCAGAAGGCTCTTGAAGATGGGCGTATCCGCATAGTTACTCTGCCAAAGAAGGTTGATATTTTTGCGCAGGCTCTCAATATCCGCAGCACCCAGCATATCAAGAATCTGCCGTCTTGTGTTGCCATCCGAAACCTCGGCCAGCATTGCAAAAGCAACATAGGTGTTAAGAGGAGAAATAACGGTATTCTCGTCACCGTTAATCAGTACTTCTTTGGAAAGATTGGTGTAGTAGTTAAGCATTTCGCCGGATATTTCCCGGGACTTATTTGCCTGCTCAATGTATTCATCCCACCACTTCCAATGGGCTTCACCTATGGAAAATTCTTCGATGTCCATTGAGGAGCCCACGGGAGCGGGATAGGAAGCGAGGATGGTCTTAACATCCTTGGGGTAGCCCGGTACCGTCATGTCACCTGATTTAAACAGGGGCGAGAAGATTGCGGTGATGGCTATTGCCGCCACTGCAACCGTTGCGGTAATCCACCTGTATATGCGGGCACCACCGGTTTTTTTGTATTCACGGGCGTCTTTAATCTTTTTTTCGTCTATGTCTGATAATGTTTCAAAAAGTTCTTCTTTTTTCATAAGCTGTAACCTCTTTCTGTAAGATAGGTCTTAAGGCTCTTACGCAGGCGGTTAAGGGTCACGGATACAGTGTTTTCGCTCGTCTTAAAGCGGGAAGCTATGGATGCGACGCTGTCTGCGTACCAGTACCTTAAAACAAACATGTTTCTTTTGTCTTCTGTCAGTGAATCAAGGAACAGATTGATGTCTTTCTTAAGTTCGACCAGGTCGTAGCTGTCGGCGGGGTCCTCGCCGCCGGATACACATTCGGCAAGCTCATCCAGAACAAGATCTATACTGTCGCCGCCACGTTTGTCGCGGTGGAGCTTTTTATACAAATCAAAGGATAAGTTACGTGTTATTCTGCCTAAAAATGCAGATAGCACAGAGGGCTTCTGAGGCGGCATGGCGTTCCAGGCATGAAGCCAGGTGTCGTTGACACATTCCTCCGCATCCGAGCGGTTATAAAGAATGTTGTAAGCGATGGAACTGCAGTAAGCACCGTACTTGCCGGATGATTCCGTAATGGCTGTTTCATTTCTGTCCCAATATAAATTTATGATATCGATATCAGTCATTCGGTTTTCCTCCTTCACCCTTATAGACGACAAAGAAAACGTTATCTTACACAAATCAAAAGATTTTTTGAAAGAAATTAAGTTTATAATATTTTAACATAAAAACTGCACCAAACGGGAAAATAGGTACTGAAAAATTGTGCACAATGTGTTATATATATAGTTAGGACTTCACGAAGGGAGACAGGACTATGAATTACATTGATATTGTTAACGGACCCTCCAAGGTTTCAAGAATTATTCAGGGCTGCATGAGAATGCCGGCATTGACCCGGGAAGACGCGGCTAAAGTTATCAGAACCGCTTACGACTGCGGCGTCAATTTCTTTGACCATGCCACATGCTACGGAGCAGGCGAGGCTGAAGTAAGATTTGCGGAAGCTTTTCCCGAGACGGGCCTTAAGCGAGAGGATATTTTTATTCAGAGCAAGTGCGGTCTGTGCTTTGACAGGAATGAATTTGACTGGACTTACGACAACATCATCGAGAGCGTCGACGGAATACTTTCAAGACTTAAGACCGATTACCTCGACACCCTTCTTTTGCATCGCCCGGACGTTTTGTTTGACCCCGAGGAAGTTGCTAAGGCTTTTGATAAGCTGGAAAAAGAAGGAAAAGTTAAGTGGTTCGGTGTCAGCAACCTCGTGCCCATGCAGATAGAACTTCTGAAAAAATATGTGAAGCAGCCTCTTGTTATCAACCAGGTGCAGCTCTCTCTCGAGCAGTCGCAGCTTATAGATCAGGCGCTTTACATGAACAATAAGACTACGGATTTCTCGGTTAATCGTGACGGCAACTGCCTCGATTACTGCAGACTTAAGGATATTACCATTCAGGCCTGGTCGCCTCTTCAGTTTGGTATGTTCGGAGGTAGTTTTGTCGACAACCCCGACTTCCCCAAGCTCAATGAAGCGTTAGGAAAGATTGCGGAGCGCGAGGGCGTGTCCAAGGCAGCGGTTGCTTTGGCATGGATTCTTCGTCATCCTGCGAAGATGCAGGCCATTATCGGTTCCATGAACCCTGCACACATCAAGGATGCCTGCGCGGCAGCAGACGTGAAGCTCTCTCATCACGATTGGTACGAACTGTATCTTGCGGCAGGTAAATTTTTGCCGTAGACTTATTTTATAAGTGTTACGGAGGAATTTTCACATGGAAGAGAAACAGAAAAAATCTAACGGAAAGATCATACTTTGTGTTGCGGTCGTGCTCATTCTTTTGGCAGCGGTTGCGGCGATTCTGGTGCCGAAGCTTTTAAACAAAGAGGAACACAAAGAGACATACGTGGTGGCTATAGATGCAGGCCATCAGGCTCATGCCAATCACGACCAGGAACCGGTGGGACCCGGCGCCGACAAGATGAAGGACAAGGTAAGCTCAGGCACCACAGGCGTATCCACGGGCACTCCGGAATACGAGCTTAACCTGATAGTTGCCCTTAAACTTCAGAAGGAACTTGAGTCCAGAGGCTACACCGTTATTATGGTGCGCACCACCAATGACGTGGACATCAGCAATGCGGAGCGCGCCGAAATGGCCAATAACGCCAATGCGGATGCATTTATCCGAATTCACGCCGACGGTTCCGAGGATTCAACCGTAACAGGCATGATGACCATCTGCCAGACCAAGAAGAACAAATACAACGGTAAGCTCTACAAAAAAAGCAGAGCCCTGGCCGATTGTGTCTTAAAGGGTATGGTGGACATTACGGGCAACCCCAAGAGCAAAGTCTGGGAAACCGATACAATGAGCGGCATCAACTGGGCAAAGGTTCCCACGATTATCGTAGAAATGGGCTACATGACCAATCCCGAAGAGGATGAGTTAATGGCCACGGAGGAGTACAGGGACAAGCTCGCCAAGGGTATGGCCGACGGTCTGGATTCTTTCTTCAAAAAATAAATACCCGGAGGTTTTCATTGAAGGTTATAGTTTTAGGCGGCTTTTTGGAGCAAAAGCACAAGGACCTTATTAATAAAACGGCCAAAGAAGCGGGAGCGGAGATTCTTTATACCGAGTCGGAGGACAGTATACCCGAGGAGTTTAAGGATGCGGAAGTTTTGTACGGATTCGGTGTCAAAACGGCTGCAACCAGTAAGAGTCTTAAGTGGCTGTGCTTTACTTCTGCGGGAGTTGAGTCGATGCTTAAGCCCGGTGCTTTTGCCAATGAAGACTGCATACTTACCAATTCATCGGGCTCTTACGGAGTTTCAATAGCGGAGCACATTATAGCGGTTTCACTTATGATGATGAGGAAGATGACATACAATTATGCTTTGGCTTTAAAGGGCGAATGGGGCGAAAGATTGCCTCAGAGATCCCTTATAGGTTCCCGGATTACGGTCCTCGGAACCGGCGATATAGGAAGTTCTTTTGCCAAGAGGGCGGCGGCTTTTGAGCCTGCACGCATTATAGGTGTCTGTCGCAGCGGCAAGTGCGATGAGCCCTATTATGACAAGGTTCTTAAGGTGGATGAGCTGGACAGTGTTCTGCCCGAGACCGATCTTTTGGTGATGAGCCTTCCCGATACGGTTGAGACGAGAGGCATTCTTTCGCGGGAAAGACTGGCGCTTCTTCCCCATGATGCATTTATTGTTAACGTGGGCAGAGGCTCGGCAATCGATGAGGATGCTCTGGTGGAGGCTCTTGAGTCGGACAGACTGGCAGGAGCGGCGCTTGATGTATTCAGGCAGGAACCCATTCCCGCAGGCAGTCGTCTCTGGACTACCCGCAACCTGCTCATCACGCCTCACGTAGCCGGCAACCTCACCGTCGGCTATACCGTGGACAGGAATGTGGAGATGTTCTGCGAGGACCTTCTTAACTATGCTGCGGGACGGCCTTTAAAGTATCTGGTGGACAAGAAAAAGGGTTATTAAGAAAAATGAGGGAAAAATGGCAGATATAATCAGGGTTAATGACAATACTTACAGGATAGAGGATGGCGGAGTGCGTTTCTTTCTTTTGACCGGGGAGAAGCGTGCACTGATGATTGACTCGGGCATGAATACACCCGATGCCAAGGCTATCGTTGAGGGACTTACGGACCTTCCGATTGAGTTACTCAACACCCACGCCGACAGAGACCATGTGTCCGGCAATGAAGCCTTCAAGCATTTCTACATGAGCCCCAATGAGGCTGACAACCTCAAGGCAAAAGGCGACGATCTTACCAAGCGCATCGTGCCCGTTCATGAAGGCGATATCATTGACCTCGGCAACCGTCCCTTGGAAATCATCGACAATCCGGGCCATACTCCCGGCAGTATTGCAATTTTAGACATTAACAACCGTGTGCTCATAGGCGGCGACGCTATTCAGGACGGTAACATTTTCATGTTCGGTCCCCAGAGAAACATTTACGACTATGTCAAAAGCCTCAAGCACATACTGACATTTAAACACCGTTTCGACACGATTTATCCTTCTCACGGCAATTTCCCCGTTGAGCCCGGGCTTATCGAGCAGCTTATTGAAGGCGCCGAAAGCATTATCCGCGGCGAGGTAACGGGGGAAGAAATGGATCTCTTCGGCAACCCTATCAGACTGTATAAGTTTCCTTATGCAGGTTTCTTTGGCGACAGATAGGGCACGAGGCGGAGGCTCATAAGAGCAGAGAGGACCCCATGCAATACAGAACAGACAAAAACGGTACAGAACTTTCCATGCTTGGCTTTGGCTGCATGCGTTTTACCAAGAAAGGCAACGCCATCGACATTGACAAGGCGGAAAAAGAAATCATGGCGGCTTACCGCGCCGGCGTGAACTATTTTGATACAGCATACATCTATGCGGGAAGCGAAGCCGCAATAGGCGAAATCTTCGAGCGCAATCACATCCGCGACAAGATTAAGATTGCCACCAAACTTCCCCAGTATATGATAGGCAATCGCGCAGGTCTCGACAGATATTTCAACGAGGAACTGTCCCGCCTTCGCACCGATTACATCGATTACTACCTTATGCACCATCTCACCGACATAGCTATGTGGGAGAAGCTTAAGAACGTAGGAATCATCGACTGGATTAAGGACAAAAAAGAAGCCGGAATCATTAAAAACATCGGCTTCTCCTATCACGGAAACACAGACAATTTCTTAAAGATTTTAAATGACTACGACTGGGACTTCTGTCAGATTCAGTACAATTACCTCGACGAGGTTACCCAGGCCGGAGTTGAAGGCCTTAAGGCCGCTGCAGCCAAGGGCATTCCCGTGGTTATTATGGAGCCTCTTCGCGGAGGTAAGCTTGTTAACATGCTTCCTTCCGGGGCTTTGGAGGCTATGCGTGAAAGCGGACGTAACTGGTCCCCTGCCGAGTGGGCATTTCGCTGGCTATACAACCAGCCCGAAGTAACCGTAGTGCTTTCGGGTATGAATTCCGTAGAGATGGTGGAGGAGAACTGCCGTATTGCTTCAGATACCCTGGCAGGTTCTTTGACTGACAGCGATTTTGCGGTATATGACAAGGTCATCTCGGCTATAAAGGCAACGGAAAAAGTAGGCTGCACCGGCTGCCGCTACTGTATGCCCTGCCCCAAGGGAGTAGACATTCCGGGCATCTTCCGCGCTTACAATACTATGTTTTCAGAGTCCAAGAGCGCGGGCAGATT
>JAEEGJ010024109.1_pt1 | contig 12657 bp, 9 predicted proteins | sample 8958761 | NCBI WGS metagenome assembly JAEEGJ01 (sample SAMN16246546, study PRJNA631951) | gut metagenome | biome: gut microbiome; feature: rumen; material: RS-attached | host: Bos | place: Iran: Karaj | collected 2018-10 | reverse complement strand
AGGATGGCTTGTCAAAATCAACTTCTTCGTCAACTTCTTCTTCTTGCGGTTCTTCTTCTTCCTTGATCAAATCATCTTCTTCGCCCAAGTATGATGGATCCGGCGTATCATCGAACGCATCACTCTTAGGACGACGACCACAATAGTAAGTTTTATTCATATAAGCATTCCTCCGGTTTTTACATCAATTTGTTCATGCCGTATAGAATAACCCCACACATCGCAAATGCCGCTACAATCTGCAAGATTATAATAACCCTGTTGACCTTGTACGCCCTTTGCGATTTCCGATGCCATGATGGCAATTTGTTTGCGGAGTTCTTGTTTCTCACTTCGGAAGTCAAATATATACATAAATTTTAAAATGCAAACAGATATTCCAAAAAAATGTCTAAATTCTTTATAAAAATGAAACATTTTCTATTCACACTTCTCGTTTGCGCCGTTTTTGTGTTTGCGCAGTCTGGATTTTCCATAAATTCAAGCGGAATCCACGTTCCTGGAGCTCGAACGCTCAGTCCGGGCGACCTTTTTATCATGGGTGGATTTGAGATGGCCAGTAGCAACAAGCCTGCCAGTCTCGAAGGTTACATTGTCGATGAAAACGGTAATCAAAGACAATTGTCAAAGTCTCCTTCGAACACGGTTCTAGGATACATCGGCTACGGAGTTCTAGACTACCTCGAAGTTGGGCTTAATGTGAGCGTACATTACGATGGCAATGCCGGCGGAACAAGACTCAAGGGCTTGGGTTTTGGCGACCTCGGACTTATGGTCAAGGCTCAACTTCCGAACCAGTCCTTGAGAGACCTTTTTAACATCGCCGCAGCACTCGAAGTGTTTATTCCGAGCGGGACAAACGAGAAAGGGTTACGCCCAAGGCACCTTTGGTATATCCATAAAGGCGACCTCACACATTCCTATTCTTCGGCAGACTTTTCCATGGCCGGAACGCTCTACTTGACCATGAACATCCATAGGAACGTAAACTGGAACAACTACGCGGGTGTCTTGAGAAATTTTGGAAGTGACGAAAACATCTTTGTCTATGGTACCGGTTTTAACCTATTCCCTTATGAATGGGTTTCGCTTGTCCTAGAACTTTCTGGAGAAACATGGATCCGCTCCAAGGATATTTTACGTGGGTTCATGAACGATCAATTGAGATTTTCGCCAGGCTTAAAGGTCAGGCTCCCAAAATTCACAACGCTTTCGATCAACGCCGATCTTGGCATGGATCTGTTCAGGACACGTAGAATTAGCCGTGGGCACGCCATTACGGTTAAAAACAAGGGGCACCACTATTCCTACACCGTTCCTGGAAGCCCGCCCATTGCCGCTTCCATCAAGTTCAGCCGCACGTTTGACCTCAGTGGCAGGATTGAAGATTACAGGGAGCGCATGAACTCGTGCCCCAAGTCCGGCCTGTCCTTAAAAGAAAGAAAATACCGTTGCGCCCCCGACCAAGACAATGACGGCATTGCAGACGATCTGGACTTGTGCCCCGACACGCCCGAAGAAGTGCTCATCGACGGTCACGGATGCCCGTTCGACCACGATGAAGACGGCGTTCCAGACTACAAGGACAGTTGCCCCGAAACAAAGCAAGGATATCCGGTTGATGAATTTGGTTGTATTCGCGATGCAGACAAAGACGGCATTCCAGACGAACTAGACAAGTGCCCGCGTTCCGAAGCTGGCGAAGACGTTAACGAAAACGGTTGCGTTCGCGACGATGACGAAGACGGTGTTCCAAACGTGCTCGATTCTTGCCCCAACACACCGGCAGGGCTCAATGTGAACAAGTACGGATGTTTCTTGGATAGAGACAACGATGGCGTTCCCGATGAATGGGACAAGTGCCCGAACAGTTTTGAAAAAGAAATTGTGAACATGTACGGATGCCCCATCGACTCTGACGAAGACGGCGTGCCGGACTATAGAGACCGATGCGAAAATACGGAAAAAGGAATGAAGGTCGATAGCCTGGGTTGCCGGCTAGATTTTGACCATGACGGCGTTTATAACGAAGACGATAAATGCCCCGACACACCCGAGAATGCGCCCGTAGACAACGAAGGCTGCCCCACCGATTCGGACCGAGATGGCATTTTCGATTACCTCGACAACTGCCCCAACACGCTCGATGGTACAGAAGTTGATGCCAACGGATGCCCGATTCGCGAAAAGCAAAACCTCGATAAAATTGCAAGGCGAATCCAATTTCACAAGGGCACAGACAAGCCTCTCAATTCGGCTTATACGGCATTTAGCGATGTGGTCTCGATTATGCGGCACAATAAAAAAATCGCCATCGAAATCCAGTGCAGCGTAAAGCAAGGAGAAGCGATGGTTCCGCAATCCCTTTCCGAAGCTCGCGCGACAGTCATCTACGATTTTCTAGTGAACAAGGGAATCAAGGAAGAGCGCCTTAAAGCAACGGGCTACGGTTTGCACTTGCCGTCAAATGTACGCGGGCACACAAAGCTGAACCCCGTTGGAGTTCGACTGATTCCGCACAATTTCGCCCAAGAATAAGGGTTTTAGTCATTAGTCATTGGTCATTAGCTATTAGCCTTTGATTAATAGCTATTTATTTTTTATTGATCTTTTTTGTTGAACAACAGCGCGATCACAAGAGCAACGACTACGTAGAGCGCCACTGCAGAAAACAGCCCGAGAATTTCGGAGCCAGAAAGCGCCTCTACCTTGATGTAAAGCAAGACGGAAAGAGGCATGGCAAGTAAAAAAAGGATTCCGGGAATTTTCTGTTTCATGGATGCAATGATAGAAAAAAAGCCGCGTGATGCGGCTTTAAAACTTGACTGGATTCCTCGCCCGTAAAGGGCTCGGAATGACGAATGAGCCATTACTTCACGGTAATCTGGTACTTCTTATCGCCAGCGTTGACCTGGTAGTAGCCCTTGAATCCGCGGAACTTGGCTTCGCCATTTTCGTCGGCAGTAGCGTAAAGGTCAGATGTCCAGACCTTGTGCCACAAGTCGTAAACGCGCTTTGCTGCAGGCTTTTCGCGGCCATCGGAAGCGACCATGCCGCCGTTCTTGACCCAGTGACGGTTGTCCCAGAAACCCCACAGCACAATGCCGTTCACAGCCGGATGGCTAAAGGCAGTACGGATGAACGTTTCGAACTTTTCAGCTTGGACTTCTTCGGTATCGTTCATGCCGACCTGCCAATCGCCAACGTCAAATTCAGTCACCTTGATCGGAAGGCCAAGGGAAGCGAGCTTGTCGAGACGAGATTTGATAAGCCCCGGAATCACCGGACGGAGACCGAAGTGGCACTGCACGCCAATGCCCATCACAGGCACCTTGCGGTCGAGCATACCCTTAATCAAACCATAATAGCGATCCGTTTCGCCAGCAGCAACAACGTTGTAATCGTTGATGTAAAGGATGGCCTTCGGGTCAGCCTTGTGGGCCCATATAAATGCGCTATCGAGAACTTCCCAACCGCACTTGTTGAATGTCCAAGATTCGTGAATCGGTTCGTTCCACACGTCGTATTCCGTAATCTTGCCCTTGTATTCCTTGAGGTCGCGATAAATGCGAGCCTTAAGCTTTTCGGCCATGTCTTCGCAGCTCCCCTTGTTGCTGTAATGCTTGTCGAAGCCATAGCCTTGGTGACTCCACATGAGTGCATGACCGCGGAGTTTCCAATGATTTTGCGCCGTGAAGTCTGTGTATTCCTTCATTTCTTCGCGCTTAATTTTGCCTTTTTTCGGTTCGTATTCCGGCCACTTGAACTGGTTCTCGGAAACGCCATGCCAGAAATACTTCTTAGCGGCATTGCGGTACCAATTTTCAATGCTGTCCTTGGTATCGTAAAGAGCGAGTGCCGTACCGAACGGGAATGAATGACGCAAGAGCTTTACATGGACCTTTTCGCCCGGATTTGCCTTGACCACAAAATCCGCTTTGCGCAAGCTATCAATGCGGGAATCTGCGGCTTCGTACCATGCCGGGTCAGACATTTCGTCCATCTTTTCGACTTCAACGTCATCAAGCTGGATCCAGCCCTTCTTTAAACCAATCTGGAATGTGATATTGTTGAGACCATAGCCTTTCTGGTCGGCAAGGAAAATCATTTCGTAAGTCTGCCACTTGTCCGTCAAGTCAAACGAAGCGCTTTCTTTTTGGCGGTAGTCCGGAGGACCGCCCTGCACCACAGAATTGATAGGCATATTGCCCTTGGCCTTGAACGTAAGCTTGTAAAAGCCGGAGTCCGCAAGGAATTTAGGCGGTTGGAGCTGTAAGCCCCACCACGGATTCGGCAGTTCCTTCACCACGACCTTTGCACCCTGCGAGCCATCGACACCAAGCCCCTGCACAGCAATCTGCGATTCCGCTTTTGCCGGACCATCGGGATTATTCCACAGGTACCAGCCGCCGTCACCGTATTCCATATCGCCGTTATTCAACTGCGCATAAGATGGCATGGAATAAGCTATGGCAAAAGCAGCGACAAAAGCAAGAGCTTTTTTATTCATCAAAATCATGCGATTTCCTCGTTTATAATTCAAGCAGGAACATTCTATAGTCGTTAGTTACGTTTTAACGTCATCCTGAACGACAGTGAAGGATCCATTTATTTCAAGTCCAAATATATACTCAAACCGCATTTTTCGTGCCATTTTGGGCCTTTTTTAAGGGAAGTAAAATGCAAACTACATAAAATGTGTAGCAAGTGTATTGATATTTTAGACCTAGCACGTCTTTTGTAATTTCAATATTACAAGTTTTCCCGATGAAGCGTATTTTTCAAAAGATGAACAGAATTGTGTTTTTTTTCAGCAAAATGTATATTATGAGCAAATGAAATTTTTGCAACTTATACTCCCCGCTTTGTTCATGACTTTTTTCGCTGCCTGCGACAGCGGCGATAGTTCAGATATAACGCAACCAGAAATCATAAAACAGTACACCGTAGAAGTTTATTTGGAAAATCGAATCATTCCCGATTCTGTAACCATTACCGTTTTTTCTAAAAACCATACGGTGAAATCTACGGTCAAAACGCGAAAAAAATGCTTTGCCGGATCGCCATGCTTATTCGAAACGGCACCTCTCAAATACGAGGAATATGCAAGAATTACGGCTTTTGCCCATGCAATCAACGGAAACGACACGACGAAAATGGAATTTTTCCGTTTTGCCCCCATGAATGCAACAAATCCATGGATAAATGCCGAATACCAAACTCCGATATTGAATATCTATACAGCAGCAGCGTCAAAAGCCGTCGAATACTTTTTGCAAGAAAATCGCATGTCGTACGAAGATGCAACGACAAAAGCGTATGACAATATGAAAGATTTTGGTATTGCGGACAGGGAGTTCGAAAAAGACAAGTATAACCCCAATGTTTCTTCAATGAGTGCCGCCCAGCTCCCCTACGTTTACTGCCGCTATTTTCTCTCTGATTCCGTATTTTATAGCGATTTTCTCGAATTGCAAGATGCGATTCGAGATGGCGAATGGGGCGACACGTTATTCCGCGTCCGCGCTGCAGATGCTTTTGTCCGTACATTCAAAAATATGAAATGGAATAATGCACCCGGCATGACATTTTACGGATACGATGACTTTATTCCCAATTTTTGGGAAATCACTTATGGCATGGAAGTTTGCAACGATCGTCTTATCGGAGATACTGTAGTGAATGCAAATCGCCGTAGTGAATTTTACGATAGCGTTTTTGTATGTGCAGGGCGCCAGAAACAAGTTGGCTTCAAATGGCAACACTGGAGAATCCGCGAACCCGAAGAAGAAAAAATGGGGATTTGCGAACTAGGGTCCGGTATGATCAACAGCTTCAATCCCAAGATAGGAGAAATTGATTCAACGATTTACATTTGTGCCCAAGAAGGATGGAAAAAGACGAATAACGTAAACACCATTCTTAAATATAGGCAAGTTCCCTGTAATGCCGAAACCATCAATCGAACTTATATTTACAACGATACTCTCTACCTATGCCACAGCATGGATCATTCCGATGAAGAATGGCAAACGCTATATTTAAGCGGTACAAAACATGTTTATTGTGCATGGACCGGGGATAAAGATATCATCGATTCTGTTTATCCAGGTGGAGTTCCGGATTCCGCATTGCTGATTAATGTCGAGGGGTTATGGAAATAAATCATAAATTGTTGAAGTTTGTTGTTTTTGCGTATGCAGTGTTGATTGCGGCGTGTGGCTCTGACACTTATTACTCGGGACATTATGAAGATATAGACGACAAGTTTGGCAAGTCATCTTCCCAAATCACAAGCAGTACAAGTCAAGTACTCGACCAAAATATTGCTTTTGAAGGCCGGTTCAATTTGGTGTCCGTTTTGGAGCCTATAAAACTTGAAATTTCTGCACTAGACGAAAACTTTGAAAAAACACAAACTGTTGAAGCCCGCATTACAAGGAACAGGCTTGAGTTTACATATAAAGCTCCAAAGATTCATTTTTATTGGCCTTTTGCTCAATTAGATTTCACTTGCCGATTCCGTGATACAAAAGACCCAACAGAAATGCAATTTTCGATTATTGCCGACATGAAAGAAGAAAATTATTTTCACATTGATTTTTATCGCACTTTAGAAAGTGGCTACCTGAAAAAACTTTTGCAAAAAAAAGAATTGTTTAAATTAGCAAAATTGCATACACGGCAAGCCATTCACAATCTTTTAGATCCTGAACTTGAATATGAATATGGGATTGAAAATGCGCCTTATGGAGCCGATACGCTCGAAGCTCTTGCATACAACTACACACTGATTTTCTCATGGGATTCCACATTCTACAAGAATTTCAAGAAACTTTCGCAGGCAGTAGGCAGTTCAAAAAAATGGGATGAAATCTTGTCTGTTTCCGATATTTCGAAACGGCTTATTGACCATTACAAGCTTGAAGAATCACGCTGCGACAAGAAAATTCTCGAAAGCCTAGCACAGGACCGCGACTTTACGCAGCTCCGTTATAATATGGCAGTGTGGATTGTTCAAGGAAAGAAACCTTACAATTGCGAAACTAAATCGATTATAACCCCACCGGATACACAAAGTTCTAGTAGCGTTGTTCCCAAAGACAGCTCTATTATAGACTCTGTTGTCGAAGCTTTGGGGAAATGTACAATTACCCGAAAATACGAAAAAGCCATATTTAAAAAAGGCAAATACTATTCTTGCAATGGAACAGAATGGCAAGGAATAAGCGCTCCCGAATACTTTGGTGATGTTTGTGAAGGTGGAGAAGTTGTACTTTATGACAATCAATATTTCATGTGCTTTAACACTGGTTACTGGAATCCTATACCAGAAGAAAAAATTCTCCCGCCGGTTAAAGCCTTTGAAAAATGTAGAAGTGGCCGAATTGTCGAAGTCGATAAAAAGTTCTACCGTTGCACCTATGTATGGGACCGCGAATGGAATGAAATATCAAAAGAAGGAACCGAACAATATAAAAAGAATGGAAAATTCTGCACGGATTCTACAGCAGGAATTACGGAAAAAGTAAACGACGAGTATTTTACTTGCAAATATTATTCGTGGAACAAGCTAGACAATTACGAAATAGAATTCTACAAACACGATACAGCACATAAGGACGAATGTAACAATGGCAGCAAGGGAACAAAAATTTATTGGAACGAAGCAACGCAAGTTTATTTTTATTGCGACCATAAATCCCGCAAATGGGATTACACTCGATTTAATGGAAGAGATGATTATGAATTAGATGCTTTTGACAAAGGTATATACCTAGACAGTTGTACAATACAAGCGACTAAAAATGAATTTACATATACGGTCAATCAAGTTATAAATTGGGCTGGTCGCTTTGAAATCGTCAACAGCATAGCAACCATTGAATCGTATACATACGGAGCAAAATTTATTGATAAAGTACCTTACATTTCGAGCTTACGCGGAGACCAGACCATTTCGCTCAAGTCTTTAACGGATAAAAGCGATAGCTTTGATGACTTTATGAATCAATACGCACATTTCGAAAGCGCATACCCCGTCTATCTCATGCAGCTTACGCACGTCGGCAAGGATTCTTATATGGATTTTGAACATGCAAAAGAATTCTGTCCCAAAGGCTATCACCTCCCCGATACTACCGCATTGCCAGAGAACTTTTTAAAATCATTTGGCATGGACTCTACGGTAAATCATGATAGTCCATTGTATGTGCGCTACAATTCGAAAACATTTCTCTACGATATTTATTGGACCTCGGTCTCCAAAGATGCATCAACGCAATATTGCCTCGAAATTCGTAAAGAAGATAAAGATAACCCCAAGAGTCAAATAATCGAATGCCCTAAGGATTTGTATCCGGGCGTACAAACCTTGTGCTTTAAGAACGGGGATGAAAATGATTAGATTTATTTTGATAATTTGCTTAGGAATTATCCTTACGTCTTGTAGTGATGACAAGTCGACTAGTTCTGCCGTTCATTACATCGAAGGTAACGAAAATCTTGAAAGCAGAACGCTCGCTATCGAGGGAACTTTTAGCTTAAGCTCAAAAATCGTTCCCGTCAATATAGACATTGATGTTGTCAATGAGAATCTTGATTCTATAGCGACTGTTAAAGCCAAGTTGGAGCGAGAACGTAATGGAAGTATCGTTTTCAAAACGGATTATTTGGAATATGCTTCGCCTATAGTCCGCATCAAGTACACTTGCGCTTACAATGATTCAGCCAGCAAACTCAAAATCGATTTTGTAGAATATGTCGATATTGACAAGAACGCAAAACCCGTGCTCAACTTGCCAATTGCATTAATGAGCGAACGCGTAAAGCAACTCGTTCAAAAAGACGGATTCTATCTTGCTCGCGCTAAAGAAAAAGCGCTCCGTGAAATTTTTGAACTACTCGATTACACCCCTAAGCGAAACATTGACTTCGAGCAAAACGAAAACGCTCAAGCACTTACCGATTTGAATAGACACCTTAATGCACTCACTGTTATTGATTTAAACGACAGCGCATTTTACAGGAATTACAACATATTACACGTAGCCGTGGGCAACGGAAAAACATGGCGCGACATACTTTCGGAATCTGAAATTGCTGATGTCACATTCTCTAAAGACATGAATGAACTTTATTCTGATTTATGGGAAAAATCTTTTGGCTTATCAAAATGCGATAGTGCCAATTACAAGAAAACTGCGAAAGTTTCTAACAAGAATAGCATATACAATAACAAAACGTTCTTTTGCGACTATGAAAATAAAAAGTACAAATGGCGGCTAGAAGATGATTTTGAAGTAACCAATGGCGTATGTACTGCAGATCGAAAAGACACCGTAGTTCACAATAACGTAGTCTACGTTTGTAATACAGAAAAGAAAGTTTGGAATGTAATGCCGGGAAATGAAGCGCTCCCCTATATGGATGCTGTTTGCAATAAAATATATGAAGGGTTCTTTGTTGATTACGATACCACAAGTTTCGCTTGTATCTACGAAAAAGGAAACTATTTATGGTCTGATAAAGTAACTGAAGAATACAAATGGCGCAATTCTACTGATGTTTATGTTAAGAACAAAGTGGGTTTATGCGATGATAACAACACCCTTGGAAAATCAGCTATCCTTAACAACAAATATTACATGTGCCGCGATAGCGTTTGGAAAGAGGTGGACAAGTTCACGTATTACTTGGGTGATTGCAACAGATCGAGAAAAGATGTTAAAGCCATGCATGATTCTTTAGGATATTACATATGCAATGAGAAATGGGTTGAAATTCCGATTCCTCAGTATAATGGCGATATTTGCACTAAGGGATATACAAAATACATTAAGAAATATGACGATATTTATTATATCTGCCGCGAAGGTTCTAGCTATTATTGGGATGTTGCTGCAGAAAAAGAAATTCCTATTCCTGTAAAAAATGGACATTTTTGCGAAAAAGAAAATAATGGCGAAGTCGTTGAAATCGATAGTACTGGATATCGATGCATATACCCCTTATGGAAAGGCGCTGAGGATTGTGAACTCGTAACCCATCGTGCGATAGAACGCAATAAATATCCCAAAGACTATTGCAAAAATGGTATAAATGGCACCTCTTTATTTTGGGATAAAGTCGAATCCCTATATTTTGGTTGCGTCGATGAATATACTGCAGCAAATTTTGGATGGGGACGAGTTGTATGGGAAAATATCGACAATTTCTTTATAAAAATCGATAATCCAGAAAAAATTACTGGCGGTTCTCACGAAAACAACTTCTATGTAGTTGATGTAGATGGATGGAAACTGTATTTTGACTCGCATAATTCAAGAATGAACGGCAGTGTAAGTGTTAATTACCTGGAATTGGTCAAAGCGATTTCTCCAAAGGGTGAACCCTATGAAGTTCGTGAACGGAATGATTGGACAATTTTACGTGCTGCAGAGGTTTCTGGCGATAGCACAATCCTGCTCGACAGCATCAAAAACAAGAGCGATTCTTTTGATAAATACTTTGCTGATTGGAAAAATAAAATCATGGAATCAACAAAATGCCCGGACCCTACCCTGCCAGAATTTCAGTGTGTCACAAATTGGGAAGAATCTAACATTGAAATAAAATTCGATTATTACAATGAAAAGTCATACATGACTTTAGAACAGGCAAAAGCATTTTGTCCTGAAGGTTCACGAATTCCAAGCGCAGAGGAATTATCCATCAGCATTTATCCGAATGTTTTTTCACACGAACGTTCAACAATCGTACAACAAAAATTGGAAAATGGAACGAACGGGAAATTCGCAGCGAGATATATGCTTGTGTGGACAAACACCGAAAAAGATGATAATACGCAATATTGCCTCGAATATGTAAAAAACACAAGGGATAATAACATCGTTGCAAGCGGTATTGTCGAATGCCCTAAAGATCTTTACCCTATGGTTCAGGCGGTCTGCATCAACGACGAGAGGGTTCCATGATTAAGAATTTGAAAAATACGTTCCTATTTATAAAGGCTTTGTCGACGCTTTTTTGGTGCGGATGCGCAACCGATTATGAAATTGAAAAAGAAGCCCATGTATGGAATTATTATGGTCTAAAAAACGATTCCACAGCAATTGTCAAGGTGACTTTTGAACAATGGGGAACAGCGCATGATAATCACATCATGGGATACGATGACGATTTTCACAAAACAACAGATCTACAGTACTATGCCATAAAAATGAATTCATACGAAATCAGTGAATGTCACGAAGGCTGTCCAATATTATCGGAGTTAGATTCAACTGAGCAATACAGAGTTCTTGTCGAAAAGATTGTGGATTATTCGTCGACATGCGCCATTATATTGCAAGACAACAAAAAGAAAAATTTAGACACGCTCGAAATTGACAATTGCCCGAAAGAAAATTCTGAGAAATCGCCTAAATTCGTTGGAAATTACGTGAAAATTGACAATAGCTTTTATAAAATCGAAAAAGGCAAATTCCTAAGCCAAAAACCGACTTACAAATTTAAGCACGAAAATTACAACATCAAGTTTGTCAAAGCCAATGGCGATTATATCATATACGGTGGCAAGCCTTAAAATACTATATTAAAGACATGCATTACAAACCTTATCGCGATTTACTTTTGGAACTTTTCCCCAATTACCTCAAGGTGCGCAAACTCCCGCTGAATGGCGGCATGAGTTGCCCGAACCTCGATGGAACTAAGGGATTTTCGGGATGCAGTTACTGCAACAACCGCAGTTTTAGCCCGGTTTTTGACGAGGCAAAAGTTTCTATTCAGGAGCAGCTCGAAAAATTCGTTCCGAAGCTTCGCGACAAGTACCCAAATGCTGGCATCCTCGCCTACTTGCAACCGTACACAAATACGCATGCGCCGCTGGAGCACTTGCGCGAAATCATCAATCCAATTATCAAGCATAAGGAAATTGCGGGCCTCGCGATTGGAACGCGCCCGGATTGCCTTGAAGACGATAAAATTGAATATCTCGCCGAGCTCAATCGTAAAAAGCCGATTATCGTTGAAATTGGTTTGCAAACAGCAAATGATTTAACACTTGCCGGCATTAATCGCCGCCATACGCTTGCGGAATTTGAAGACGCCGTGAAGCGTTGCCAAGCGGCAGGTCTCACAGTCACGACGCATGTGATTGTCGGACTCCCCGGCGAAAAGATGGAAGATTTCAAGCATACGGCGCAAGTGATTCACGATTTAAAACTTGCTGCGGTGAAAATCCACCCGCTCCACATTGTTGTGGGTACGGTGATGGCGCAAGATTTTGCCAACGGCGAAATCAAGCTTTTAACGTTCCAAGAATACTGCGAAGCGGTTGCCGAGATGATTAAGATTATCGGCAAGGATATTGCCATTGAACGATTCAGCGGTGAAAGCCCGAGTGAACTTTTGATTGCTCCGAATTGGTGCGGCGAACGCGACAAGATTATCGCGACTGTGGAAAAATTGCTGGGATAGCCTTATTCGTCGTCTTGGAAATTTTCAAGCCTTTGGACTTGCGCAAAGCGCAATACACTACGGTTCGGCAATAAAAATGCACAAGTGCATTTTTGCTGCTCTCACCTTGCAGGTATTTGTCTTCTGTTAAATTTCCCTCGGCATCATAGACAACGATAAATACATTAATGAGAG
>JAEEGJ010024107.1_pt1 | contig 12658 bp, 11 predicted proteins | sample 8958761 | NCBI WGS metagenome assembly JAEEGJ01 (sample SAMN16246546, study PRJNA631951) | gut metagenome | biome: gut microbiome; feature: rumen; material: RS-attached | host: Bos | place: Iran: Karaj | collected 2018-10 | reverse complement strand
CAAAGCCTTTTGATATCAGTTACTTAAGTGGATATTATTCAGACAGATATGATATATCAGAAGCAAGAATGAAGGCTAATGCCTATAAGAAGGCCAATACCCTTGTGTGCCAGGAAGCCATGGATATGGTAGATGGTGGCGGTAAAAAAATAATTAAATCAACTCCGGTTTATCACTGGGGAACAAATACAAGATATGCTTATCTGCCTGCTTATTTCATGTGTCTTCAGTATAAGGGCGAGCCATATACATTTGCGGTTAATGGCCAGACCGGTAAACTGGTGGGTGCTATGCCGCTTGATAAATCCAAGGTTATTGTTACATCATTAATTATTTTTACAGTAATATGCCTTATTATTACTTTTATAGTAATTCCTGCACTTGAAATGCTGGAAATTTTAGGAGACAGATTATTGTTCCAGTTTTCAATTGTACTTTTTGTAATTCTTATTTTTAATGCGAAATTTGCATATGATTCATTTATGAAATATCTGGAAGTATTTGATCTTACGAAGGAAAGAAGAGTAAGAAGATACGCAACAAAGAGACAGGAGAAATAGATATGAAATTAATTTTGGTTTTATTATTACTTGCCAATGCAGCAGCTCTTACCTGTACAATTATGACAAAGTGGATATGCAAATCCAATTTATCAGGTACTGAGATGGGTGATACCCATGATTATATTTAAGGAGAAGGTAAGATGACATATAAATGTCCTAATTGCTATGGCGCTTTAAAATATAATGCGGCTTTGGATAAAATGGAATGCGAATACTGTGGTTCCATTTTTACCATGGATGAGATTAATCAGCTTTATGCCCACATGGAAGAGAAAACCAGCCAGTATACTGACGGACAGATTAAGGCACAAAGTCAGGTTAACAGGGAGAATCAGAATCCTGATTTAAATGCGGCAAACAAGAATCAGGATACAATAGAGAAGGAAAAATTAAATGTTAATATCTACAGATGTTCTTCCTGCGGCGCAGAACTTGCAGTAAATGGTGTTGAAAGTTCATCTTTCTGTGCTTATTGTGGTCAGCCGACGGTTATTTTTTCCAGGGTTGAGGGAATGGATAAGCCTGATATTGTTATTCCTTTCTCAGTAACCAAGGAGCAGGCTATAGGAATTATGCAGCAGAGAGTAAGAAAAGGTTTATATATTCCTGCTGAATTAAAGAAAATTGATATAGAAAGAGTCAGAGGTATATATGTACCTTTCTGGACATATGATATGAGATATGAAGATGACCTTATAATCAGATATAAGGTTAAAAGCGGCAAAACCACCGTCACCAAGTATGCCAGAAGAGCGGGAGAGACTACTTTCAGGGATTTGACTTATGATGCATCCAAGATGCTTAATGATGATTCATCCCAGAAACTGGAACCTTTTTACGTAAAAAACAGTGTTCCTTTTGATGCCAAATATCTTTCAGGATTCTATGCTGACAGATATGATATGGCAATGAATGTAATAAGAGGTAATGCTATTCAAAAAGCATGTGATCTTTTTGTTGGAGAAGTAATGAAAACTGTGCCGGGTTCCGGACATCAGGTTGTATCAAGCGACCCGAAAGTTGATTTACTTGGTAATAAGTATCTGCTGGCACCTGTATGGTTTATGACAGTCAGATATGAAAATATTCCATATACTCTTATGGTTAATGGTCAGACGGGTAAACTGGTTGGCGGTCTTCCGTATGTAATGTGGAAGGTTGTAGTCACAATGATTGTGCTTTTTGGAGTATTTACTACATTTATTCCATTTATTGTAAGTGGAATACTTGGTGCGTTATCAGATTCGGATGATGCTCCGGGTAAACTGATAGGAGTAATAATTGTTGGTGCAATATTTATAATTATTGCCGGAATCAATTATTTCAGTAAAGTTAAAAAGAGTATAGATTTAACCAAAGAGCAGGCTATAAACAGATTTAGTAAAGAAAGGCAGGATGTATAATGAGTGGACTTGGATTTATACTTGGTTTATTAATTGCTGTTTCTTTATCTGTATTTATTACGGGATTGCTTTTGAAGAAATCCAATGATTTTGGTGACAGCACCGGTTCTTACAATCATTTTGCCGAAGGCTCGATCCGTTATTATGTGAAAGAGAATAATTATCACAGGTAGGAGCTTAAGTTAAGTAATGATTTTATTACTTTCCAGGATATTTATTAAAGATTATAAGAATACTGAAGATGCAAAGGTAAGAACATCATATGGCATAATCTGCGCCATTTTTGGAATCATACTTAATGTTTTATTATTTGTTTTTAAAATATTATTAAGCTTTTTTGCATCTTCCGTATCAATCCTTGCTGATGCATTAAATAATCTTTCGGATGCAGGAAGTTCTTTAGTAACACTATTTGGTTTTGTAGTATCAAGGCAAAAACCCGATAAAGAGCATCCTTTTGGACATGGCAGAATGGAATATATTTCCGGCCTTGTGGTATCCATAGTTATTATTCTCATGGCTTTTGAATTATTCCATACTTCCGTTGAGGAGATTTTTAATCCGAGTGAGATTAATATCAGTATATGGGCGCTGATTATTATGATAATATCAGTGCTTGTTAAGATTTATATGAGTTCATATAATTTCTTTTATGGGAAACGCCTTGGCTCTGCAACATTAAAGGCAACGGCTCTTGACAGCGCCAGCGACGTGTTTGCAACAAGTGTGGTTATAGCATCTGCTGTTATTTATTATTTCTTTAAAATCAACATTGATGCCTATGCAGGTATTGTGGTTTCGCTCTTTGTACTTAGAGCCGGAATAAATGCACTTAAAGAAACGTCTTCACCGCTTCTTGGAACGAAGCCTAATCCGGAGCTGGTTGTAAAAATAGAAAATATAGTAAAGAAACAGAAGATGATTCTTGGGTATCACGATCTGATAATTCATGATTATGGTCCAAACAGAAGAATGCTTTCGCTTCATGCAGAGGTTGATTATCGAAATAATCTGGTACTTGTACATGATGTTATTGATGAAATAGAAAGTGAAATTGAAAATACACTTGGAATAGATGCATCGATTCATGTGGATCCGGTTCAGGTGGATAATGAAATTGTTGATGTATTAAAGGCTTATATTAATGAAAAACTCTCAGAAATTGATTTAAGCCTTAAATATCATGATTTCAGGGTGACAGCAAAAGAGGAAGGATTATGTATTATATTTGAACTTCCAATACCTTTTGGCTGTAAATACAAGCCGGAAGATATTAACAGAATAATTGCTGAAAACCTGGCAAAAGACTATCCTCAGTATAAATTAACAATCAAGTTTGAAACGGAAATGTTATAATTTTTTCTTGCATTTAACATTTTACTATGATATATTAAGACAGTTAGTGGCCTAACGAAAGGATATAGGTTTAATTATGGACGTACTTAAAATAGTTTTAACTATTCTTTTTATTATAATATGTGTTGCATTAACATTCCTTGTATTAATGCAGGAGGGCAAAAGTGCTGGTCTCGGTTCAATCGGCGGTATGGCTGAAAGCTACTGGGGCAGGAATAAGGGCAGATCTATGGAAGGTGTTCTTGTAAAGATAACAAGAATTCTGGCTATAGGTTTTATAATACTTTCAGTTGTATTAAATCTGACCATATTCTAAATTGATTTACTTGAATTTACAGCGCTCTCTTAATTTAAGAGGGCGCTTTTTTTTGTGCGAAGAGGGTGCAAGTGCAGAATTGCTTGCAAGTCTGCATTTGCACCTAACGGACATCGAGTAGGGACCCCTACTCGATTGCAAAAAGGTTTAAAACCAGAGGTTATTTTATTTTGGGAAAGAAGAAAGGTAAAATTACATATATAGAGGGAATATACGTATCCGGATCAAGAGGTGGTTTTGTGGATGTGGATGAGAATTATTCTGTATATATTCCGTCATCTGATCGAAACGGGGCTTTTGAAAAAGATAAGGTTAAAGTTGAAATCACCTTAAAAAGAGCCGGAAAGAAGGATGAAGGAAAGGTTGTTGAAATTCTTGAAAGAGGCATTACCAAAGTGGTTGGTGTGCTTGATAAAAGTAAGGATTTCGGCTTTGTGATTCCGGATGGAAAAGTTTTAAAAGAAGATATATTTATTCCTAAAAAAGACATTAATGGAGCAAAGGATGGTCAGATGGTAATCTGTAAGATTACTGAGTATCCGGCTTCGAGAAACAGTCATGCTGAAGGCGAGATAATTGAAATAATCGGTTATAAGGATGAACCAGGCGTTGATATAAGAGCCATTGTGGAATCCATGAATATTCCTGATAAATTTCCGGAAGAAGTAATGGCTGAGGCTGAGAGGATTCCAGACAGTGTTTCGCCTGAAGATGCAGCTAAAAGAATGGATTTAAGGGATAAGATAACTGTTACCATTGATTCTGACAGTGCTAAAGATCTTGATGATGCCATCTCCATCGAAAAGAATGGCGATATGTACAGGCTTTATGTCTCAATTGCTGATGTTTCAGAGTATGTTACTTTGGGCTCGAAACTTAATGAAGAAGCCATCAAAAGAGGCACCAGCGCATATCTTTGTAACAGGGTTATTCCGATGCTTCCTAAAAAACTGTCGAATGGAATCTGCTCTTTAAATGAACAGGTGGACAGACTTACATTATCCTGCATTATGGATATTGATAATAAGGGTAATGTTATTTCGCACAAAATCGCCGAAACTGTAATTAATGTTAATCACAGAATGAGCTATGTTTCGGTGCAAAAGATACTTGATGGTGATAAGGAAGAGAATGATAAATATAATGATATTGCACATATTTTTCCTTTAATGCACGAACTGTCTTTGATTATCAGAAAAAGAAGGCAGGACAGAGGAGGCATTGATTTTAACATAGATGAGAGCGAGATTATTCTTAATGATGAGGGATTTCCTGTTATAATCAGGGCTCATGAGAGAAATGAAGCTTCCAAAATTATTGAGGATTTCATGATAATGGCCAATGAGACTGTGGCGAAGGCACTTTATGATGAGCATATGCCTTGTGTATACAGAATTCATGAGGAACCGGGCGCTGATAAAATCGATGAACTTAAAAATACTCTTCATACCATGGGAATTACCATTAAGACCAACCATGGCAAGGTTCATCCAATGGAAATTCAGAAACTTCTTAAGAGCGTGGAAGGAAAGAGTGAGGAAGCCTTTGTGTCCTTTATGACCTTAAGATGCATGAATCAGGCAAGATATTCTTCATATCAGAACAGGCATTTTGGACTGGCGTCTGATTATTACTGCCATTTTACATCGCCTATCAGACGTTATCCGGATTTGCTTGTGCATCGAATTATCAAGGATTATCTAAATAATCGTATGGATGATGATAAGATTAATTATTATAATATGACTTTGGAAGGCCTTGCTGCATCATCTTCAAACTGTGAAAGAAGGGCGGTTCAGGCTGAAAGAGAGGTTAACCGCCTTAAGAAAGCGCAGTATATGATTGAAAGAATCGGTGAGGAATACGAAGGCGTTGTGTCGGGAGTGACTGATTTTGGAATGTTTGTTATGCTTCCAAATACCATTGAAGGTATGATAAGATTAGGACAAAGAGGTAAAGAAAAATTATTCTATGACGATAAAACTAAAGAGGTGAGATCGAATAGAAGAAATTTGAAATACCGACTGGGAGACAGTATTAAAATCAGGGTTATAAATGTTGATGTATCTTCAAGAACCATTGATTTTGATTTAGGTGAGTAAAATGAGTGAAGGCAGCAAATTAATTGCAAATAATAAAAAAGCATATCATGATTATTTCGTTGAAGAAAAGTATGAATGCGGCATTGCCCTTGCAGGAACTGAAGTTAAGAGTTTAAGATTAGGGAAATGCTCCATTAAAGAGGCTTATGTGAATATAGACCATAATGAGGCTTTTATAAATGCGATGAATATTTCACCTTATGAAAAGGGAAATATATTTAATAAAGACCCCATGAGAGTACGTAAGCTTCTTCTTCATAAATCAGAGATAATCAAGCTTGCAAGTAAGGCATCTGAAAAGGGTTATGCCATTATACCTTTATCGGTTTATTTTAAAAATGGTAAGGCCAAGGTTGAGATTGGACTTTGCAAAGGTAAGAAGTTATATGACAAACGTGAAGATATTGCAAAGAAAGATCTTAAACGTTCTGTGGAAAGAGAATTCAGAGAAAGCCTGAAAATGTAGATTATAATCCTTAAAAAGGTTATAATATATATACAATTAAATATGGGGTAGTCAAGGTTTCGACAGGGATAATGCAGCTGGAGAAGCTATCCGGATGTGATACGTTACATCACAAACCTAAATATAAACGCTGATAATAAATTAGCAGTAGCTGCCTAAGATGCAGCTTGTCCTGTATTTTCGGACCTGCACGTTTATATAGGGCATCATCATTCGCAGGAAACGACTTGTACAAAGCTTTGAGTACAAGGGCGTATCATGAAGCTACCTGACTTAAAAGGGGTGTTGCTTCTCCTTTAAGTCGGGGAATTACTAATAAGTAACTATGATAGTAGAAGGACAGGGAATTTATTTTTGGACACGGGTTCGACTCCCGTCTACTCCACTTAAATGAAAGTCATGGAAACGGTATTCTGTGGCTTTTATTTTTTTGTGTGAATTGGTTTACATAAGTATATATTTTGGGTGTATGGTAGTGGCGGGGATTTTTTCAGTAAAAATATGACAAAATATAGCTTTTGTGGTATAATAAACCATAATGCGTTAATTGTGTTTTTAGGAAGAAATTATGAATAAAGAGAATCAGGTTGGAGATTATCTTTTTGCCAATACGGCAGATGCTAATCTTGCAAGAGATGAACTGGATAAAGTTAATAAATTAAAAGAGAAACTTTCAAAGGCTGATGATGTTTTGTTATATAAAGTCTATAACAAATGTATTGAAAGCAGGACTTTTAAAACACCGATCGGTCAGGACTATATGAAGGAAATTAAGGCAAGAATTGAGAAGAATGAAAGCCTTGGAGATATTTTGCCGGTTCCGCTTTATTCCACATTTGATTTTGATTCCAAGAATACTCTGGAAAAATATGACAAATTCATGGAACAGGAAAAGGAGCGTAATAAGACAAAGACAAGCGCTTCCACAATAGCTCTTTACTGGTGCCTTGGAATAATTGCCATGCTTGTTGTGGTAATTGGCGTGCTTTTCTATATAACGACAACTGGAGACAATGTTAATATTCTTAATTATGAGAATGCTCTGATTAATAAGTATTCCGAATGGTCTGTTGAACTGTCTGAGAAAGAGGCGGAGCTTCGTAAGAAGGAAAATAAAATCAGAATGATGGAAGAAGAACTTAAAGAACAGGGTATCATAATTAATTTTGATGAAGAAGATGAAGAATAAAAGGAAAACGGTATGAAGAAAAAAATCTTAACAATTTCATTATTGGCTTTTAGTATGACCATACTGACCGGCTGCATGAATGCCATACCTGATTTATCTGAAGAAGATATGGATAAGGTTACAACCTATATGTCCATGATTCTTTTAGAGCATGATGTTAATTATAATTCCAAACTTCTATCTGAAGAAGAGAAGCCTGTTGCCATTGCGGTTGAAATTGAAAGACAGGCTGAACTTGCAAGAATTGAGGAAGAAGAAAGACTTCTTAAAGAGATTCAGGAAAGAGAGAATGCGCCTGATGACATCGAGGTAGAAGGTGGCGGAAGTTCCAGTTCTTCGGCATCTGCATCAACTCTGGAAGATGTGGTTGAGATTGAGGGAATCAGCATTACATATGCAGGTTCTGATATTAAGGATACATATCCGGATTCAGGAGAGGCTATGGCATTTACAATGTCTTCAGCCATTGGAAATGCTTTTATCGTATCTTATTTTGATGTAACCAATACAACGGATACCATCATTTCACTTAATTTTGCTGATGCTCAGCTTAGAGGCAAATTCAAAGGAAACGGTAGTGATTATACAGCGCTTACTACACTTTTATTTGATGATCTGATGCTACATAATGATGTGCTTGGAGCAGGTGAAACCATAAGACTTGTGGTTGTGTCAGAAGTTCCGGAAAGTGCAGTGGCAAATGGAGTAGATGGATTTACACTTAATATAAGATCAGCAATTAATAAGAAGAGCGTAAATATTACTTTATAAAGGAGATAGATTATGTACGGCAGGAAAATTGCGATTATCACAGGTGCATCTTCAGGTATTGGCTATGAAGCAACACTTGAGATAGACAGAAGATTTAATTCTCTTGAAGAAATCTGGATTATTGGTCGTAATGAGGAGAAACTTAATGCTTTGGCAGCTAAATTACACAGAAGCGTAAGAATCATTATGATGGATGTTACAAAACAAAGTGATATCGATGCTTTGGAAGGCTTGCTTGATCAGTATGAGCCTAATATAAGAATGCTTTTCCAGAGTGCAGGCGAAGGCCTTCACGGAAGATTTATGGAAAGAACAGCTAAAGATCAGACATATATGCTTGACTTAAACTGCAAGGCATTAACTAATATCGCTCATATCTGTATTCCATATATGAGAAAAGGAAGTCATATGATTAATCTTGCATCAAGTGCCGGATTTATTCCACTTCCTTCTTTTGCAGTTTATGGTGCGTCAAAGGCTTATGTGCTTAATCTCTCAAGGGCTCTTAATTATGAACTTGCCAAAAGAAGAATCCATGTTATGGCAGTATGCCCGGGACCTGTTGATACACCTTTCTTTGACAAGAGTGAAAGATATTATGATGATGAAGCTTTTATGAAATTTAAATCACTCTTTATGAATACACCAAAGAGAGTTGCCAAGAAGGCTATATGTGATGCGGCTCTTTATAAATCAGTATCTACAGATACTATATTGATTACAGCTTTAAGATTTTTATCTAAATTATATATTTAAAGGGGATGGAAATGGAAAACGAAAAGACAGTCAATAATGAAGAGGTTCTTAATGAAGAGGTAAATGAAGATAAGGACCTCAAGGATGCTGCCGAAGAAGTAAAGGCAGAAGAAGATTCAAAAGAAAAATCCAAAGAAGAATCAAAAACGGAAACAAAAGAAAAGGCTGAAGATAATTCAGAAGAAAAAAGTTCAGAAGAAAAAAGTTCAGAAGAAGATGATGATGAAAATGATTTTTTGGTTAAATACCTTCCGGAACTAATTGCAATTGTTGCATTTATCGGACTTGGAATAATTATGTTCATTTATCATGAACCATGGTATGACGAGATTCAGTCCTGGATGCTTGCCAAAGATGCATCAATTAAGGAACTTTTATTTAATGCTCCTCATTATGAAGGTCATCCGGCTTTGTGGTCACTGCTTCTTGCAGTATTTGCCAAGATCGGTGTAAATATGGATTACGGCCTTAGAATCTGGAATATGTTATTTACAACAATTGCTGCCGGATTAATTATCTTTAAGGCACCATTTAAGAGAATATTCAGATGCCTTATTCCATTTACATACTTTTTATTCTATCAGTACACAGTAATCTGTCGTCCTTATTCAATAATGTTTTTGGCTTTCGTACTTCTTGCATTCTTTTATAAGAGCAGAAATGAACATCCGGTAAGATATGTGGCATCACTTTTGCTTCTTTGCTTAAGTTCAGCTTATGGTATGCTTTTTGCCTGCATGTTCTCAGTTGTATGGACAGTTGAAATACTTGTTGAACTTAAAAACAAAAAAGCATTTAATACAGTATTTAAAGACAGCAGATTTTACTCACTTTTATGTCTTTTGGTACTGGCAGTTGCAGAACTTGTTTCAATATTCCCTGCATCCAATGCTTTTGCACAGATAAGAGAGACCAATACATCAGCTATTAAATGTTTAATTTATACATTCTTTGTGCTTCCTGCAGATGCACTGCTTAGTGATGTTTCATTACTTGGAAGACTTCAGCAGACTCCTGATGTAATTAAAGCTGATTACGCTACAGGACTTTGCATCTTTATGTCTTTATTCATTATTGCTTCAGCAATTATGATTGCTCATGTATTTAAGAAAAAAGCAATTCTTATTCTGCCATATACAGCATTTGCTTTATATGCAGCACTTGGTTATTTCTATAATCATCATATTGGTATTGTTTCATTATTTGCACTTTTCTTTATCTGGATCTGTCTTGATGATAAGCCTGAAACCTTAGGCAAAATCAAGCTGCTTGATAAGTTAGAAGAGCAGATGCCTGGTTTTGGAAAGAAATATATGTATTTCCTTGGCGGAATTATGGTTGTTGTTCCATTATTCTGGACTGTAATGGCCTGCTACAATGATTATAATTCAGATTCATGGTATGCCAAGAGACTTGCGCTTTTTGTTGATACATATGAATTATATGATTACAGTGTGGCTTCATCCTGGACTTATGAATATACAGGCGCAGGAGTAGAAGAGAGACTTAATGATATTCAGTATAATGATGATGGAACAATGGAAGTTTCTACTGAAATCAGACAGTTATACAAGGAAGATTATCATAATTACGTAAATATGGTTAATTTCGTGGATGTTCTTGCTTATGACCCTATGGGAAGAAATTATATTTATAATTTCAACAATGGAGATCCTAACAAGAGATATGTAGATCATAATACTCCTTCTGAAGAAGAGGCTAATGCTTATCTTCATGAATTAGGAGAGAAGGGATATCCTGATTTTATTATGGGCAGTCCTGAAATATTAGGTCTTATGGATCTTGATGTTTCTGAAGTATCATATATTCCTGTATATTCAATGAGATGTTACAGAATTAATAAATATAATGCAATTTATGCAAATGAATATGTTTATGCAAGATCAGACATATTTGCATCAAGAACAGACTGGCCGATTTTCCAGCAGTAATGTGATTATATGAATAAAGTTAAAGATTATATTCTCAAACACTATATAGAATTTATAGTGCTTGCCGTCTATATAGTTATATATTTTATAGTCTGCAGCTTTCATGAGCCGATGTATGATGAGGCTCAAAGCTATTTGATTGCCAGGGATGGAAGCCTTCTTGATATACTTACAAAGATTCCACATTACGAAGGTCATCCGCCACTTTGGCATCTTATTATTGCAATATTTGCCAAAAGCGGACTTGGTTTCGAGGCATCTCTAAGAATACCGGGCGCCATACTTAATATTACTTTGGCATATATGCTGATTTTTAAAGCACCTTTTAATAAATATGTAAGGTTCATATTACCATTTACATATTATCTGTTTTTCAGATTTGGTGTTATTGTAAGGCCTTATGTATTAACCTGCACAGTACTGATTTTTATGGCTTATTATTATAAGTCCAAGAGAAATAAACCAATCAGGTTTATGATACTGATTATGCTTCTTTGTTTGAGTACAGCCTATGGCATGTGCATAGCCTGCGGAATCTGTATAATCTGGGCTTATGAAATAATAATAGATATTATAAGGAGGAAAAGAAATGTTACTATTCAAGCTATTCAAACCTTTAATCAAAACCTGGCTGAAGGGGGCATTACTGATTGCATTACAGCTCCTTCTTCCGATAATAATTCTTTATCTGGTGAAAGTGATTTCAACAGCACTTCTGAACAGTATGACAAAGAACTTCCAGAAGAATGCAAGAAAGAAAGTTCAGAGAATTCTTCAGAAGGGCAAAAAGAAAGCACCTGTAAAAGTAAAGAAGAGAGTAAAAGCAGCTTAATATTAGAAATATCATCATTAAGTTTTATATTATTATTTAATATTGGCCTGGCATATTTAATATCTCCAAAAGCAGATACCAACAGCGTTGTAAGTACCGGACTTGTGCCTTTTATAAAAGGCCTTGTTTATATGCTTATAATTGCACCTGCTGATTCTATGTTTATTGATGCAGGGCTCGATGGAAGGCTTCAGGATTACGCGTCCAGACTTGTATCTTTGTCCACGTATTCAGTTATTAATATAATTCTTGGGGCTCTTACAGTGGTTTTGCTGGTATATGTTGCCAAAAAATGTGGAAAACTTAAGGAACTTATTATTCCATATGTATTATTTTCCATATTCAGTGCATATGTATATTTCTGGTATCACCATATTGGCATTGTTTTTGGATATATATTATTTGTAATGTGGATATGCTTTGATGGTTTTACATTGTTTAAAAAAGATGACAGGCCATATGTTTTTGATAAGGATAAATCTTATATACGTAAGACTGCGCCATTGTTTATAGGCTTATGTATTGGCATGTCTCTGGCCTGGTCAGTATTTTGCTCATATACTGATATAACAAAAGTTACATGGCATACCAAAGATATGGCAGATGCGGTAGAAGTGCTTGGACTTGATAATAACAATACTTATCTTAGATGGGATATGAGTTATATCGGAGACGGTCTCAACCCGGAATCATTCAGGGATGCCCATAATTATAAGCATGAATTTGGAATAACACAGTTCTTTGATTCTCTTGCTTACTTGGATGAGAATATTTTTGTCAATCATAATATGTATAATCATGATGTGACATATAATATGCAGTCTTTAGACAGCGAAACCAATGAAAGGATTTTTAAGGATCTAAGCGAACTTGGGTATCCTGAATTCTTTGTTGGAGATTATACAGGTCTTGGAATTCTTGAAACCGGAGAAGAGATGCCAAGCTACCTGCC
>JAEEGJ010024100.1_pt1 | contig 12660 bp, 8 predicted proteins | sample 8958761 | NCBI WGS metagenome assembly JAEEGJ01 (sample SAMN16246546, study PRJNA631951) | gut metagenome | biome: gut microbiome; feature: rumen; material: RS-attached | host: Bos | place: Iran: Karaj | collected 2018-10 | reverse complement strand
GACGGTGGTCTTCTCTCCCTTCTGGGCCATTTCCTCGTAGCGGCGCTGCGCACGGACCTGTTCATCGGCCGTCATGAAGATCTTGAGCTCCGCGTTGGGGAAAACGGTGGTGCCGATGTCACGGCCGTCCATGATGACGCGGCCGCCGGCGGAGAAAGCGTGGAGTTTGTCGTCCACCCAGTTTCTCACGAAGGGAATGGCACTCACGGGACTTACGTACTGGGAGACTTCCCAGCCACGGATTTCCTTCTCTATGCAGCGGTCTCCGAGGAAGAGCATCGTGGCGCCGTCCACCTTGCGGAAGTGCAGGTCCAGCGGGCCGATGATTCCCTGGACTCCGGCCTCGTCGATCTTTCCGTCTCCGATGACGCCGGCTTCGATGCCGGCCAGCGTCACGCCACGGTACATGGCGCCGCTGTCCAGATACAGAAAACCGAATTCCTGAGCCACCAGCTTGGCGAAAGTGCTCTTGCCGGTGGAGGAATAGCCGTCAACGGCTATGATGATGTCCGGAATGCCCATAGAAAGGTTATTGTTAAGGGTACAAATATAGAATATTTTTGCGATATTTGCGTAAAACTATATGTCATGAAAGTTCTGATTGTTGACGACGAGCGTGCCATCCGCTATTCCCTCAAGGAAATTCTGGAGATGGAAAACTACCAGGTAGATTCCGCCGAAAACGGCAAGGAAGGTCTGCAGAAAGCGGAAAAGGAGAAATACGACGCCATCTTCTGCGATATCAAGATGCCGGAGATGGACGGCACGGAAATGTTGTCCAAACTCATCGAGGAAGGCATCGAGACCCCGGTCATCATGGTCTCCGGCCACGCGGACATCACCACCGCCGTGGACTGCATCAAGAAGGGCGCCTTCGACTTCATCGAGAAGCCCCTGGACCTGAACCGCATCCTCATCACCCTGAAGAACGCCACGGACAAGGCCAACCTGGTCAAGGAAACCCGCATCCTCAAGAAGAAGGTTTACGGCCAGGAGATGGTCGGCGGCTCCATGCCGGTGGCCCACCTCAAGGAAATGATCGAAAAGGTAGCCCCTACCCAGGCCAGCGTCCTGATCACCGGCCCCAACGGCTCCGGCAAGGAGCTGGTGGCCCAGGGCATCTACCAGCTCAGCACCCGTTCCATGATGCCGTTCGTGGAGGTGAACTGCGCCGCCATTCCCTCGGAACTCATCGACAGCGAACTCTTCGGCCATAAGAAAGGCTCCTTCACCTCGGCCGTAAGGGACCACAAAGGAAAATTCGAACAGGCCGACGGCGGCACCATCGTCCTGGACGAGATCGGCGACATGTCCCTCGCAGCCCAGGCCAAGGTGCTCCGCGTCCTGCAGGAGCGCAAGCTCACCCCCGTGGGCGGCGACAAGGAAATCACCGTGGACGTGCGCGTGATCGCCGCCACCAACAAGAACCTCCAGGAAGAGATTGCCAAGGGCAACTTCCGCGAAGACCTGTACCACCGGCTCAGCGTCATCGTGCTCCGGGTACCTCCTCTCGACGACCGCAAGGAAGACATTCCCATCCTGGTGGAACACTTTGCCGAGAAAATCAGCAGCGAGAGCGGAAAGCCCGTCACCCTGTTCTCCGACGAAGCCCTGCAGCTGCTCCAGGAGCACTCCTGGCCGGGCAACATCCGCGAACTCAGAAACGTGGTGGAACGCCTCCTTATCCTGGGCGGCAACCCCGTCACGGCCCAGGACGTGAAAGATTACGTCTTCTAAGCCATGAAGGCGGGCAAGGTCATACGCAATACCGTCATCGGCATCCTCGCCCTGGTGCTGGTACTGCTTGTCACCCTCCAGGTCCTGCTGCGTCCCCAGGTGCTCACAAGGATTGTGAACCAGGTGGCACAGGACTACGTAGACGCGGACGTGAACTTCCGCGAGGTGAGGGCCCACGTCATCAAGAGCTTCCCGTACCTGAACCTGGACATCCGGGACTTCTCCGTCACATACCCGCACAGCCGGTATGCCCGGTACGACAGCCTCTACGCGGAGCCGGGGAACCGCCGCTTCAGCCTTCTCAGGGCCGGAAACGGGAAAGAAGGCACCGACACCCTGGCCGCTTTCCGGGAACTGACCATAGCGGTAGACTACATGGCCCTTCTGGGGCGCAAGGTCGTCCACGTGCACAAGCTGGAACTCTCCCGCCCCCGCATCTTCGCCCATTACTTTGACTCCACCGCCGCCAACTGGAACATCCTTCCGGCCATGGGCGGCGAGGCCCCCGCAGATACCGCCGTGAAGAAGGAGGGAAACAAGGCGCTGCCGGACATCATCCTGGACCGCATTGCCTTCACCGACCGTCCCCTCATCATCTTCACCAACCCCGCCGACACCCTCCACGGCATGTTCTCCATGCGCCGGATGGAGCTGGACGGGCGGGTGGAATCGGCCCGCCTGCACCGCTCCGAGGCGCAGCTCGCCATTGATTCGCTGCGCATATCGGGACGCCTGCCCTCCGACACGCTGTCCCTGCGGCTTCACAGCCTCCGCGGCAGCGTGGACGAGCACGCGTTCGCCCTGGACGCCAGCGCCGAGGCCAGCCTCCGCACCAGCGAATACGGCCGCATGCGGCTTCCCATCCACCTGGACCTCCAGGCAGACCTTCCCGCACACGAAAAAGGGGAACTGGAGGTTCTCCTTAACAGCCTCAACCTCAGCGTATCGGCCCTGAACCTCTCCGGAAAGGGAACTATTTTCAAGCATAAGGACGGCATCCTGGATGTAGACCTCCAGGCCGGCATCAAAGACTGCCCGCTCGGAGAGATGGCGCGGGAATTCCAGAACAACGTTCCCGCCCTGAAGGAACTGCCCACCCATGCCATCCTGGCCAGCCTCAGCGCCCGGGCACAGGGACAGTACGGACAGGGGCACAGGCCCGACGTCAGCGTCAACCTCGAGAAACTGCTCGTAGACGTGTGGGGCGCACAGCTCAGCGCCACGGCCAGCGTGAAGGACGCCCTGGGGAAAGACCCGCTCATCACCCTTAAAGGAAAGCTCAACGCCCGTGTGGACTCCCTCGCCCGCGTCTTTGCCGGAGACCTCGGATACAGCGGGACCGGCGTTCTCGCCGCCCGGCTGGACGGCCGCGCCCGGCTTTCCCAGCTTCGCATGACAACCATCGGCAAGGCTTCCCTGCAGGCCGATGTCGAGGCACGCGATCTGGACATCCGCAACGCGCAGGACAGCCTGGAAGCCCGCATCCCCCTCTTTACCCTGAACCTCCAGACCAAGGGCAACGAGATAGACCGCAACCTTCGGAAGGGAGCGCGTGTGCTGGCCCTGAAGGCCGATATCGACAGCCTGGACGCCTCCCTCAAGAATATGTTCGTCAGGGGCGGACGGCTGCAGCTGCTGGCCCAGAACTCCGCCGATATCCTCAAGGGAGGAAAGGACCTTACCTCGATGATGGGTATCCTCAGGCTCGGGAGCCTTCGCATGAGGGACTCCGACGGCATGGGGCTTACCCTGCAGGATAACACGGAAACCTTCCGTGTGGAGCCCGCCACCCGCGAGCGCCCCACTCCGCGCCTGACGCTCCGCTCAAAGAGCAGCCGGCTCCGTGCCCGCATGGACGCCAACATGATGGGCGCACGAGACTTCAGCTTTGACCTCACGGCCAGCCGCCATATCCGCCGCGTACCTAATCTGAGCCGCATGAACCGCCGGCTGGATTCCCTCGCGCGCGTCTATCCGGGGGTTCCCCGGGATTCCCTGTTCCGGCGGGCCCTTCAGGAGCGCCTGGCTTCCCGCGAGAGGGACCCGTTCGCCCATGCCGACATCCAGATCAGCCTGTCGGATGCCATCCGTTCGTATATTCGAGACTGGGATGTGCGGGGGAACATCGGCCTGGAAAGCGCCCGCCTGCGCATGCCCGCCTTCCCGCTGCAAACCATGATACGCAACGTGAGCGGCTCCTTTGACAACGACACCCTCAACCTCAAGAACATTACGCTGGAGGCCGGGCAGTCAGACTTATCGGCTGGGGCCCGCCTTACCGGACTCCGGCGCGCGATGCTGGGACGCGGTCCTTCGCTCCTGAAACTTGACGCCAACGTCACCAGCAACTTCATCGACGCCAACGAGCTCATGCGCGGCTATGCCTATTACAGCACCTACAAGCCCGCTAAAGCCCTGTCCAATGCCTCCGACGAGGCCGTGGAGGCAGCCGTAGACATGGCGCAGCTGCCCGACACCGCAGTGCTGGAAAGCAAGCTTCTCATCATTCCTTCCAACCTGGACGTGAACTTCAGCCTGGAAGCATCCCGCATCAAGTACGACAGCCTGGATGTGAACTGGGCGGCCGCCGATATTGCCATGCGGGAGCGCACCCTCCAGATTACCAACGCCCTCGCCGCCTCCAACATGGGAGACATTTACTTCGAGGGTTTCTACTCTACCCGGAGCAAGGAGGACATCAAAGCGGGCTTCGACCTCAACCTGGTGGACATCACAGCCGGAAAGGTCATTACCCTGTTCCCGGCCATCGACACCCTCATGCCGCTTCTCACCACCTTCCAGGGCAACCTGGACTGCGAGCTGGCGGCCACTACGGACATTGACACCCTCATGAATGTGGTGCTGCCTTCGGTAGACGGCATCATCCGCATCAGCGGCAAGGACCTGGGGCTCAAGGAAAGCCCGCAGCTTACCAAGATTACCCGGCTCCTGATGTTCCGCAACAAGAAGGAGGCCCGCATTGCCAACATGTCGGTCACCGGCATTGTCCAGAACAATATCCTGGAGATTTTCCCCTTCGTGCTGGATGTAGACCGCTACCAGCTGGCCGCATCGGGCACGCAGCACCTGAGCCAGCAGTTCGACTACCACGTGTCGGTGATCAAGTCGCCGCTCATCCTCAAGTTCGGCCTCAACGTATGGGGAGAAGACTTCGACCATATCCGGTACGGCCTGGGCAAGGCCCGTTACCGCAGCCCCAACGTTCCGGTGTACACGCAGCAGCTCAACAACGTGCAGTACAACCTCATCGGAGCCATCCACAACATCTTTGACGCCGGTGTGGAGAAGGCGCTGGAAGAGAACCGCACCGGGCAGTACTTCGGAGAAGTGGCCGGTGTAACGGGCGCTCCCGAGACCGGCAGCGTTTCGGAGGCTTCCCTTACGGGCATGGAGACATTCCTGTCCGATATCATGGAACAGACCACTACCCGCCGCGAAGCCCTGAAGCAGGAAGTGATCCGTCTTGAGGCGCAGGCCTCCAAACAAGAATAAGATGAACAGTTTCGACTACCTGGAAGTGGCCGTGGAACTGGCTCCCTTCACCGAGGAAGGGGCCGATATCCTCATGGCCGAGCTCGGGGAGCTTCCCTTCGATTCCTTCGTGACGGAGGAGCCTTTCCTGAAGTGCTATATTCCCACAGACCGGTACCGCGCCTCCGACGTAAAGGTGGTGCTGAGCGGTTACCCCTTCGTGGCGGGGTTCAAGGCCACGCCCGTCGAAGGCCAGAACTGGAACAGGGCCTGGGAAGAGACCTTCCAGCCCATTGTGGTGGACGGGAAAGTGACTATCAAGGCTCCGTTCAACGGGGAGGTGCGCCGCACACGGTACAATATCTGGATAGATCCCCAGATGGCTTTCGGAACCGGCTCGCACCACACCACCTATATGATGATGCAGCAGATGCTGGGCATAGACATGCGGGGACTCTCCGTGGTGGACATGGGCTGCGGAACGGCCATCCTGGCCATTCTGGCGGCCAAGATGGGCGCGCGCAAGGTGTTTGCCGTGGACATTGACGCCGTGGCGGCAAAATCGGCCTGGGGCAACTGCCGGTGGAACAAGGTGGGCTCACGCGTAGAGGTGGCCTGCGGAGACGCTTCGCTCCTGCAGATGGGTTCCTACGATGTACTCCTGGCCAATATCCACCGCAATATCATCCTGGAAGATCTGCCCACCTACAAGCGCTCCCTGCGCCGGGGCGGCCACATTCTCCTCAGCGGATTCTACGAGGCCGATGTTCCTTCCATTGAAAAGGCGGCGGCGCAGCTGGGGCTTTCGCTTCTGTCCCGGGTAGCGGACGAGGGATGGTGCTGCCTCCATCTTTGCGACACGCAATCATAATTCGCCATATACCAGCAGGATAAACCGGAGGCAGCCCATGGTATGCGCGCCATAGTCTCCGAAATTACAGCGTATGTCCTGCTGCTTGAAATAGTCTACTGCCTTGAGGGCGTTTTCAAAAGGGACGGTATCGTCCTGCCGGCTGTGGTATAAGTAAACAGGAGACTCCGGCTTGAAGTTGAGCACGGAGTTTTTCATCAGGGCCTTGTAGAGACGGGCTGTCTCCTCACTGTTTTTGTCGCGGCCCTTCTCGGTCATGATCTCTGACAGATAGCGGGAGCCGATGAGTTTGTTGATCTGTTTCACCGTGTACTGCTTGGAATTGATCCACTCGTCGTAGTGGAGAAGGAGGTCTCCCTTGAAAAAATCTTCCATGCGAAGGCCCAGCCCTTCTCCCTCGCTGATTCCCTGGGTAATCATGGGAATGGCCGACGGAATGCCGGTCTTGTCCATCTGCATGGAAATGTCGAAGGTGCCAGCCAGGTCGTAAGGGCCGGATCCGGCGTATGCCATCTGGACCGGGAACACGTCGCGGTATTCTTCCTGGAGGATGTTCATGACGGCCAGGGTGGTGGAGCCGCCCTGGGAATAGCCCACCAGGATGACTTTGTCACTTTCGGGGCTTCGGCCGATGTGTTCCAGGTAGGGTTTTACGGCCAGCCCCATGTCTATCACGCTTTGAGCCGTGCTGCGCGTGTGCATGTAAGGGTGGATGCGGTCTCTGGTGACACCGTAGCCGATATAATCGGCAATGGCCACGGCATAGCCTTTGGCGGCAAGGATTCCTTCCAGGGGGAAGGTCTCCGAGGGCGCTTCGTAATTGGCGGCCACGGTGTAGTGGCTCACCAGTACCAGGTTCCGGATGGGGCCATCGGCCGGGATGACCAGCTTTCCCGACTGCGTGAGAGGAGTAATTCCGTCCACGTCGTGTCCCTTGAATGTGCCTGCGATATGGATAACTTTCCGGTTGCTGATAATGCCCAGCATATTGCGCGCGATGGCGGCTGCATCGGTACGGGCCACCTTGGTTTCGCTGTCCTCCAGGTCCTCCATGAGCTGGACCTCCGGGTTCAGTGAGCCGTCCTCCAGGACTACATCCGAAGACTTGACCTGGATGACATGGAAGGTTTCAAAGTCTACCAGCTCCACCACAGGGTGGGTGCAGGCGGCAAGAAGGAGAATGAGGGCTATGTGGGGAAAAAGTCGTTTCATCGTTGTCAGAATTGGTAGTTCAGGCTAAGGGATACAAGGCGCGCACCGGCCATGTAGATATTGTGGGGACTGGTAAGGGCATTCAGAAGGCCCAGTTCAAAGCCGATGGTGAGGGGACCCTCTCCCAGCTGGACACCGGCGAAGTTCAGGTTCAGGGCAGGGGCGAACTCACGGCCGCCCGCGTTGTCGAAGGCGAAAAGGAGTCCGGCGCCCACGCCGGAGTACATCTGTACCAGACGGGTGCGGAGATAGGTGAAGCGGACGGTGGGGAGGAACGTAAGATCGTAGTCGTTCATCTCGGCCCGGTATATTCCCTGGAAGTCCAGTTGTGCGCCCACGCTCACAACACGGGTTAAGCGGTACTGGTACTCGGCGAAAAGATGACCGGTATATCCCCTGCCGCCCTTGTCACGCCCGGCCGACGGGAAAGCCATGGACTCGAAGAGCATGTCTCCCCAGCCGGCACGCACCAGATGGCGTGGTATGGCACTTTGAGGGCTATAGCCGTATGCCAACGACGAAAGGGATAACATGATAGTTATCAGAAGCTTTTTCATTAGTTTATAGTTTAGTTCTGCAATTTTACGAACTAATTTGCAATCTAACAAACGAAATTCGTATATTTGCAACACTTTTTTGCGGGCGTGTTGGAATTGGTAGACAACCCAGACTTAGGATCTGGTGCCTCACGGCGTATGGGTTCGAGTCCCTTCGCCCGCACGCGAGCCGGCCTTCTCGGGCCGGCTTTTCGCGTGCTAGGGCGAAGGGACTCCGTCCGCCCACGTTACCCCATCCCCAAACCCCTTCCCTCGGGGAAGGGGCTGGCGGCAGAAGCCGCCTGTTCGCCTCCGGCTCAATCGCTTCGCTTCGACTCTTGTTCTTCTTCAAAGACACGCCCTCCGCCGGGCGCCTGCTGGCGCCTTTTTCGTGCGGGGAAAAAAGACTCCCACCTTGTCGGGCTTCGCCCTCCAGAATCTTGCGGTCGCTCTGCCGCGTTGACAGCCAGAATACACTAGAAGTCCGATTTCGCGTCAACGCGGCAAGGAAATAGGCAGTTTTTGCCCGAAAGCTTGCCGCGTTGACACATAGAACGCACAGGATGCCGTTTTTCTGTCGACGCGGCACATTTGCCCGCACGAGCCGGCCTCTACGAGCGCCGGTTTTTTTGACAGAAATTTTGCAATCTGTCAAAATTCTGCTATTTTTGACAGTTGAAAAGAAAACTATCAAAATGGAAGCGTACGACAGACATACTCCTTACAACCAACTTCCGCCCCTTCCTCCTGACCAGGCGCTGTACATGGATGCGGAAGTAGGAGCCAAACTGGTGCTGGCAAGCAGACGTCTGGCCGAATTGAAAGGCCTGGCGGCCACACTCCCCAACCAAACCATCTTCGTCAATACCATTGCCCTGCGGGAAGCAAAAGCCAGTAGCGCCATTGAGAATATTTTCACCACGGACGATGAACTCTATCGTAGTTTATCCTACCAGGAAGACGACTATCTGGAAGGACCGGCCAAAGAGATTCTGCATTACAGGGAAGCACTCTGGAAAGGTTTTCAGGACATAACCAAAGAGAAAAACCTCAGTGTTGAAACAGTGGTGGACGTCTTTCGTCAAGTAAAAAAGACGCACGAAGGGATTCGTCCCTACCAGGCAGAAATTGTAATCAAAAAAAGAGGCTGGGGATCTTTGGTTGCGGAAACCATCTATACTCCTCCAAGAGGGAAAGGAATAGTAGAAAAAAAGATGGCCGACTGGATTGACTTTCTGAACGACGATTCCGCCTACCCCGTTGATCCGCTCCTTAAAATGGCAATGGCTCACTATCAGTTTGAAGCTATCCATCCATTCAGGGACGGCAACGGCAGGACAGGCCGAATCCTATGCATTATCTATTTGATCCAAAAGGGGCTTCTGGACCTGCCCATCCTATACCTTAGCGCCTATATCCTCCAGAACAAAGATGCATACTACTACGCCCTCAACAGTGTGACGGGACTCAGGGACTGGAAGGCGTGGATTCTTTATATGCTCGAAGCCGTTTCACAAACATCGGAATATACTATTGATAAGATAAACCGTATCCGTTCTTTGATGGAAAAGACGGAAAGAATCATCTTGGAGAACAAACTCTCCCTGGCCAGACTCAACCTTTCCAAGCTGTTCGAACAGCCCTATATACGGCCAAAGAATCTTCTGTCAGATACTATTAAGAGCGTTAACACTGCCAAGAAGTACCTCAGTCAGCTGGAGGGCCTCGGTCTTCTCACAAAAGAGCGAATCGGCAAAGAGTATATCTGGTTCAACACCGAACTGATGGCTATTTTGTCAGATTAATGATTAACCTGCAATCCCAACAAATACACAGCCTTCAGCTCTTCAAAATTGGTTCGATAATTGTCCCATTGCCCGCACAAGGGACTGCTTCTCTCGGCGGCAGTCCTTTTTCGTTTCCGTAAGTGGCTGATATTCGGCCAAATAGTTCGAAAACGGCGTTGCGTTTTTTGGTTCGATAAATTTAATTGCCACTTCTCCAATTCCAACAGTAAAACATCTTTGCGGAGTTGGGAAAGACGACTTCTCTCCTGTAGAATAATTGAATTCGTTCACTCTGATGGGCGAGCAGTCGATGGTACGAAGGGGCTCTTATATTGCGGACAACCATCCGCAACTTTTTTAGAAAATTGCGGACATTATCCCGCAATTTTCTTATATTTGTGCCGGATAAATATAGCAACACGTTATGCAGGAACTTTACGGCCAATTCTATCAGCTACTGGAGCTTACCCCGATGGACTTCTTCCGGGAACAGCACCAGACCATCAACTGGGATGTACGTATCCTCGGCATCCTGGGCCAAAAAGGTGTAGGCAAATCAACACTCATACTCCAGCACATCAAACTACAAGGGAACCGGGACGAATCCCTATACGTAGTTGCCGATGACATCTACTTCGGAGCGCACACCCTTCTGGATACGGCCAAAGACTTCTTTGCACGTGGAGGCAAGTACCTGTATATAGACGAAATTCATAAATATGAGAACTGGAGCCGGGAAATCAAGAATATCTATGACAGTCTGCCTCTGCTTCACATCGTCTATTCTGGAAGTTCCATGCTCGATCTCAAAGAAGGCGGAGCGGACCTGAGTCGCCGCGTCATCGAGTATCACCTGCCGGTTTGGTCTTTCCGCGAATATCTCAATCTCCGGTGCGGTTGGTCCCTGAAACCCGCAACGCTGGATGAAGTTCTGAAAGGCAAGGTCGATTTCCCATACGGTCCGGAGCGCCCGCTCAAATACTTCGATGACTACATGAAGAAGGGGTGTTATCCTTTTTCCATGGAGCCTGAATTCGAGACCCGCCTGCGTCAAATTATCAATACTACTGTAGAAGTGGATATCCCCAAATATGCCAAAATGACCATTGCGGCCACGCAGAAACTCAAGAAATTCATGTACTACATTTCCAAAAGCGTCCCTGTCAAAATCAATTACTCGGACATGGCAAGGGATCTTGGCCTTGACCGTGACGATCTGCCTAAATATCTGGAGTATCTTGAAAAAGCCGAACTGGTTTCCATTTTGAGAATGAAGGCAAACGGTGACGCCATCCTGCGGAAAATGGACAAACTGTATCTTCATAACCCCAACATGGCATACGTCCTGTCCGGAGAACTACCCAATACGGGCAATTCACGCGAGACCATATTCTTCTGCTGGACAAAACAGAAATACGAAACACTCGAATCTCCGATATCCGACTTTGAGATCGAAGGAAAGACCTTCGAGGTAGGAGGCCGCAAAAAAGGGAAAAAGCAGATCGAAGAAGCCAAAGAGGGGTACGTAGTCAAGGACAATATTGAGTACGCGTTTGACAACCAGGTGCCGCTCTGGATGTTCGGGTTCTTGTACTAAAGCGAGTTCCAACTTGCTTTTAATTATGTCGAAATCGGCAGAAATTTATGGTTGCGGACTGCTGGCAAATGCTTGAATAATCTTTCTTTTTTTTGCACAAAATAATTGTACGATGGAAGCAAAAATCATTAATCTTGAAGAGTGGGTTTCCTTTGGCGGAGGAGGATTCGGTGAATCTTTCTACAACAAGACGGACGACTCCGTAATCCTTAAACTGAACAAGCCCAGCGTATCGGCCGGCAAGGCGGAAGACGAATTCCTCCGTTCCAAGGCGGTCTTTGAGATGGGGATTCCATCGGCCGAACCTTACGACTTCGTCACCGACGGGGAACGTTATGGCATGACGGTCCAGCGAATCCAGGGAAAAGAGTCTTTGGGAAAGATTATTGCCGATCATCCCGAGCGGCTGGATGAAATGGCCGGCATAGCGGCGGAATATGCCAAAGCCCTTCACGCCACCCCCTGCAAAACGGATTGTTTTGACAGCATTGCGGTGCGCAGCCGGGAAATGATTTTGGCGAACCAGGTGATTCCGGATGATATCAAGGAAAGGCTGGCGGGCTATATCGACGAATTGGAGCCGGCGACCACCTGCCTGCACGGAGACCTCAATCCCTGCAACATCATTACGGCACAGGGTAAAGTGTACTGGATAGATTTGGGAGATTTCGGCTATGGAGACCCCTTGCTGGATTTCAACATCCTGTCCCACATGAGCGCCTACGGTCCCAATCCGCTGCTCCGGAACATTTTCCACATGGACAGAAAGATGCTTACGCATTTCTATCAGTCCATGGGAAGACAGTACTTCGGCCCCGTCTGGGATACGCCGGAGCACAAGGAGAAGATGTACCGCATTGCCCAGATCATGGCCGGAAAGGCCATCTGCATGTGGCCGCAGTCCTACCACGTCAACCTGCCCTATCTCCAGGGAAAGAAATTCCTGGCCGCTGTCAACCTCTTTATCGGAGACCGCATGTAAACCGCCGCCTTGATGGGGGGCACAGTGATGCTCATGTTATGAACAAAACTCTTATTATTTCCAATGTAACAATATTTTGCTGTCCACGGATAATTGCAGGTGAGCCGAAAAAACCATCCCAACACGGGATGGCAATAGAAAAACACTTATTTACTATCTATCTGTAGACCAAATAGATACACAGACCAAAAATCGTCAAAATTGGTTAGAAATTTGTTAACAACCCCGCACCATTAATACAGGGGGCGCTGCCCCCTCAAACACCCCCGCGGCTCCCGGGCTAGTATGTCTTTGCTCGTCGTCGCGGTGCCTGGGGCAAAGACTGCCCTCCAGAATCTTGCGGTCGCTCTGCCGCGTTGACAGCCAGAATACACTAGAAGTCCGATTTCGCGTCAACGCGGCAAGGAAATAGGCAGTTTTTGCCCGAAAGCTTGCCGCGTTGACAC
>JAEEGJ010024098.1_pt1 | contig 12661 bp, 6 predicted proteins | sample 8958761 | NCBI WGS metagenome assembly JAEEGJ01 (sample SAMN16246546, study PRJNA631951) | gut metagenome | biome: gut microbiome; feature: rumen; material: RS-attached | host: Bos | place: Iran: Karaj | collected 2018-10 | reverse complement strand
TACACCCGATGTGTCTCGATACGCTCCGCTATATCATCGCGGGTGCCGAAAAGCTGCGCCCCGAAATGCGCGAGGCGTTCAAGCTCAAGTTCGGCAAGGATATCTACGAAGGCTACGGCTGCACGGAACTTACCCCGCTCGCGACGATAAACGCGCCCAACGTGCTGCTCGATGACTTCCTCACCATGGAAAAGTGCAGCGATCCCGAAACCATCGGCATGCCGCCTCCCGGTACCGTAGCCGCCATTATTGACCCCGAGACAAACGAGTTCCTGCCGCAAGGCGCCGAAGGCATGCTCGCCGTCACCGGCCCGCAAGTGATGAAGGGTTACCTGAAAGACGAGGAGAAGACAAACAACGTTGTCTTTATTACCGAAGGCAGACGCTGGTACAAGACCGGTGACAAGTGCATCATTACCGAAGAAGGATTCGTGAAGATTCTCGGGCGATACAGCCGCTTCGCGAAACTCGGAGGAGAAATGATCTCGCTTACCGCAGTTGAACTCCGCATTGGCGAAACGAAGATTCTTGACGGCAAGGAATTCGCCGTCACGGCTGTTCCCGATTCCTCGAAGGGCGAACGCATTGTTTTGCTCGTGAAGGATGCGGAAGACCCGGAAGATATCGCCCGCAAGTTGCGCAAGTCCGGCATGCCGCCCCTGATGCAACCCGGGAGCGTATTCAGCGTCGAAAACATCCCGAAGCTGGGTAGCGGCAAGTGGGATTTCCCGGGCATGAAGAAACTCGCCACTGAGCTCGTCGAAGGCAAGTAGACTCAACCAGTTTAGCCATCCCCGCCTTACCATCGTCATCCCCGACCCCACCATTGTCATCCTCGCGCAGGCGAGGATCTTTTTTGTCTCCGCAGTGTAAAAAATACACGTAAACAAAATTTATTTGGCTCATTTTGTCCGCGAAATCGTTTTATAGTATAGATAGGGTCTTCCTTATCCGCGACACGGGCGCGTTCCCGCAGTTAATGGATAAAAATGACAAGAGAGGAATTCCTCGCCATGGTCAAGGACGTACACGAGCATCCCGAGCACCTGGCGAAATACCGCAAGAAGTACAAGAACGTCTACCCGTTCAGCGACGGCATCTTCAAGATGCTCATGGCTAACGAGGCCAAGCCTCGGCGCACCGTGAAATTCCTGAACGCCATGCTCGGGCTTACCGGACGCAAGGCCATCAAGACATACACCCTCGGGGTTCCGGAGAACCCAGGTGTACTCAACGACAAGACCGCCATCTTCGACATCTACGGCACGACACAGGCGGGTGAGCCGGTGCTTATCGAGGTGCAGCAGACATTCAACAAGCTGTTCGTCGACAGGCTCATCTACTACACCGGCCGCGTCGTCTCGCGCACTGTCAAGAAATCGCAGGACTACAAGCTGCCGCATATCTACGTGCTCTCGCTTTTGACCGAGAACCAGTTCCCGAAGGAGCCGGACACTTACCTGCACCATGCGCAAATCGTGCGCAACCGACGCATTTTCTACAACAAGCTGGATATCTATCTGGTCGAAATCGAGAAGTTCTTCGCCATCGACAGGCGCACCCCGCCGGGCAAGCGTGAAACGACCGACAGGGCCGAGATGCTGCGCTTGTTCCGCGATGTTCTTGAAGAAAAGGACATCCCTGAGGAAAAGCTGAAAAAACTGCTTGACAAGGACTTTATGAAAGATGTATCTTTAGTGGGGTACACCGACGAAATTCTCCTGAACGAGGTTGACGGGATGACGAACATTATCTACGAAAAACAGGGATCATACCTGCAAGGCGGCGAAGACAAGGCAAACGAAATAGCCCTTGCGATGCTTGCCCGAAATTATTCCGTTGATGATATCGTGGCAATCACCAAGCTCCCGAAGCAGGAAGTGGTCAAGCTGAAGCGGCAAGCCGCGAAAGAACTGGCAACGGCGTAGTTCTATTGTCATCCCAGCCCCTCCCGCTGTCATGCCCGGCTTGACCGGGCATCTTTGCATTCGTCATCCCCGACCCCACCATTGTCATCCTCGCGACTTGTGCTGAGCTTTGCCGAAGCAAGGCGAGGATCTTTTCATTCGTCATCCCCGACTCGGTCGGGGATCTTTTTGTTTCCGCTGTGTAAAAAATGCACGTAAACAAAATTTATTTGGCTCATTTTGGGCACTTTGTCCGTTTCGCACCGAAGGTGCGCTGGGAAACTCCGGTCTATTGCATCATCAAACCAGGGAGAATATATTAAGCAGACATGCAACATAAGGATTCGCTATATGACTTTGCAACAGGAAATTGACATAGCCATTGACAAGGCAGAAACTCGAGCGGCCGAAGCGGAAGCTCGCGCCGATGAAGCAAATGCTCGTGCAAACGAAGCAAACGCTCGTGCAGCCGAAGCAAACGCTCGTGCAGACGAAGCAAAAGCTCGCATAGCCGAAGTTGAAGCTCGCGCAAACGAGATGGAGAAGAAGCTCCGAGAGCACGGACTGCTGTAACCTCTACCCCTTTGTCACCCCAGCCCCTCCCGCTGTCATGCCCGGCTTGACCGGGCATCTTTGCATTCGCCTTCCCCGACCCCACCCATTGTCATCCCGCCCCTCCCGCGGTCATGCCCGACTCGGTCGGGGATCTCCTAGAAGTCCCTCCCCTTATCAACAAAAAGCCCCGGACGGTGTGTGTCCTGGGGCTTTGATTGTTTCGCAGGAAACTGCGGTAAGTTCCAGCAGCGTTACGCCCAGTTCAAGCTCTCTGGCCAGCAGCAGTTCGGCTGCCGGATGTCAGTGCACCTGTGACAATTGTGGAAGTATAATACTGACAGGCGGTGGCGCTAACACAAATAGCACACATAGCAGTTGTTATTTTGCTGGCAGTGGAAATGACAAATTTAGAATAAACAATCCGTGTACAAGTGTAAAAATAAATGGGGAAGAAGTAACTGGCACACATGGCGAAACTGAGTTGAAAAACTATGGGATTTCAGCACTTGACGGAGGATATTACATTGAAGTTAAGCACAGCGGATCAACTTGGTGTCAATACCAGATAAGCCAAGCTAGAGCGACGGATCCCTGTGCTAGCACAGCACCGTCTTCGTCGTCTGCAACTCCGGCAAGTAGTGCTTCTAGCGGTGGAAATTGTCACGCACCGACAGGGTGTAGTACCGTGATAACAACGGAAGATTTTCAATGGGATGGAAGATGTTACTTCTTTACATCGATTAGTTGGCTAAATAATCAAATTTCAGGGATTTTCCAGATTAATGGAGGTGGCAATTATAATGGATATGTTGGTTCCTAGTCTCTTCCAGCAAAAATAGATGGTGGTTACTATGTAAAAACAAACGACAATCCTGGAAGATGTTGCGGTAAAGATGGAACAATAGGTAACCCAACCTGCGAATAAATTTAAAGAAACTAAACTTCAAGGATCTCCACTTCAATCGAGGGTCTTTCTTTACCCAGGTTAGACAGCCAACAAAAACACACCCCCGCAGATGGTTCCACGAGGGTGCGTTTGTATACAGATTAGATAAAGGAAAGAACACCGAAGTCGAAAATATCATTTCCTTTCATTAATTGCTAACAGAACATATCATTTGCTTGTCACTAGGCGCACAAAGATTTGAATAACTGATTCCGCAATCATTGGGATGATCCCCGTCACAGCCAGAATTAATACTTAATGATATGTCTGATTTGCCAGTGCATTTTAACCAGATAGATGGTTTCCAATATGGATTGTCCCAATTCATTGCCACATCAACACATACTCCTGCAGGAATAACATAACTCTTCCTTAATTCAGTCATTTTTCCGTCCTGCAACGTCCCCGCTTGACCACATCCAGTAAAATACAATTTCGATATCGTACATTCCTTTGGCGCTCTTATTTCTATTGGCACTCCAGGAGCGAGGATTGTTCCTGTTGTTTCGTCGTTGTCTGACAACAACGTTACAGAGGCTCCATTCCAATTTATTGTTTCTCCCTTGCAGTCAACCATTTTCAATTGGAAGGATCCTGTACAAAGGTAACCTGACATATCTATGTCAAAGCATTCAGCTTTTTGCGGTATTCCTGTCCAAGAACCGCCTCCAGTATTGTCGGGAGTTTGGCCTGAGTTAGGCGTCCAAGTCACCTGAGCACACCCCGCGCCCGAAATAAACTCCACATCGCAATCCTGCGTAGTACTTTCTCCTATAGTATTTTTCAGTGTAACATGATAAGTTTCCGTACTACCACTTGTAGCACTTGTGTTTGTAATCGCAGGAATTACACAATTTTCATTTGAACAGTCATGCCATAATCCATCAGCACCTGTTCCCGAAATCATGTAGTCACAATCATTTTCATCACAACCTGATAAGCCAGTAAGCACGACTCTAACATTGTTAGTCTTGTTAATCGTAGCTTTTAGATTGTCTGCACAACTAAATGATGGAGCAGCCTTTTCCACATTCAACTCTACAGAACAGGAAGCGCTGGTATTATTGTCACATGAATTACATGCGAATCCAAGTGTCTTTTTACCCGTAGAATTCCCTGCGGCATTAGTCCTGGTCAAGGTACCACCCGCCTGTACTTCAAGGTTATTTGTCGCAGTTCCAGCATCATTCGTGTAAGTGCAGTTCCAGCAATGCAATGCACCATTCGCAGTAAATGTATAATTCGCGCCCTTACCAACAGGGTTCGGTGTAGCCGAGCACGTCAGAATCGGAGCAATCGTTACACTTCCCGTACAAATCGTACTAGTTCCCTTCTTTACGTTATACGAATACGTTCCCGCTTCATCAGGAGCGTTCAACGTATTGTTCCAACAATGTGCCGTACCACAATCTATTGTCCTAGAATCATCATCCAAAGTCCAAGTAAACTGGGTATTACTCTTAACCCCAGATACAGTCATTGCCAACGGCTGACCTTCATACATATTCCCTGTAATTGTACAAGCACCCGACGCGTCATTCACCGTGAGATTGACATTACACACTTCCTCTCCATTGACCAGAAGGGTGTAATTATGATTGCCCGCCGTCAAGGTCCCCAGGCTCTTGACATTCGTAATTTGAGACCAGTTTTTCAGTGTTGCTGTACCAACTTCATCATCGCCTTTCTTTAGAGTCACACTATATGTTCTTTCAACACTTTCGTCATTACGTGCCAAGAAATACAGATTATCCGTTACAGAAACCGGGTCATTAGCAAATCCATACTCATTCGTAGATATTCCGCACGTCACCGTAGGCGGAGCATTTTCCGAATCCCTCAGCACTTTGAAACTAGCACTACAATCATCGAACGGCGCAGAAGTCGACGTACTCTTTACCGTATAGGTATGCGAGCAGCCTCCTGCCGTTGTACACGTTTCACTCTGATTTGCCGCATGGCGAGCACTGCCCGGATCAGTTCCTGTCGCAAACGGTGTTGTTGCATCGTCAAGATAAATTGCATAGGAGCATCCTCCGCTCGGGCAGCCATTGAAATTCACATTAAACGTCGGGAACCTCGCCCCACTTGCAATAGAACCTACCACAGAGCAATCTACTCCGATGGTTCCAATCGGGTCCGGCGACACTGAACAAGTTTTAGAATCAGTCTGACTTGTAGTTCCGGTAATTGTAGCCGTAAATACATACGATTTTCCCTGATAGGTATACACTTTATCATCCGCAATACTTACATAGGCTGCATCACCATTCCACACAATACCTTCATCGCCATTTGCATTTTTAGTCACGCCATGTATTTCACTTCCATCAACGGTCGCAACAATTCGTTCCGATGAAATCAGGTTCTTATTCGTCACCTGAGTCACTACATTCCACTTACTGCCATCGAAATCAGCCCTACAATAAGTGATACCGATGGCATTTGCGCACGTACTCGCAATCGACGTCACGGCAACACTCGTCGCACCATGGTTCTTGACTACCACCTGCTTCACATTTTCAGGGTCAAAACCATTTGAACCCGAAGCAAATTCCTTCATGACATCAAAATTTCCCGACGTTCCATTCATCTTGACGGAATGACTTTCATGATCATTATCGCCCCAGTTATCGCTTTCACTTACCAGCCAAATTTCAACCTCATTATTGTCGGCATTTTCAAGCGTTATGTGAAGCGTTGCCGCACGGAGGTTTTGCTTGCTAGTAAAGGTGAATGTTTCTTCCATCCCATAAGCAACGCTCTGAGATCCGCTAAATAGACTTGGCTGGTGCGCCGAGCACTCCGTGAATTTGCCAGTCCAGAAAGCTCCACAATGTGCAAGTTCTGTTGTCGCGCCCGCGCTCCATGCCACAGCAGTTGTGCTGTTGGCATATAAGCAGTTTCCAAGCCACGCTTTTGCGGTTTTCACTTCGTTTCCGTTGTTATCCGTATAGCCATGCGCACCAATCCCGCTTTCAGCGAAATTGTATTTGTTGACACAGGTTCCTCCAGAACAAGCATCATCGCCATTGTAATAATAGAGAGGTTTACATCCCTTCGAATCGAACCATCCGGAATGACCTACCCAAGGTTCTACATCCACACCTGTCTTAACAACACCGTCTGTCGCGACAGCAGCAAACGAGCATTTGACAGTCGGATATGCGTCATAGCATTCCGAATTGTAAGTAGCGCTCTTCCATCCAATTCCATAAATCTTGAAATTAGGGTCGGCAAGGCTGAAGCCAACATATTCATGCGCAGCATCCGCCAAAGTACTGTTAAATTCAGACAATTCAAAATCGCAACCATATTCCGGTGGTAAAGCGCCACTAGCATCACCATAGAAGTTATCAACGTTCGCACGAACCTCAATAGTTCCTGCCGCCGTCACGTTGGCCGTAACCATGACCATACGAGAATTGGAAACGCTAACCCTTGCTCCATCATTGTTTGTCAATACCGATGTCAAACTCGTCGCACCTTTCCACAATTGTGCTTCAAGATAGCCATCGTTATTTTCATACAAATTAAGCATAAAGTAATCGTTTCCGTAGGCATTCGCACGAAGCATAAACCCGGAATTCTTTATATTGGCTGCAGAGTTATCATAACTGGAGGTTGCCCGCGGAACATTTATAAGAGCCTTGAGCGTTCCTAAAATACCAGCGTTCACCGTACTCATTACTATTACAGGATTACGGTACGAATCTTTTTTCTTCTTGACAGCCGACTTGTCAATATGGATTTCACCATCGTAGCCAACAACAATCTGAGCAAGTTCACCAGAAATGAGGTGCCACTTGGCATTGGTAAATTCTCCATTTGCATCGACTACACCTGTACATGTAGAATACGGATCGTTTTCGCTACACTTGTCAATGCAATATTGCGTTTCTTCATCATCGCAAGCCACAGAGTTCCTCTTGAATTCATCAAAGAAACAATGTTTGTCAGCCTCGCCAAAATGTGCCAGCAACACAGATCCATTTTCAGATACAGAGAACGAACCATAATTCTTGCTCGTTACCGTCTCAGTCGACGGGCAACTTGTTCCAGAACATCTCCAATAGCTAAAGTTTTTAACATCGTTGCCTCCAGATGTCGTACTATCTAACAAAACTGTCACCAATTCACCTTTAAAGACATCAACTGTGCAAGTTCTCGCCGAGGTTTCAGAGTCAACCGTTGCATTTTCATATTCACACGTGGAATTTCGCCCTCCTGCAGAAATGTTTATAACAGGATGCTTGCCATCACCAACCTCGCCCTTAAAACCAACCTTGAAGGAACTTTGCTTCGCCTTTGCACTTGCTCGTAAATTGTACGACTTATTAGCTTCGACAGTACTTGCCACAATGGAATTATCCGATTCTGGAATAATAACCACACAATCGTCGCTATTACCCGTAGCTTCCGCCAAGGTAATAGTTCCCGTACCTCCCACCATAATAACCCATGACGTGTTGGCAATAAGGTTACTAAACGAAACTCCTGGAGCAGGTTCTACCCAAACCCCGGAAACATCACAATCCGGCCAATATGTCGCATAACCCTCAGGACAAACACCACTATTGGCATTACAATATGCCTCTATATCGCCAGAAGTTGCGTCAATTCTGTTCAAAATTGAACTGGCAGAAATATACAACTGCTTCGAAGCTGGGGTTCCAGGAATGTAGCCTTCTCCAGGAAGCAACTGGAACGTCATCGTTCCCGTCACAGCATTCGTCGTTTTTATAGTAAACACAGTCGGCGAAGTAGGAACATCACTTGCAGCGAGAACCAGCTTACAAGAAGATCCATCACGTGTTACGCCAGAGCCAAGTGATTCATAAGACCACGCCTCATTATCCGCATCGGGGCAATAGATATTCACCTCTAACGTAGCAGCATGTGCAGGCACAACCAACTTGATTTCTTTAGTGTCATTCGAATTCATTTCCGTCGAAGACGGTTCCTCAAAACTAATTGAAGGCGTTCCACGGGAACCATCCCCAACTACCACCCAGAATGGAACGTTCGAATACCCACTCGCAGCAGCAGAACAAGAATATATCCCCTTACTGAGGGGCGTTGATGAATACAAATGACCTGTTGTAGGTAATGCGCCCGAACCAGAACACGTTACCGTCACATTAGATTTGCTCAAACTTGAGCCATTAAGGGGTTGCACATTGTAGTAATCCGTCAAATTTCCATACGGGTCACTCGGCAAGTAAATAACACGCGGAAGCACGATGAAGGAAGGACTCAGTTCAGCCTGCTCGTTTGCTGAAGGAAGCTGCTCATCATTTTTGTACTGCGATTCAAGATGCACACCCAGCTGAGGAGCCATAGAAATGTAATATGAATCAGTTCCACCCGTAATCGATGATGCCGTAGAGGTTTCTCCCGAAGCGGAACTTAACTCCGTACCGCCACAAGACCCTTCCGCGACCGTTCCATCGCAAATAACCCCATTCTCTGACAGATCGCTCAACAGTTCCTCATTAAGAACCATGTTACGACTCTTAAAGTCCCCCACCTTAGCACAATTCGGAGTAACTGCCGCATAAATAGACCCGCTAAAGTCGGAATTGTTAAACATGACTCCATTAATATCATGCTTCGTATAAATAAAGTAATTATAAATTCCGTTATCTGCTGCAGGCTGTATTGTACTTGTCCCACCCTGCGTCAAATACACAAATGCATATGAATCTGCCGTAGTAGGTGGCAAAGATTGCTGTCCCATTTTATTAGTCACGATGATGATGAACTTCCCTTTCAAAGGAGTTGTCGGATCGCTCTTTCCCTTGTCTTCAACTTTTACTACCTGATAGCCATTATAAAGATTTTCCTTGTATTTTTGCGCATCCGTGCTATTTGACTGATAGCACGCATTGAGACCTTTGCTCAAGTTACTATTCCATTCCGTAACATTACATCCTTTATTTGCAAATTTTTCAAATTTTTGATACGCCGTCACAAGGATGTCAGGAACAATGTAATTAGATTTGGTTCCATCCTTCTTCGGGCACCCAGCACCAGGCGCAGAAGTCCAAATAGAGTCACAATGAGCCTTGGCCATTTCTGCACACTGGAACTCCCTTGTTTCAGGGAACGTTCTCGAAACAACCCCCTTAGACTTGAACCAAGGGGTCACAGCGCATTCGGGACGCCACTTATCTGGCGTAGCCTTGCAATATGGCGTTCCCCTCACCGTGCCGTCGTAATTTAAAGTATTAATAACCTCCGCTGAATACCCATAAAATCCAGGTATACCATACGCAGGAGTATAGAACACCTTGTTTCCAACATAGTAACTCGCGTAGTCAATCCTGCCGCCCCAGCCCCATGGTGTACTAGTTACAATATAGTCCACATCTTGTCCTTGCCCACTATAATTGTAGAGATAATAGGCATCATTCTTCGTCTTCATGTGAGGCATAAGGTCTTTATATGGGCGGGTTGTCTTATTATCCCATCTTGCTATAGCTCCATAACCATAGGCCATACTAGAAGTTCCCCTGTAGTACGTATTCTTCTCAATGAAAGTCCTATCATTTCTAAGCGTCACATAATCAGATATAGGGTGGCCACCCATAATATAGACTTTGGATTCAGCCTTGTTTCCTAGAACAATCTTGTCGTAAGAATCCTGGTTATCCTTCCCGTTTTCCCACCATATCGGCAAATTGGATTCCGCCCAAACGTTGCCACCGACCATGAAAGTTCTGCCAGCACTATTTATAAGCACCTGACCATCGGGGCCTACACAAAGGTTGCCTGCCACCTGCGATTCATGCGCTCCAAGATTGGTTGTCCAAATTCCATTCAACGTAACATTCTTTTGAAACTTTTGGTCACCTGTAGAAGGCGCTCCAAGATTACCCTCTATGTAGACATTTCCCGTAACATTTGCATTGGAGAGATGAGCAGCTTCCGACGTCGTCGGAAATGTAAAACTCGTGGCGTTACCACCAACATAAAAGTCTCCCCCAAGCACACCGTTATTTGCATTGAGATTTCCACCCACACACACATTTCCGGCAGCACCAACAGAACTACCCGTAATATTGATGTCACCCGTAACAATAAGGTCTACATCTGTATAAACCGGGTTCGATCCATGTATATCGCCATTGATTAACAACGAATGAGCCTTTATCGTTCCCTGAGATTGGGTCGAGCCGCCAAAATAATTGTGCTTGAAAGGAACCAAGCTATGAACTTTTTCTTCGGGAATCTTCACCTGATACAAGCCATCCACATTAAAAATGGCGATTTCACTCCGTTTCGTGCCATTTCTCGATTCACCTGACGAAAGTATTTTCAATTTGTATGTACTCTTTTCCGTATTCACACCGGTAAGCCACACATGATAAGCCTGGCCAGCCTTTTGCAACGGACGAAGCCGAGCATCCAGATTTATCGGTTTCCGGGCGGGGTCATCCAAATATGCCTTTATCAACGCACCAACATCATTAGCATGGAATGTCATCCATGTACGAGCATTTTCAATACCAGCAAGAGAACTCTGCAGAGCCTCCTGTTGCTGCAAACGGCTACCACTAGATCGACCTTCACTCGTAAGCCACTTATATGTAGCAGTTGCCGCAATGGTCGCCACGAGCATAAAGAGTAGCACGGTGACAAGGGAAACACCGGCCTTTAGAGCAGGATTCTCGCCTACGCGAGAATGACGTGTTGCGAGTTTTTCATTGAAAAACATAATTCTCTCCTAGTCAGTGGGGCCGTTGCTCGGCGTCGGGACAATCATTTCCACATGTCCAGATTCACCATTGCGTTTAACATCCAAAACTATTTTGAACGCTTTAACATTCTGTTTATCGGTTTTATGCGTCTCAGATTCAAAGCCATCGAAGTTATAACTTGAACTGGGAACCTTGCTCACCTTCAATTTTGCAATAGTCACCTTTCCCTGCGCAACAAGCGGAGAGAAACAAGCAAAGGTAAACGCAAGACACACATTTTCAAGCGTGTGCGGAACGGTAAAACGCATAGAACGCATTCCACCACCCTTGTCATCTAACGGCGGGAAAAACATAAAGTCATTGAGTTGCACAACATTATTTACTTTCGGCAAATCCCCTGTTTCCACGTTTCGCAGGCCCACTGACATATGATCTACACCAGGAACAAACATCATACTTTTATCCGAAGAACTTCCTGGATACGGAATTTCAAACGAAATTTCATATTCTACGCCAGCCTCAAACGTAAAATGGCTGCCCTCTCTCGCACACAAAGACTGCCAAGATACTTCCGATAAAGTCTCATTCTTTACAACAATAACTTCGTTCACTTTCCTTTCCGATTCAGCGACCACCGCCTGAGTAGAAGTGTTATAATTAGAATGGAAACCCGTCAAAGTCTGTGATGTTCCACCCCTATTGACAGCAACACCCTCATTGTACACAGTCAAGAGAACATGAGTTCCATCATTTCGAGGCACAAGCCTAAACTCAGATTCTCCTACAGCGGGAAAAATTTGAATAGCATCACCAAGAGCTCCAGGACGTGCCGGTATAATGTTAAACGTTTCCACGCCCTCCGCCATCTCAACTTCTATTGCTGTCCCATTGACATCCCCGCACGGATCATCCGCACCAACAGTTAAACCAGCATCTTTTTCAACAAGTTTACAAGAGCGTATAAGTTTACCATCATTAACATACCAACGAACCTCCTCCACAGCCTGGTAGTGACCATTAGCGTCGTAACGAAGGCGCCGTATAGTCAAATCGCTCTGATCGCTGCTTGCCGACATCCGGAAAGACGAAAAGTCTGCACTGCTACAAGAACCCGGCGCCGGATCCATATAAACACTGGTATGCACATCGCCGAAGTTATTGCCATTGTCCGTAGAGCCCGCTTCCATCGCACTCTTTGCTCCCATCTGCGCGATGTCGTCCTTCATCACCGCAGCCACGTTCTCGGCAACCTCGGATGCCTTGAGCATGCTCTGCGTGCGGACGCGCATCTTGGTCGAATTGCTGAACGCCTGGCCCGCGACAATAACGACGATACCCACGATGGCGATATAGACCATCAGTTCCATGAGGGTAAAGCCTGCGCGCTTGTCTGTAGTAATCTTTCCCATACCGTCCACAGTCCGTTCAGTGTACACAAAAACCCGCGGCATACGCCGCGACGCGGGGCCCACACGGGTCCCGTCCTGCTTAAAATAACTTTTTTCGGGAGAGAAGGCTCAAAAAATCTTTACAAAACAGCCAAAAGTGGG
>JAEEGJ010024096.1_pt1 | contig 12662 bp, 12 predicted proteins | sample 8958761 | NCBI WGS metagenome assembly JAEEGJ01 (sample SAMN16246546, study PRJNA631951) | gut metagenome | biome: gut microbiome; feature: rumen; material: RS-attached | host: Bos | place: Iran: Karaj | collected 2018-10 | reverse complement strand
CGGTGAATCCCACCAATGTGATGGGCTGCTCCAAGCGCATCTGTGAGATCTACGTGCAGAGCCTGAACGAGAAGTTGGAGAAGGAGGCGATGCTGTCGAAGAGCGGGGGAGACTACACTCAGTTTGTCACGACCCGATTTGGAAACGTGCTGGGCTCGAACGGGTCTGTGATTCCACTGTTCCGGGAGCAAATCAAGCACGGCGGACCTGTTACGGTGACGGACGAGCGTATCGTGCGGTACTTCATGCTAATCCCGGAGGCGTGTAAACTTGTCCTGGAAGCAGGCACAAAGGGCAACGGCGGCGAGATCTTCGTCTTTGACATGGGCCAGCCCGTGAAGATCGCGGACCTGGCTAAGCGAATGATCGCCTTGTCAAATGCGAAGAACGTCCAAATTGAATACACTGGCCTCCGCGAAGGCGAAAAACTCTATGAAGAGGTTCTGAACGAACTGGAAGGCACGAAGCCGACCTTCCATGAGAAGATCAGGATCGCCAAGGTCCGCGAATACGACTACGATGAGGTCTCCCGTGAGATCGATGACCTGGTGGAAATCGCCAAGCACTTCGACAACATGGCCACCGTCCGCAAGATGAAACAGATCGTACCGGAATACAAGAGTAACAACTCGGTGTACGAGGTGCTGGATAATGCTAAGTAACCAATTTCCCAAATACTATGAGATACCTTGAACTTTGTACTTTGACCGAATCCCAGATCGATGATCTGCTGGGGCTTATGAAAGAGTTGAATGCCGATTTGACGGTCACGCCGCTTCAGCAGCAGCGTTCGGTGGCGGCGCCGGGAACGCGTATCTTCATCGCAGAGAACGATGAGAAGCATATTGTCGGATGCGCCACCCTGTGTGTCTTTGAGTCGCCGACGGGGCGGAAGGCGAGTGTCGAGGATGTCGTGGTCCTGCCGGCCTACCGGGGCCAGAGGATCGGCCGCACCCTCCTGCAGCGCATCATCGACTTTGCCAAAAACAAACTCGCTCCCATCGACCTTCGTCTTACCTCGAACCCCACTCGTACGGAGGCCAACGCGCTCTACCAGGCACTTGGCTTCGTGCAGCGGGATACGAATGTGTATATGATGAAGTTGTAGGCGGCCGGATGTCCCAAAGATAAGTCAGTCGGCCGGAGATATGGATAAACGGGTATTCTGCAAACGCTTCGCAATCTGGACGGCGATCATCGTCGCCGCCGTCATCGCCACGCTCGGTCTTCTCTTCGGGAAGGTCGTGGAGCCGACATTGGCACAAGAGATCGCGAAGTGGGTGGTCATGGGCATCTTCATCATCGGAATCTTCGAGGTGTTCGCCTATGTCCTGGCGCCATTCTTCTATCATGTGATTTATGACAAGAAGAGGTGAGATTCCCGGTCAAGCCGGGAATGACGGGAGGTCCGCCGGGAACTACAAAGTCACCCCTAACAACATCCACATGGAATCCTCCTTCGAGATCAGCAAGAAGGATTTCGAGAACGCGTTGAAGACACTCCGCGAGCAGTATCCGGACAGCCTGGTCTGGAACAGGTCGATCAAGTCTCTGAAGCATGAGTGGGCGGCGCACAATGCGTTCCACTCGCTGGGCATTTTCCGCAAGGAGACGGCCCATGCGGACCTGAACTGGCCGCAGCCCTGGCTTATCCGGCTCGGTTACGCCATTATTGGCACGATCGTTTGGCCGTTTATCAAATAATCATCGACATGACACGAAATTGGTCGGCCACGTTTTACGGCTTGGAATGACTTATATGTGCCAGACACATTTGAATTAACGAATTATGATTTACGACCATATCAAGAACATCGGCCTGTACAAGGGCCTGACGCCGGCGCTGGATTTGGCGCTGGAGTATATCGAAAACGTCACTTCCGAGGTGGAGGTGGGGACGCACCCGCTGGCGCTTGGCGTGAAGGCCGTTGTGAGCGAGGGCACAACGAGCCTCGTGAACCCGAAGGGCTACGAAGCCCATCGGAAGTATGCCGATGTCCAGTTAGCGCTCGTCGGCACGGAACTCATCCGCTGCAAGCCGCTCCCGCAGGTGGTGGAGACGATCCCTTACGACGATGCCCATGATGCCGCGCGTTATGCGGACTGCCCCGGCGCCGACCTGGTCATCGGCGAGGGTTACTTCCTCGTGGTCTTCCCGGACGATGCACACGAGCCTGGCCTCGCTCCCGGTGGCATTCCGGCTCCGGTAAAGAAAGTCGTGATGAAAGTGCCGATGGAGTAGGGAAGGCGCATTCCCTTGTCTTTTAGCGTTCTATTGCATATATTTGCAGATTATATTGCATTATAATCTCTGCCCTTCCGGGGGCAGTATCGTGTTCTTATGAAGAAAGCATTGATTACCGGTATCACCGGTCAGGACGGATCCTTTCTCGCGGAATTCCTCATCGAGAAAGGCTATGAAGTCCACGGCATCCTTCGCCGCAGTTCGTCATTCAATACGGGGCGGATCGAGCACCTGTACCTGGACGAATGGGTCCGGGACATGAAGAAGAAGCGCCTGGTGAATCTTCACTGGGGGGATATGACGGACTCTTCCAGTCTGATCCGCATCATCTCGGAGATCCAGCCGGACGAAATCTATAACCTGGCCGCCCAGAGCCACGTGAAGGTTTCCTTCGACGTTCCCGAGTTTACGGCCGACGCCGATGCGATGGGCGTTCTCCGACTCCTGGAAGCGGTCCGGATTTCGGGATTGACGAAGACCTGCCGGATTTACCAGGCATCGACCTCGGAACTCTTCGGCCTGGTCCAGGAGGTCCCGCAGAAGGAGACGACGCCTTTCTATCCGCGCAGCCCGTACGGGGTGGCGAAGCAGTATGGATTCTGGATCATGAAGAATTACCGGGAGAGTTACGGCATGTACTGCTGCAACGGTATTCTCTTCAACCACGAATCCGAGCGTCGCGGTGAGACCTTCGTCACGCGCAAGATCACGCTTGCGGCGGCCCGGATCGCCCAGGGATTCCAGGACAAGTTGTATCTCGGTAACCTGAATTCCCTCCGCGACTGGGGCTATGCCAAGGACTATGTGGAGTGCATGTGGCTCATCCTGCAGCAGCCGGAACCGGATGATTTCGTGATTGCGACCGGGGAGTATCATACCGTGCGCGAGTTCGCCACGCTGGCTTTCAAAGAGGTCGGAATCGAACTGCGCTGGGAAGGTGAAGGTGTGGACGAGAAGGGTATCGATGTCGCTACCGGCAAGGTGCTGGTGGAGGTGGACCCGAAGTACTTCCGTCCCGCCGAGGTGGACCAGTTGCTCGGCGACCCGACGAAGGCGAAGCAGACGCTCGGCTGGAATCCGCAGAAGACGAGTTTCGAGGAGTTGGTGCGTATCATGGTGAAGCATGATATGAAGAAGGTGAGGAAGTTGTATTTGCGTGAGCATATGGAGGATTAATCATGTTGGATAAGAATTCGAAAATCTACGTGGCAGGGCACACCGGGCTGGTGGGTTCCGCCATCTGGAATAACCTGAAGAAAAGGGGATACAATAATCTGGTGGGCCTGACCATCCATGAGATGGACCTGACCGACCAGGCGGCCGTGAAGGCGTTCTTCGACCGCGAGAAGCCCGATGCCGTGGTGCTGGCGGCCGCGTTCGTGGGCGGCATCATGGCCAACAGCCTGTATCGCGCCGACTTCATCATGGTGAACATGAAGATCCAGTGCAACATCATCAGCGAGGCCTACGCCCATGGGGTGAAGAAACTGCTCTTCCTGGGTAGCACCTGTATCTATCCCAAGGAGGCGCCGCAGCCGATGACGGAGGATGCCCTGCTCACCGGTCCGCTGGAATATACCAACGAGCCCTATGCCATCGCCAAGATTGCCGGCCTGAAGATGTGCGAGAGTTACAACCTGCAGTACGGTACCAACTTCATCGCCGTGATGCCGACGAACCTCTATGGCCCCAACGATAATTTCCACCTGGAAAACAGCCATGTGATGCCGGCCATGATGCGCAAGGTGTATCTGGCGAAACTCATCCATGAAGGGGCTTGGGACAAGATTGCGATCGACCTGAACAAGCGTCCTGTCGAGGGCGTCACGGGTACGTCGTCCAAGGACGAGATCCTGAAGGTGCTGGCCAAGTACGGCATCTCCGACAACAAGGTAGTCCTCTGGGGCACGGGAACTCCGCTTCGCGAATTCCTCTGGAGCGAGGAGATGGCCGATGCGTGCGTGCATATCCTGACTACGGTGGACTTCAAGGATGTAATCGGCATCGAGAAGTATTCCAGCGTGCATTATGGCGTGGCTGCCGACGGCGTCGTGGACCGTGACCATACGGCCGGGCGCGGTGGCGCCATCCCTTCCTTGGGCGAGATCCGCAACTGCCATATCAACGTCGGAACCGGCAAGGAACTGACCATCCGTCAACTCTCCGAACTGGTGGTCAAGGCCGTCGGTTTCGAGGGAGAGGTGGAGTTCGATGCTTCCAAACCCGATGGTACCATGCGTAAGATGATCGATGTGAGCAAATTGCACCGGCTTGGCTGGCACCACAAGATCGAGATCGAGGAGGGCGTTCAGAAACTGTTCGATTGGTATAAGGCGAGTTTGAACTGACGGATGCAGAAAAAGGTTTTTGTCTCAGGCTGTTACGATCTTCTGCACAGCGGCCATATCGAGTTTTTCCGGCAGGCTTCCGCGTATGGAAGCCTGTATGTCGGTATCGGCTCGGACGCGACTATCCTTCACCTGAAGGGGCACAAGACCCTCTACAGTGAGAATGAGCGTCTCTTCATGGTGAAGTCCATCCGCTATGTGCAGGATGCGTTCATCAACGCCGGTTCCGGCCTGATGGATTTCGTCCCGACCGTGGATTTCCTGAAGCCCGATGTCTTCGTGGTCAACGAGGATGGCTCAACGGCCGAGAAAGCGGCCTTCTGCAAGGAGCGGGGGATCGAGTACGTGGTCCTGAAACGGACGCCGCAGGAAGGCCTGGACGCACGGTCCTCGACGGATCTGAAGAACACGCTCTGCGGCATCCCGACCCGCCTGGACCTCGCCGGCACCTGGATCGACCAGCCCTATGTCTCGTGTTTTGCCCCCGGTTGGGCGATCACGATTTCGCTGGAACCGACCTTCGAGGTGCGGGAACGGTGCGGGCTCTCCACGTCCACCCGGAACATGATCCGGCGGATCTGGCCGATGAAACTGCCGGATATGGACCCGGAGATGCTGGCGAAACTGGTTTTCTGCTTCGAGAACGACCCTGAGCGGTCTGACGGCATCATCTCCGGCGCGCAGGATTCCATTGGCATTTGCATGCCCGGGCTCGTCAGGCATTACTACGACAACCGCTTCTGGCCGCTGCGCATCGAGTCTTGCCAGGATCCGGCTATCCTGGATTGGCTCGAGGACCATCTGTGCATGATCCCGATGGAACCCCGCCGCCCCGGCTGCTCCGTGGTGGAAGGGAAGGACATTACGAAGCCGAAAGTGGAAGCCCTTGCCGCGGCAGCCAGTGATTGCTGGGACGCCATCATGGCGCGTGATCTGGTGGGCTTCGCGGCGGCGTACAAGGCCTCCTTCGAGGCCCAGGTAGCCATGTTCCCCGCCATGATCCAAGGGTGCGTGCAGGGCTACATCGACAAGTATTCCGCCCTGCCCGGCGTGCTCGCCTGGAAGATGCCCGGCGCCGGCGGCGGAGGCTATCTGGCCCTGGTCTGCTCCGGCCGCGAATCCTTTCCGGAAGGGGCGATTGAATTGAAGATCCGGCGGGGGTAGGTCACGGTTTCCCCCCGTTTCCATTTTTCCCGGATTCTCCGTATCTTTGTAGGATTTTTGACTTCAGCACATGACGAACAACGAACTTAGCATATCCCTGCGGGGCATGGAGATGCCCGAATCGCCGATCCGGAAGTTGGCGCCGCTTGCCTATGCGGCGCAGGACCGGGGGGTGATGATTTACCGCTTGAACATCGGCCAGCCGGACCTGCCTACACCGCAGAAGGCGCTGGACGTGCTCAAGCATATCGACCGGAAAACCTTGGAATACAGCCCGTCGCAGGGCTATCGTTCGCTGCGGCAGGCACTCGTGGGCTATTACGACCGCTACCAGATCAAGTTGACCGCCGATGAGATCATCATCACCAGCGGCGGCAGCGAGGCGGTGCTGTTCGCGTTCCTGAGTTGCCTGAATCCGGGTGACGAGATCATCGTCCCGGAGCCGGCCTATGCCAACTACATGTCCTTCGCCGTTTCCGCCGGCGCCGTGATTAGGACCGTGACGACGACCATCGAGGAGGGTTTCTGCCTGCCGAAGGTGGAGAAGTTCGAGGAACTGATCAACGAGCGCACGAAGGCCATCCTCATCTGCAATCCCAACAATCCTACCGGCTATCTGTACACGCAGAAGGAGATGAACCGGATCCGCGACCTCGTGAAGAAGTACAACCTGTACCTGTTCTCCGACGAGGTGTACCGCGAGTTCATCTATACGGGATCGCCCTACATTTCGGCGATGCACCTGGAGGGGATCGAGCAGAATGTGGTCCTGATCGACTCGGTGTCCAAGCGCTATTCCGAGTGCGGCATCCGCATCGGTGCGCTCATCACGAAGAATGCCGAGGTGCGGAAGACGGTGATGAAGTTTTGCCAGGCGCGCCTGTCTCCGCCGCTCATCGGCCAGATGATTGCCGAGGCTTCCATCGAGGGTACGGAGCAGTACTCCCGCGAGGTCTATGACGAATATGTCGAGCGCCGTAAGTGCCTGATCGACGGCGTGAACCGCATTCCCGGCTGCTATACGCCCGTGCCCATGGGCGCATTCTACACCGTCGCGCAACTTCCCGTCGATGATGCCGAAAAGTTCTGCGCCTGGTGCCTGACGGACTTCTGCTGGAAAGACGAGAAGACCCCGGCCGATGCCGTCGGCGAGACCATCATGATGGCGCCCGCGGCCGGTTTCTATTCCACCCCCGGCATGGGCAGGAAGCAGGTCCGTCTGGCCTATGTCCTCAACAAGCACGACATCCAGCGTTCGCTGTTCATCCTGTCGAAGGCGCTGGAAGCGTACCGATAATGGGCTTTGCGCCCGCATGGTGATATGAAAAGATACTGCCAAACCCTGGAACTCCGGGACGATCCGGAGATGATTGAAAAATATTGCGAGGCCCATGCGCATGTGTGGCCCGAGATCCAGGCGGGGATCCGGGAAGTCGGCATTCTGGACATGCAGATTTTCCGCCTGGGAACACGCCTGTTCATGATCATGGACACGGTGGACGATTTCGACTTCGTGAAGGACAATGCCCGCCTCGCCACGCTCCCGCGCCAGGCCGAGTGGGAGGCCTACGTCGCCCAGTTCCAGGGATGTGACCCCGATGCACCGTCCACGGACAAATGGCAGTTGATGGAAAGGATTTTCAAACTGGATGAATCTAAATAAGGAATAACTATGATTACCCGTGTTATCAGGCTGACGGAGGCGTCGGCGAAATATCTGGGCAACCTCCCCCGGGAGGATGCCATCCTGGTCGTGAAATCGGAGCACAAGGTGCGTCATCTGTTCATCGACGCCCTCGAGCAGGCGCTCTACGGGCGGAAGGACACGAAGCCGGCCTTTGCGGCGATCGCGGACTATTTCAAGGGACTCGTCCCGGATCCGGCCTTCGGCGAGAAGGTCGATGCGGAACTGCTGGCGCTGCGCCATTATGTCGATGAGGGCGTGGTCTATCGGCCGTCCTTCGAGACCATCCGTGACTACGTGCTGGGCAAGTGCGCCCGCCTGTGCGCGGAGACGGTCCATGCCGTCGTCGGCGGAACCTTCGTCGATGGCGCCGAGGTCATGGTGTGCGAGGAGGACCAGGGAGCGCTCCGGGTCGATTGGAACACCTCCATGACCCGTCTGGCTGAACGGACCGCCACGCCCGGCCTGTACGTGATGTCCAGCGGTTATGGACACAATCCCTTCGGCTTCAGCATCCGGCTGGGCCGCAGGGGAGAGGACCTGATGGCGATGACGGTCGCTTCGCATTTCGGCGAACCGGCCGAAGTCTTCGTCCTGGACGACAAGATCCTGACCATCCCGGCGATGACCTATGAAGAGGCCGCGGTGTTCGTCTCGGGCGGCGAAGGCGCCTTCGCGCCCGCCGCGCTCCTGCCCATGATGAAGGCGGACCTTCCCATCTATGTGAAGGACCTCGCCGACCCTTCCCGCCAGACGGTCATTTCCGGCAGCAAACCGGCTTCCGAGCATGTCGTCACGGGATTTGTCGTGGAGGACGGATTCGCCCTCATCAACGTCCGGGGTACCGGCCTGGTGGGCAAGGTGGGCGTATCTTCTTCCATCTTCGGCGCCCTGGCCCGGAGCGGGGTGAACATCCGTTTCATCTCCCAGCCTTCTTCCGAATTCTGCATCACGGTGGCGGTCGCCTCGGCCGACCTGCCTGCTGCCCGCGAGGCACTTTCCGGCCTGTACAAGGACGGCGAGGTTTCGCTGGATGACGCCGTGGACATCGTGGAGGACGTCTGCCTCCTCTCCGTCTGCGGCAACGGGATGAAGAACGTTCCCGGCACTTCGGGCCGCATCTACTCGGCCCTCGGCGCCTACGGCGTGAACATCATCTCCGCCGCCCAGGGCGGTGACGAACTCACCATCTCCTTCGTCATCCGCGCCGCCGACCGCGCCGCTGCCGAAGAGGCGCTGGAGATCCTCTAGGATCCATGTTCCGGACCATCCTCAGACAAGTCAGGCAGTACAAGGCCGCGGCCTTGCTGACGCCGCTGTGGACGACCCTGGAGGTGGTCATGGGCGTGCTGATCCCGTATGTGACGGCGTCCATCATCGACAAGGGAATCGGCGCGGGGAGTCTGCCGGACGTGTACCGGTACGGGGCGATGATGATCGGCATCGCGTGCCTGAGCCTGCTGTTCGGCATCCTGGCCGGGCGGTTCGCCGCTTACAGCAGCACCGGCCTGGCCGCGAACCTGCGGCTCGCGATGTATGAAAACATCCAGCGCTTCTCGTTCTCCGACATCGACAAGTTCTCCACGGCCGGCCTGGTCACGCGCATGACCACGGACGTGTCCTCCATCCAGAGTGCGTTCCAGATGCTGCTCCGGATTTCGTTCCGCGCGCCGCTGAACATGGTTTCGGCGCTGGGGATGTGTTTCCTGATCCATAAGAGACTGAGCATCATCTTCCTCGTGGCGATGCTCATCCTGAGTGTGTTCCTCACCGTACTGATCACCCGTGCGGCGAAACTGTTCAAGCAGATCCTCCTGAAGGTCGATGCCCTGAACGGCGTGGTGCAGGAGAACGTGGATGCGATCCGCGTGGTGAAGGCCTTCGTGCGGGAGGACCACGAGATGTCCAAGTTCGACAAGGCCGCCCTCGGCCTCTATACGATGAACGTCAAGGCGGAGACGCTGATGGCCCTGAACGGACCGGTGATGAACCTCATCGTGAACGCTTGCATCATCGCCTTGAGTTGGTGGGGCGCGCATTTCATCGTGGAAGGAAGTCTGACCACGGGCCAACTCACCTCGCTGTTCAGTTACATCATGACGGTCCTGACCTCGCTCATGATGCTGTCGATGATCTTCGTCCAACTCACCCAGAGCGCGGCCAGCGCGGCCCGTATCGCCGAGGTTATCGACGAGGAACCCGACATGGCCGATCCCGCCGAGCCGGTGACGGAGGTCCCGGACGGCCGCATCGACTTCAACCACGTCTATTTCTCCTACAAGCAGGGCGGTGACTACGCCCTGGAAGACATCGACCTGCACATCCGCGCCGGCGAGACCATCGGCATCATCGGCGGTACCGGCAGCGGTAAATCCTCCCTCGTGAACCTGATGGCCCGCCTGTACGACGTGTCCGAGGGCTCCGTGGAGGTGGGCGGCATCGATGTCCGGAAATATGCCATGCAGGTCCTCCGCGACGAGGTCGCGATGGTCCTGCAGAAGAGCACCCTGTTCTCCGGGACCATCCTCGACAACCTCCGCTGGGGCAAGGAGGACGCCACCCTGGAAGAATGCCGGGAGGCGTGCCGGCAGGCCTGCGCGGACGAGTTCATCGAGAGCTTCCCCGACCGGTACGACACGGTCATCGACCAGGGCGGCACCAACGTTTCCGGCGGCCAGCGGCAGCGCCTGTGCATCGCCCGGGCCCTGCTGAAGCATCCGAAGGTGCTGGTGCTGGACGACTCCACCTCGGCCGTCGACACGGCGACCGACGCCGCCATCCGCGCGACCTTCAACGCCCGCATCCCGGGCACGACGAAGGTCATCATCTCCCAGCGCATCCTCTCCATCCAGGAGGCCGACCGCATCGTGGTGATGGACAACGGCCGCGTGGCCGCGTTCGACACGCACGAGAACCTCCTGCGCACCTGTGACATCTATTCCGAAATCTACGAAATGCAGACGAGCGGCGGCTCGGGCGATTTCGACGAACCCCAAGCCTAGCCTATGCCACCCGGATTCAACCAACACCCCGGACAGGACCGCGGGCCTCGGGCCGGCGCCACCCTCAAGGACCTCAAGAAGGATTCAACGGTGTTCCGCCTGTTCAAGTTCATCTTCAAGAACTACAAGGTGAACTTCATCGTGGTGACCCTGTGCATCATCGTGTCGTCCGTCACCTCGCTCGCGTCTTCCCTGTTCACCCGGACCCTCATCGACGACTACATCATGCCGATGACGGCCGCCGCGGCGCCGGATTACGCGCCGCTCGCCGTCGCCCTGGTGAAGCTGGGCGCCATCCTCCTCGTGGGCATCCTCGCCGGCTATGCGCAGTCGCTCATCATGATCCACGTGGGGCAGGGGACGATGCTCCGCATCCGCAAGAACCTGTTCTCCCACATGGAGACGCTGCCCCTCAAGTACTTCGACAACCACTCGCACGGTGACATCATGTCCGTGTACACCAACGACGTGGACACTCTCCGGCAGGTGATCGGGAACAGCATCCCGAGCCTGTTCCGGTCGGTGGTGACCATCCTGGCGACCTTCGTGAGCATGCTGGTGCTGAGCCTGCCGCTCACGCTGGTGGCCGTGGCGATGGCTTTCCTGATGTACAAGGTGACGACGGGCCTGGGGAAAGTGTCCAAGAAGTATTTCGTGGAGCGCCAGCGGAACCTGGGCCGGGTGAACGGCTTCATCGAGGAGATGGTCTCCGGGCAGAAGGTCGTGAAAGTCTACTGCCACGAGAAGAAGGCGCTGGCGGATTTCGCCGGCCTGAACGAGGAACTCCGCTCCAGCGTGTACAACGCCAACAAGATCGGCAACATCATCATGCCGATCAACTCCAACATCGGCAACTTCATGTATGTGCTGCTCGCCATCGTGGGCTCCGTCATCGCCCTGGGCGGCGCATCCCCCTGGTACCTGAACGGCCTGGACGGCGCCGCGCTCACCCTGGGTACGCTGGTGTCCTTCCTGACGCTGCAGCGCAACTTCACGCGGCCGGTCACGCAGATTTCCAACGAGATCAACTCCATCGTGATGGCTTCGGCCGGTACCGACCGCCTGTACGCGCTGCTGGACGAGGCGTCGGAGGTGGACGAGGGAACGGTCACCCTGGAGAAGGAAGGGGAGGGAAGCTGGTCCTGGAAGGAGGCCGACGGGTCTCTCCGGAAACTGGAAGGCCTCGTCTCCCTGTCGGACGTCGACTTCAGCTATGTGCCTGAAAAACAGGTTCTTTTCGATATTACGCTGACGGCCTATCCCGGCCAGAAGATCGCCTTCGTGGGCGGAACCGGCGCGGGAAAGACCACGATCACGAACCTCATCAACCGTTTCTACGAGATCCAGGACGGCACGATCACCTACGACGGATTCAGCGTCGCGGGCATCAAGAAGGCCGATCTCCGGCGTTCCCTCGGCATCGTGCTGCAGGAGACGAAGCTCTTCAGCGGCTCGGTGCTGGACAACATCCGGTACGGCCGCCTGGACGCCACGGACGAGGAATGCCGGGACGCCGCGCGCCTGGTGCATGCCGATGCGTTCATCCGCCGTCTGCCGGACGGCTATGACACGGTCCTGGACGCCGACGGCGGCAACCTGTCGCAGGGCGAGCGCCAGCTCCTCGCGATCGCCCGCGCCGCCGTGGCGGACCCGCCCGTGCTCATCCTGGACGAGGCGACCTCCTCCATCGACACGCGCACGGAAAGACTTATCCAGCAGGGGATGGACTCCCTGATGAAGGGGCGCACGACCTTCGTGATCGCCCACCGCCTGTCCACGGTCCAGAACGCGGACTACATCGCCGTGATGGACCACGGCCGCATCATCGAGCGCGGCAAGCACTTCGAGCTCCTGGAGCAGAAGGGCAAGTATTATGAACTCTATACCGGAAACCAGATTGCTTAGCATGGAATACAGGAATCTTACTCAGAAGGAAATCAGTCAGCTGCAGGCCGCCGGCTGCGAAGCGGAAGACTGGGGGAACGTGCTGACGTCCGCCCCGGCGGTGGACCATATCAAGCGGGTGCGCTTCTCCGGCACTGTGCGTTTCGGAAAGTTCGGGCGGGAATTCACGTTCCCCGGCGGGCTCCGCAAGCATGCCGGCATGCATGATGCGACCCTGCACAACGTGACCGTCGGCGACGACTGCCTCATCGAGAACATATCCAACTACATCGCCAATTACGAGATCGGCCACGACACCGTCCTGGAAAATGTGG
>JAEEGJ010024094.1_pt1 | contig 12665 bp, 9 predicted proteins | sample 8958761 | NCBI WGS metagenome assembly JAEEGJ01 (sample SAMN16246546, study PRJNA631951) | gut metagenome | biome: gut microbiome; feature: rumen; material: RS-attached | host: Bos | place: Iran: Karaj | collected 2018-10 | reverse complement strand
GAAATTGAAGACACCCGCGTTATGATTGAGGTTTTAAAAAGCCTTGGAGTCTCTGCGGAGCATGTAAAGAAAAACACATGGCGCATAACATGCGACAACATACAAAAGACGGAAATTCCGCCGGAGCTTTCCAGAAAGATACGTGGCTCAATCCTCTTCGCCGGCCCGCTCGCCGCCCGCTGCGGAAAAGCCGTAATGTCCCCGCCTGGTGGTGACGTTATCGGCCGCCGCCGTGTGGACACACACTTTCTTGCGCTCCAGGAACTTGGAGTGCGCATTTCTGCGAACGGACAGTTCATTTTCACAGCGAACAAACTTGCTGGCGCGGACATCTTTCTTGACGAAGCTTCCGTAACCGCCACCGAAAATGCGCTTATGGCGGCGGCCCTTGCCGAAGGAACGACAATAATCACAAACGCGGCGAGCGAGCCGCACGTTCAGGACTTGTGCCGCATGCTCAACTGTATGGGAGCGAACATTACCGGCATTGGTTCCAACATCCTCACGATAAACGGTGTGAGCCAGCTTCACGGCTGCGAATTCACAATCGGCCCAGACTTTATGGAGATAGGCTCTTTTATCGGGCTTGCCGCCGCTACGAAGGGCTCTATAACGATTACCGGCATCCGTCCACAGGATTTGCGTCCTATTAAGCCGGCTTTCACAAAGCTTGGCATTCATTGGGACGTTGACGGCGACACCGTTACAGTTCCTGTCGGTCAGGCTATGCAAGTTGATACGGACATCGGCGGAATGACGCCAAAAATCGATGATAGCCCGTGGCCAGGATTCCCGGCAGACCTTACGAGCGTTATGACAGTTGTCGCGACGCAGGTGACCGGAACAGTGCTCATCTTTGAGAAGATGTTCGAGTCGCGCATGTTCTTTGTAGACAAGCTTATCGGGATGGGCGCGCGTATTACACTTTGCGACCCGCACAGAGCCGTTGTTTCAGGACCTTGCATTTTGCATGGCGATGAGCTTGTTTCTCCGGATATACGCGCGGGAATGGCTCTTCTCATTGCGGCATTGAGCGCGCAGGGCGACAGTGTTATTAGAAATGTGTACCAGATTGAACGCGGCTACGAAGAGCTTGTAGAACGCTTGCAGTCATTGGGTGCGCACATAACACGGCGCGACGCATAACAGCCGGGCTGCTAGTTTGCGGTATTTGCAACGCAGCCCGCAAGTATTACGCGACTCGCAAGCTAAGCATGTCCCGCACTACTCTCCGTGTACGCTTAGGAATCTGAAACTTGTCACAAGCACGAGCAGCACCACTATAGCTAGCATACCTATCGGCGTTGCCGCGCCCAACAAGCTGTACATGGAGATAGCGACAATGCTTTCCAAATACTCAGCAAGCATCATCATAAAGTAGATTCCAGCCGTCATAATCGGGAAAAGCAAAACCCAGCTGAACCGGAACATATGGCCGGAAAGCAGTCTGTAGTTAAAGCTTACAACAGCAAAGAAAATCATAAACACAAGTATTATGAAAGGATAGCAGCATCTTTTAGCAAGTGCGCACGAATAAATCTCGCTTGAAAAACCGTATTGATCTGCTTTAGAAGCAAACCGAAGCAACGAGATGAACGGCATATTCTCAGGTCCGCCACATGCAAGGCGGATAAGGGTCAGGTCACCAAACGGAATATCGAGCAAATAGAAGGGAAGCGGATCTTCTTCCTGTGGATATTTATACTTAGGTGCAATTGTAGGATTATATTTACCGTTACGTAACTTATCAGCTTCTCTGTCAACGCCTTCGAGGAAGATAAACGGAACGTACTGGTCATTGCTCGTTTTAATTTCCCAATCAGCGTCAACCAACCCAGAATCTCTGAGCGATGAAACAAGTTGCGCTGTCATTTTTGCATACGGAACAGAGAAGAACTGGATTGTCTCACCTTCAGCAGAAACAGTCGTTACAGAAAAGTTTCGGAAATACTGTACGAACTGCCCAGTATCTTCAACTATAGAAATACCGCCTATAAAAATGATGTCTATTGTTCCATCAGCCTTAGTCCAAGCAAAATAAACATCGTTCGCAGCCTCAAAATCACGCATATCCGTTGTTTCATCAACAAAGAAATACTGCTTCTGGATTTTTTCAACCGTAGCGGCAAAGTAATTCTTCACATCAGGGTCGCTCGGATACAAGTTGTTAAGCTTAAGAAGCGTGTAATAAGCTTTAAGAACATCTCCCCTTTCAAGGGCGATGTAAGCTTCTTTCTTAGTCCTATATAACTCGTCCGTACCTATGTTTAGCAAATCATCGTTACTAGAAAGTATATCCCATGCCTGTGCCGATATTTCTTTTGCACGGGCTTTGTTCTGATCTTCGCGGCCGGTCGTTTTTGCCGCTAGCTCCGCATAATAATGGGCGTTTATGTAATCATGCGTTGCAAGGGCTATTTCGGCTCTCTGAAGATACGTGTATGCAAGACTTTCACCCTGAAGATGAACATACTCTTTCTCCTGCGTAGTATCTGTAGTCGTTATGCCACTTATGCTTCTGGCCTTAACTTCTTCTTCCTCCATACGACGCGCAAGTTCTTTCGCTTCCTCTGATTCAGGGTACAGCTTAAGAGCCTCGTCCGCATAAAACCTGGCATAATCGTAGGAACCGTCATTCGCATTTTCTTTTGCAAGTTCCGTATATAAAACGAAGTTACGCTGACGCATCTCGTATACAGAGATTTTTTCTTCCACTATCGGGACAAGCGCTTCTTTAACTACAAAGCAGATAACTACGCAAGAAACGCAGATAATAAGTACCGATTTAAGATGACCAAGCATTATGGTCGAAAATCGTTTTTCCCTTCCGTTGGAAGAAATTCCGAAGAACCATGAAAAGCCAAATATCTCCGCTGTCATTAATACGGCAGGAATCAGATTAAAGAAAAAGATAAAACCCTTGTTCAGCCTGTATCCGAATGAATCAGGAGGAAGAACAGATTCTGCGCTTGTAAAGAAAATAAAAAACAGAACCGTAAAAGTACAAACTAAGAAAGTATAGACTGCAAAGATAATTACAGCCCTTAATCTGCTACTCATTCTCCCTCCCTGTTGCGGTCAGGATGACGCACCCAATTGAATATACCGACCGTCATAAACAAAACGCACAAAACACCGTTAAAAATAAGCGGTACATACCAGTTTCCTAAGAACGGTATCTTTTCAACAAACGCTCCATCATAAAAAACGATGTTCGCAAACACAATGAGCGCGAACACAAACATTACAATAAGCGCATTAACAAGCCGCCATGACGAGAACCGGCAAAGGAAAATAACAGCAGAAAGAGCAAAACCCATCGTTGCAAAAAGAATAAACGAAAAATAGCCTTTCGCAAGAGCAGAACGGCATACACTATTCAGCAACAAACATTTTTCATAGACATAATCGCCCCAAAATGGAACGCTTATACTGCTTTCTATTATGATATCCGAATACTTACCGGAAGTTTCTTCATCAACCCTTCCCGGAAATACTTTTCTGCGCCACATATCACCGAATGTAAGATATTCGCCTTCTTTACGGAAATAGCCTTTAGAGATCGTTCCTGCATCCGGCTCACTTGCATCCGGCTCAACAACATCCGGCTCCAAAACCGGGGCGACTTCCTCAACTACTTCGACAACTTCGCCACCAGCCTGTGCGTCCGCCCCTTCAACAGCCTCGGCATCAGCTATTTCCGCGACTCCGGAAATATCAGATGCTCCCTGTCTTATGGAGGACAATTTTGCGCAGCCAGGAATAACAAGCATCCAGACAAGAAGCGCGAGTATAAAATAAGGGATTACAAACTGCAGAACAGAAAACTTATGCTTGATTATATAGAGGACAAGCATCATAAGCGATAAAACCGCGCACCACGGCAGATACTTGATTAAACTATCGATAAAGAACGAAAGGTTAAAAAAATCTGATTTTACTCCGGCTTCTAAATGCATACAGTTTTCTGCAAGCATCGCAAAAAAAGCCGCAGCCAAAAGGATAATGAGAAAGAAAACAAAAAAGACCAGCACAAGCCAAAATGATTTTTTCATGCTATATTCACAATACCACTAACATAAAATCAGCACAAGTTATGCACAAGTTATCTACAACCGGTGAAAACACATTCTAAACGCTGAAACCATTATATTTATCGGCATTTTTTCATGTTACGGACATAAAAAACAGCAGAACACGAAGTCATCTAAAAAATCTCCAATTTAATAAAATGAATGCAAAACCGTCTTTCACCCGTGCGTCCAATTCTTTACCTTACAAATATTTAACTATTATCTTTATATAAAACAAAAGATAAAAACATTTTTATATACTGTATTGTTTTACAAAAAAAAGTGATTTTTTTCATAAAAAACTATTGACTAAAGCATTTCTTTTCAATTTCGTTAGATACAAAAAAAGGGGATTTTTAGCATTATTTTTCACAAACTTTTCCACAAGTTATGCACAACCTCTGGCGCAAAAAAAACTGCTGCATAAAACTAATATGCAGCAGTCATTTCTAGTATTTAAAAATTCGGGAATTAGCCTAAAAGAACTTGTCCCTGATTATCTATCGCAAGGATTGACTTACATTCTGAGCAACGGAAACGACCGGCTTTTGTAGCCTTAAGTTTCTTTGCGCATACAGGACATGCAAAAATCTTCGGGAAGATAGATTCATGCTCAAGAATCGGCTCTTCACTAAAAAATGCGATAGCCTCTTCCTGCGTTTCCCTGATATTGAAAAACTGAGAGAAGCCCAGCAACTGGAAGACTTCGTATACTTTTGACTGAATCTCGAAAAGAACAATATCTCCACCCTTTGGCTTAACCATCTTCTGGAACGAAGTAAGTGCTCCGATACCTGTTGAAGAAACATAATTGAGCGAAGTGCAGTTAAAGATAAGGTTCACATAACCTGCCTCAACGACCTTAGACACCTTCTTCTGGAAAACAGCAGAGTTATATGTATCTATATAACCATTGAGATAAAGAATTATACAATTATCAACCGTCTCAACTTTCTCTAATGAAATTTTAAGGCTGTCGTCTCTTTCATCATTGAAGCCCGGTATAAGATTATTGTTTATGCTCATACGAATATTCTATACAAACTTTTTCATATTGTCAAACAAACTTACACGTCATTATCAGTTGTTTTTTTGGCGGGCTGGCAGCAAGACTGCCACCGGGCTTGACGGTCGCTCACGCGACCTATCGGGTTCGCCGTCTGACGCGGCTCATTCTTCGCTCGCAGCGTTACTGCTCGCTCCAGAACGGCTCCGCCGCCCCTACAATCCCTGCCCGACTACGGGGTCCAGCCTGCATCGACATTCAAAAGCGCACCGTTGATGCACCCCATCCGCAACAGAAAAACTGCAGTTTCCGCAATTTCTTCCGGAGCGATAAGCTTTCCGCGCGGCATTTTCTTACGCTGCCCGGCTTTAACTTCTTCCGGCACGAATTCCGTGTCCGTAAAACCCGGTAAAATAGCGTTGCACGTTATTCCGCAGCTTCCGTATTCAGCCGCCACAGACTTAACAAGGCTGCAAAGCCCTGTTTTTGCCGCCGCATACACGGCGTTCGTCCTGTAGCTGCGGAAACTTGACGTGCCGGTACCTCCGAACAAAAGCAGCCTGCCCCACCCTCTTTTTTGCATGTTCTGCAGTGCTTTACTTACAATAGCGCCGGGCAGCGTAAGGTTCGCGCTGACGGACGCGGCCCATTCCACAGATGACGTTTCTGACACTGGTTTTTGCAGGAACGGACCATAGCACATGCAAACTATATCCGCGTCCTCTATAGCGCGAACAAAAGCCCTTCCGCATGAAGAGCTTTCATCGGGTAAACTTCCGCCATCTATTCCGCACAATATGCCTGAAACTTCCGTAAGCGATGAAAGCTCTTTTACGAGCGAATTAAGCTTTTCTTCGTTTTTACCGCCGTGAACAGTTAAAATGACTTTTTCATGCGCAAGGGCTTTTGAAACTGCCGCGCCAATGCCGCCGCTTCCGCCCACTACAAACGCTTTTTTGCCTGCGATGCTCTCTGACATACGGAAAGTATACAGGCACACGATAATTTCGTCCACATCGCGCTCGCCCCGGTCATGTGCCTGTCGTGCGCCGATTGTACGCCAGTCGTGCGGCGCAACACTGTTTACAAGCACTGTTCACATATCCGCAAAAAAGCTGTATATTCACCGCATGACGTTAGACGACATTTATATTGTTCTTTCGCACCCGGAAGAAAGCCGCAACATCGGGTCAGCATGCCGCGCCATGGCAAACATGGGCATAAAAAAACTCCGCATCGTAGGTAAGCGCGAAGATTACAAAGACCGCCAAATTCGCATATTGGCAATTCATGCCGCATATATTTGGGACAACGCGGAGTTTTTTGACTCCATAACGCAAGCTTGTGCCGACTGTGTAATTTCTGCCGGAACGACACGAAGGCGCGGCAAGAAACGCAAGGAATGGCTTGTTACACCGGAAGAATTCGCTGACGGCGCCGCCATAAAACAGGAAGGAAAAGCCGCCATCATTTTTGGCAATGAAAGAACAGGCTTAACAGACGAAGAACTTGAAGAATGCTCTATCGGCATAAATATCCCGTCATCCCCGGAATTTCCGTCATTAAACCTTTCACATGCAGTGCAAATAATGTGCTATACAATGTATAGAAAACTGGAAACGCCCGGCTTTTCTGGCTATACGCCAATCCCGCTTGAACGGCTGGACAAAACTGTTACAAGTATTGCGGACAATCTTCAAAAAATCGGTTTTTTCTCGGTTACAGGAAGACCAGATATGGAACTTTTTTGGAAAGGTGTTCTTGCCCGCGCCGCTCTTTCAGAAGGCGAGGCTGCGTACATAGAGAAAGTTTTCTCCAAAGCCGCCGGACTTGCGTCCAAGCCACGGCAAAGTTCAGGCGAAGGCTCGTAATCTTTATTAAGGTTACTCCTGATGTCCGACATTCCTATTTTTGAACCGTCACACAACACCGAAGCTCGCCTTATGCAAGAATAAAGCTCCCGTACATTTCCCGGCCATGTATAAGACATAAGCATCTCAACTGCATTGTGCGAAATTCCCTTGTTAAGCTTTTTAAGGAAAAAATCCACAAGAATCGGTATATCCGATAACCGTTCACGTAAAGTCGGCACTCTTACAGGAAGAATTGTAAGGCGGTAAAACAAATCTTCACGGAACTTTTTCTCTTCCACAAGCTGCCTAAGATTCACGTTACAGGCGGAAATTATCCGAACATCGGGTTTGTATGTTTTATGAGTGCCTACACGCTTGCACTCCATTTTTTCGGAAATACACAAAAGTCCTTTTTGCACATCGAGCGAGGCACTTTCTATCTCATCAAGAAATACTGTTCCATGATCGGCAGCTTCGAACAAACCCGGATAATTACGCGCGTCAGTGTATGAACCGGCAGTAGTTCCAAACAAAGTACTGGATGCTAAATTCTCCGGAATTGCGCCAAGATTTTCCCATAAAAACTGCTTTTCTTTGCGCAATGAATGTTTCCAAACTGCAGAAGCAAGAAGATTTTTGCCGGTTCCCGTCTCACCATACAGAAACAAAGGAAATTCAGTCACCGCAAAACGCAGTAAATCAACTTTCATACGTTTCACAACTTCAGACTCGCCTAAAAAGGAATCAAAACTGTTAACGGCTCTGCATAAATCAGTCTCATCTTCATCGTCCGAGTCAGGGCAAATTCCCTGAAGGATTTTCTGCGTTCTTCTGAAAAGGAAAGAAGCACTGCACGGAAACTCTATAAAGCCCCGGAATCCCTTCCTGCAGTATTCAAGTCCTAAATAAACCGATGATTTTTTCGACAGAACGATAACCGGAGTTTCGCCAAAATTTACGAGCGTTTTAACGACTTTTGATGAAAGTGTCTCGTACTCTAAAAACTCTGCATCCAAAAAGACAAACGAAAAATGCTTGAAAAAATCGACTCTACAAAGTTCAGGCACTACGTCGTAAATTTTAAGCCGTACATGGAAAATGTCCAGTTTTCTGCAAACATCGACAATCTCCTTGTTTCTGGAAAACAAACAAGCGCAAGTCAGCATAGTCAGCTCCTGAGAAAATACTGATTATGGAATTCCCGCCAAAAACGGAAATTCCATGAGATTCACTTTGTCGTTTGTTTTTCTTGAAAATTTGGCAAAACTAAGCTGTAGTTTTCTTGTCGGTTTTGAAAAGTCTCCAGCCAAGCAACAATAGTTTGTACCACATGTAAGAGAATATCAGAAAAATCTTCAAAGGATTTCGGATTAATTCTGACCATATCTCCTTGCCCTTTTCAAAAGTCTCTTTAGAAATACGTTTTTTTCTTGCAGAAAGGATATCTAATACATCTTTGTAATAGATGAAGAAACTTGTTCCGAATTGGTTTCTGTTCTCGAATGCCCACATTTCGCCATGACGGATACCGTCACCTACAAGCACCAGAGCAGGATTCGCTTTGTAAACTGCCGAAATTATATCTTTTTCGACGCTTTTTGGATAATAGCCCACATAACGCCCGACAATCTGTAAGCCAGGATACGTTGCCCTTATGTTCCGCTCGGAATCCATAAGCGAAGATTTTTTGCCACCAAGCAGATATATAGACTTATACCGTGATTCAAGGAATGTAAGGATAGAAATTATCGTTGAAAAAGGATTATAGCGAACCGGAGCAATTTTCTTAAGGAAAACAGCTCCTTTTACAATGCTTTTGGAAACGGGAAGAACAAGGGCGGCGTTTTTAAGGCACTGCATGTAAACATCGTTGCGTTTTGCCCTGAGCAAACCCCATATCGAAAGGAAAACAATTTGTTTTGTTCCTGCTTTTTCATAAAGAGAAAAGATAACATCTTCCAGATTCTCCGGCTTAACAACGTCTACCGGTACTCCAAGCACGTCTATGCGTGTACACTCGTCCATTTTTATAATCCTTAAGAAGTGATGATAACACTCAATTACTAGGTCAAATGTTGAGTTTTAATATTTCTCACTAAACAGCTGCTTTCGCCAACATCCCTACAAGCTCAGTAGGTTCCTCACTTCGTTCGTCAATACTGGCTTGCAGGGAACCTTGTTGGCTACGCAGCTGTTTGCTGTTAATGCATGAAACTCGAAATTCGACCTACTATATATAATCAATCGGCAGAAAGAAACTGTTGGATTACAGCTATTCCATATATAGCCGCAGTTTCTGCCCGTAAAACGTTCGTTGTGAAGTGAAGCGGCTCAAAACCGGCTTCTGCAAGCACTTTCCGCTCATTTTCACTTATGCCGCCTTCACAGCCGACTGCCAGGGCGGCGGCAGAAATTTCCGCTTTGTTGATGCGGGTAAGACTGCTTTTGCCGGCGGAAGGATTTTCGTCCAAAAGAAAAGCACACGCAGTGCGAGAACTCGCACCAGGCGCAGATTGCGTACCATGCGCGCACAGCGCCGCATCCGCTGACCGCGCCACATCCGCGCCCTCTGCAGAAAACTTTTTCCACATTTCTGCCGCCGCCCCCACAGCCACTACGTCTGTTATTTCCGTAGCAACCCCGGAGCCGCTCTGCTGACGAGCCTCACGGATAATACGCTCCCAGCGCTCAATGCGTCCGGCAGCATCATTTTTAACAGAAAACTCGCCCGCAATCGGGACAATGCGCTTTACGCCACATTCGGTGGCTTGTCTTACGATAAGATCCATTTTCTGCGGCTTCGGCAAAAACTGGAAAAGCCATATTTCAGGCATCCCGTCGGCAATTCCCTGCACTTCGGCAGCTTGCACGCCCTGAGCCGTTTTGCCGTCGCGCGACGCAGAATCCGACGCAGAAGCCGTTGCCGGCTCAAGACCATTTTGCGAAACAAGGCGTATCACCGCAGATGACGGCATTACCTTTTCCACACAAAATTGAACCAGCTTACCGTCAGGAAGCCTTGCATCAAACTTATCGCCGTCAGAAAAGCGAAGAACCTTGACTAAATATCGATAATTACGGTCTTTAACGACGAGCCTGCCCGAATCATCGGGGAACGAACCACATAAAAACTGCCTCATTCTTCCGCCGCAGCTGCTTCTCTTTCAAGCTCAAGTTCTTTAAGCGTCTTCACAGATGATAACAGCGTCGCAAAATCCTTGCGCACAACTGTCTCTACAGCGGCTTTAAGCTGCGTATCAAACTCGTAGTCATAAAGCGGATCCTCGCGTGTTCTGTTCGCGTAAACACGGATTATCCGCCGCAAATAAATCTTATCCATCGGATATTCTTTATAAAGCTCGTCTGCATAAGCCACGACATCAGCTTCCGTCATTCCCGGATGTTCTTTTGCGTAATCGTAAAGCAAGTTTGCATTCATCAGCTTGGTGTAAATCTCTTTGTCGCTTTCAGAAAGCTCTGGGAAAGTAACTTCCAAATCCGGCGGAATACCGATACCGTCAATATTTGTGTCAGTCGGGGAATAATATTTTTCTACAGTATATTTTGCGCCGTCCTTAAAGCCAAGCGAAAGGCTCTGCTGAACGGAACCTTTTCCATACGAACGCTCACCAACAAGATATCCTTTCTTTGTGTCCTTGAGCGCACCGGCAAGAATCTCTGACGCGCTTGCGGAAGAACCGTCTATAAGAACGACAATCGGCATTCCTTCTGGCACAGTCGTTTTGCGTTTAGAAGCTTTGTACTCCGACTTAACGACGCCGTTTCTGCCTTTCGTAGAAACAATCGTTCCTTCGCTTATGAACTTATCAGCAACAAGCTCCGCGCCCATAAGAAGACCGCCGCCGTTACCGCGCAAATCGATTATGAGCGAGTCGTAATTCTGTGTCTTAAAGTAATCGAGAGCTTCCTGAATTTTTTTGTCAGTAAGTGCAGAAAACTCTGAAATCTTGATATATCCAGTTTTACCGGGGCTTTCTGTAATCATTCCGTACTCAACGGTCACTGTTTCAATAAGAGCACGCTCCAGTACGACAGGGAACTCCATATCCTTTCCGCGCCGTATTGTAACTTCTACGCTTGTTCCAATTTCACCGCGAAGAAGCCCAAGAACATCGTCCATCGTGAGCGTAGAAGTATCTATTTCGCCAATTTTAACAATAAGGTCGCCCGGCTCAATTCCGGCATACCAGCCCGGAGTTCCCTTAAGCGGCTGAGAAACAAGCACGTAAGAAGGCTCGTCAGGAGAATTCACGACAAGCTTGGAAATAAGAAGCCCTACGCCGCCGAAGCTGCCGTTAACGGTGTCGTCCATAGAACGCTGCTGCGACGAGTCAAGGTACATTGTGTGCGGATCGCCAAACGCGTCCATAAGACCGCGCATAGCTCCTTCGTAAAGGACTTTGGGATCCACTTCATCTATATAATTTGCATATACGTAATTGAAAACGCTGTATATCCATTCCGCATACGCGCGCGGATCAACTGCTTCATCGGAAGCTGCCGAAGCTGATGCGGCAGAAACAGACGCATACGAACCGGTTTGTGCGAATACGCTTGGCGTAACAACAACAAAAGCGGCGACGGCAAGAGCTATCACAGCTATTATAATTCTTGTTTTTTTGTCCATACCCAATATTTTAGCGCATTTATATTGCGCATACAAGGTAGACCGAAAAAAACGCTACAAACAATTATAATGATTTCATTATACAATTTGGAGATTTTTTTAAGATTATTATCTCAACTGAGATTTTCATCCGAAATTTGTACTATCCGAACATCAAACTGCCTGATTTGATGTTTTTTTTGATATATAATAGTAATAATATGACTTATTTCAAACAGATTATCTGGAGGGGAAGATGAATAACAAAAACCGTTTCATAGCTCTTTTTCTTGCTATTTTCCTTTTAAGTTTTTGTCTGATGTCCTGCGAAACACAACTTGGATCACCAGACGGAAAAGTTTCTTTCTCATTTTCAAAAAGCGCAATTTCTTCAATGATGTCACTGGCTGTGTCAGAACAAGGCAGTACCAGCAACGACATAATTACATTTAAGATTGATTTGCTTAACTCCAACGGCAGCCAGATAGATTCAAAAAGCGAATCTCATTCAATCACAGAATGGAATACGCTTTCTAACATAGACATGTCTTTTGACAACGTTCTTGTAGGAAGCTATGTATATGCCGTTGCCACGGTTTCAACGCCACAGAAAGTTATTTGCCGGGGCGAATCACAAAAAACGAAAGTAAAAAAGAACAGAGCAACAGAAATTTCAATTACGATGGAATTTGTTGGCGGTGTTAACTCGTATACGATTACGGTTACTTTGAACAAGCCAACAGCGTATAACAGTTTGAACCAAGTTTCCGGCAGTCTGTATTATCTTCCGGCGGATTCCGCTGATGTCACGACGTTAAAAGCCTATGCCGCATCAGCAGCGAACATGGGCAGCAGCGTAATGTATATTCAGAACGCAGATTCATTAACGGCAATTGCGAATCGCGCCACAAAAATAAAGGATATTAATGCCGGTACAATAAACGAGACTTATCTGTTAGATTCAGAAGCCGAATTGAACAGATACATCTTTGCGAAAGTTTCTTATAAAGATAGCAATGCTTCATCAGGCATTTCATGCCTTGCTCTGCCGCAGGATTCCGTAACTCTTACCCCCTCGGGACCATCGCTTAGTTTAACTTCGTATG
>JAEEGJ010024093.1_pt1 | contig 12665 bp, 10 predicted proteins | sample 8958761 | NCBI WGS metagenome assembly JAEEGJ01 (sample SAMN16246546, study PRJNA631951) | gut metagenome | biome: gut microbiome; feature: rumen; material: RS-attached | host: Bos | place: Iran: Karaj | collected 2018-10 | reverse complement strand
TTAAACAAACTATAACCACAAACTACTCCCTACTTCCGACTTTAATTATGAACATCCGCAAGCACTGGAAAAGACTTTTGCTCACGACCACAGCCCTCTTTTGGGCAAGTTGCACGAGCGAAAACGAAAATACGTTCCCGACGATTGGTCAGGACACGCCACACGCTGTTGACCCTAGTGCAAGTTCTGACAGTCATATCGAAAGTTCTAGCGAAAAAGCCGTCGAAAGCAGTTCATCCGAAGCCAAAGCCCCAAGTTCCAGCAGCGAGCTTACGCAAGTCATGCCCGCCTACGGAGTCTATGACAAAGTTTCATGCTACCTCGATGACAAAGACAAAGGAATAAAGGCGAGCACGAGCAGTCGAGGAGTATTCGAATATTCCTACCACTGCGAAAACGGAGTGAACTGCGTAGCAAGAGACTCGGTAACGGGTTACGAGCCAGAATACCCATGCAAAGAAGACAGCATCACAAAACAAATGATATGTCTCGATTATGGCGTAATAGAGACCACCGAAACAACATTTTCCTGCGATGACGGCAAGACCTACAGCGAAGAAGAATTTCGCAAGCAATACAACAGGCTCTATACGAACAATACTGATCAAAAAAAATCGTCCAGTTCCGTAGCAGAAAGCTCCAGCTCCGCAGCAGAAAGTTCCAGCAGCACAGAACAAAGTTCCAGCTCCGCCGAAGTGACATGCAGTCCTAACTTAGACAAATTTTTCTCCGTAAGCAAAGCCGACCGTTACTCTATAGACAATGCAGCCCCAGACGCATCAAGTCAAGCAAAATTTGATGCAAACAGAAAAATAACAGCCATTCGCGATAGCCTCTCTAAAGACACCCCAAAATGCCTTAAAGACATGCAAGAAGATTTAGAACGCAACTTTGTCGCAGTGTATGGTGCACCATATGCAAATCGCCTCCCCGCAGAAGAAACATGTAGCGACGGCACTACGCGCCCAACAAAAGAATACCTCGAACAGCAGAAATTTGACGAGGAACAAGCAAAGAAAAAGCCTCAATACGACGAAAAATACAATGAGGTGTACAAAGAAGAAACTGAAAAATTCAATAAGAAAATCGACGATTGCTTGAACGATTCAAACTCCATCAAAAGGATTGCATGCGAAATGAGAGAGATGTGTCCTTTATATGGAGTGAATTTAAAATGTTCTTTCAACTACAAATGCGATGACGGCATTTCATGTCAAGGAACCGAAGGCGAAAACGATATGAAATGCACCAACAAGCAAGGCGAAGAAATCAAATACACCCAAGAGGAATTCGAAAAGATATATTACACGAAAAGCAGTTATTAGTCATTGGTCTATACCCCTACCACCTACAACCTAACACCTAAAAATGAACATCCGCAAGCACTGGAAAAGACTTTTGCTCACGACGACAGCCCTCTTTTGGACAAGCTGTACGAGTGAAAACGACAGCGCGCTCCCGACAATAGCTCAGGACACGTCATCCGCTGTTGACCCCAGTGCAAGTTCCAACAGCAATACAGAAAGCTCTGGCGAAAACACCGTCGAAAGCAGTTCTTCTGATGCGGTCGCAAGCAGTTCATCTGAAGCCAAAGCCCCAAGTTCCAGCAATGCTGCGCAGTCCAGTTCCAGTAGTTTAAATCTTAACGCCTACAGGCTTGCAAGCGACCCAAGCATCACATGCATTCAAGATTTCATCAACGGTGGCAAATGCCTCGACGAAGAAGATGCCAAAAGCAACAAAGAAGCTATTCAAAGAAAAATCGACGAGTACAAAAAAGCCGTTGAAGAAAACCAATCGCTGACTTTGGAACAGCTCGACTCTCTCGAAGAAAAAACAATCGCAAATGTAAAAGAATGGATGGATGCAGATTACAAAGCTTATAGAACGTCCAATTACCATTGCATTCATAAAGATCCCGGAACACCGGTATATAAATGTTCGAACAACGAAACCTATGACGCTACCACATTGGTAACAGATTACACAGAAAAACTCATCTATACCAAAGAAGCTCACAAAGCGAAATTTCCTGAAAAATATCAATCCAGTTCTAGCACAGAGCCAAGCTCCAGCAACAGCGCAATGCCCCCATCCCCACTTTGCCAAAAACACGATTTTACCACAGAAGCCGATTTCAATAAAGCGTGGGAAGATGACAAAAAAGAACTTTTAGACATCGCCAAGAAAGAACTCGGAACAAACCTTGCAGAAAAAGACTCGATTTGCCTTGACCGCGTAGAACGCACTTATTGGTCTCCATCCACAGATGTTATTGCTAAAAAGCAAACCTGCGACGGCGAAACAGTCGTGAATCCGCGCTATCAACAGGAGCTAGACACACTCAAAGCATCGGTAAAAAAACTAGTCGACAAATGCATCGAATATTCAAAAATCGAACAAATCGCATGTGTTATCGATGAGATGTGCCCTGAATACGGCGTAGATTCTAAATGCACTTACAAATACAGTTGCAATGATGGTCTTTCATGCAGGAGAACCGAAGGAAAGAACGATATGAATTGCACCGACAAGCAAGGCGAAGAAATCAAATACACCCAAGAGGAATTCGAAAAGAAATATTATACGAAAAGCCGTTATTAGTCAATAGTCATTGGTCCACACCCCTACAACCTATTACCTAAAACCTAAAAATGTACAAGCACTGGGAAAAAATCGCACTCGCCCTGACCGCCTTTTTCTGGGGTGGCTGCAATGACAATTCGTCTTCTAGCAACGAGCCTACAGCATGCTCACTTACTATAGGGTGTCCCGAATACGGAGTTGCGGGCTATTATTGTGAAGACGGCCTTCATCCGGACGACAACGGTCAAAACTGCACCTACCAACCGCCTCCAAAATGCCAAAAATATTATCATTGTGAAGACGGTGTTTCTTGTTGGGCTTATGAAGATGAAACCACTCTAAATTGCTCCGACAAACAAGACAAAGATTTTTCAATCAACGAAAAAGAATTTAATTCCAAGTATTACATAGATAACGATAAATAAAAATGAAGAATCATTTTTTCACATACAACTTTAAATTTGTATTTTAAAAACAACCTCTAGATTCTAAAGCCTATGCAAATCTCTCTTAAAAAGAAACTCGCTCTTGAAGCTTACCGCCTTTACCGTCACAACGAAATCAAGGCGCACCCGCTCACGTATTTTTTCTGGGAATGCACGCTCCGCTGCAACCTGCACTGTCTGCACTGCGGTAGCGACTGCGTCAAGGACGCCATCCCGGACATGCCCCGCGAAGACTTCATGGGCGTGCTCGACAAGCTCGCCCCGCACATCGACCCGAAGCACTTTATCGTGGTGATTACCGGCGGCGAACCGCTCATGCGCCCAGACCTCGAAGAATGCGGCCAGGAAATCAAGAAACGCGGCTATCCCTGGGGCATGGTCACGAACGGTCTTGCGATGACACCCGAACGCTACACGCGACTCCTGAACGCGGGGCTGCGCTCGCTCACCATCAGCCTCGATGGTCTCGAAGCGAACCACAACCATTTCCGCGGCGACCCGCATAGCTTTGAACGCGCCGTACGAGCCATCGACATGGCCGCCCACACGCAAGGACTCACCTTCGACGTGATGACGTGCGTGAACCGCGAAAACCTGAAGGAACTCCCGAAGATTCTCGACCTGCTTTTGAAAATCGGCGTGAAACGCTGGCGTATTGCGACAGTGTTCCCGAAGGGCCGTGCGAAGGACAATCCGCTGTTCCAACTCACGAACCAGGAATTCCGCCAAGTGTTCGACTTCATCCGCGAAGTAAAATCGCTGAACGTCATCAACGTGAACTACGGCTGCGAAGGGTTCCTCGGCAGCTACGAGAAGGACGCCCGCAACTACCCGTTCTTCTGCCGTGCCGGCGTGAACGTCAGTTCCGTGCTTTGCGACGGCAGCATCTCGGCATGCCCGAGCCTCCGTGGCGACTACATCCAAGGCAACATCTACAAAGACGATCTGTGGGACGTGTGGCAGAACCGCTATCAGGTGATGCGCGACCGCAGCTGGGCCAAGATTGGCGACTGCAAAAAGTGCAAGTACTGGCGCTACTGCGAAGGCTCCAGCCTGCACCTCAGAGATGAAAAAACTAAAGAGCTTGCCTATTGCCACGTCCAGCGTCTCGAGGATGCAGGAGCGTAGGAGCATAGACTCCAAAGGGGTTGCCACCATGAACATCCGCAAGCACTGGAAAAAGATTTTGCTGTCCTCAGCGGCCCTCTTTTGGGCTAGTTGCGGCGGGGACAGCGAGAATTCGCCTGTCCTCCCCAACAATAACGGAAGCGAAACGCCTTCGAGCAGTTCCGTTGCGACGCCCACAAGCAGTGTCGGCATTACAGAAAGTAGTTCGAGCGAAATTTCGAGCGCTGACGGCTGTAGCGAAAACTGCGGGACTCCGCTAAGCAGTGCCGAGGAAAGCAGCAGTTCCAGCGCACTCTCTTCGGGAATTTCACGCGAACAAATGCCTTACAGGCTAGCAAGCGACACCAGCGTTGCATGTTATCGCCATTACATAGGGTCCGGGGGCAAGTGTCTCGACCCCGTGCATGTGGCGGACTCTCCGGCTGAAATCATGCGCAAGTTGAAAGAAAACCAGACCCTTTCGCTGGAAGAACTTTCCGAATTGGAAGACGACCTTTTAGGAGAACAGATTGACGTCCCCCTATACGGAACGTCCTTCTACACCTGCACCCATATCGAAATGAAGTCCACCTATGCATGCACCGACGGTAATATGTATGAAAGCCTTGAAGGAGACCCGAAGTATGTGGTGAAGGACAACTTGCTCTACTCCATAGAGGAATACGAAGAGAAATTCCCCAAATCAAGCAGTTCCAGCGAGCTTTCATCTAGTAGCAAACCTCCGTCACCCTTGTGCCAAAAAAGCGATTTTGTCGACAGTCCCGGATTACGGCAAGAATTCGAAAACGACAAGGACGCCATCATCGATAGCGTGAAAGCCACCGAAGGGGTTTCGGAAGAAAAGGTCAAGTGCCTGAAATCCATTTACGCGACCCGCTACCTTTCCGATTTTAGCGGGTATATCGCCAAGACACAGACTTGCGACGGCGACACCATCGTGAACCCGCGCTACCAGGCAAAGCTCGATTCAAACAAGGTTTACATTCAAGAACAAATTGACGAGTGTTTGAAAGACAAACAATAACGGTTCATCGCCAAAATCCGTTTTAAGCACAAAAAAACGCCCGGTTTAAACCGAGCGTTTTTTAATTTCAAGCTACTTTCGAAAGCTTACTTTGCTTCGAAATAGTAAGTCTGGACAGTCTTTCCGTCCTGGGAGAGCTGGATAATCTGCTTGCCCTTCGGGAGGTCGCCAGTAATCTTGAAGAGGTTTTCGGCAACGTATTCGACCTTGAGGTCAGTGCCCTTGTCCTTAACCGGGAACACGCCGTTCGTTTCGCCAGCGCCAAAGCCCTTGCAGTCCTTGTGGGAGGCGATCGAAGCGACAACAGCCGGATAGGTCTTTGCCGTGAGAGCCGTCGTCACAGAGGATGCGTTGCGGTAGAAGACTTCGAGCTTGCCTTCGACGACACGCGGATCCGGGAGGTTCGTGACCTTCGTGACAACCTGAGCTGCAGGAGCCGGTTTGTGCTTTTTCTTGCCCTTCTTTCCCTTCTTCGGGACGCCAATCTTTTCGGCAATGCTTGCAGTAGCGCTTTCGACCTGCTGCGGCATCGACAAACGGTAACCGACAATGGATTCGTCGCAGTTGGCAGAATAAACAACCCACTGGTTCGAAATCTTGAGCGGTCCTTCTGCAGTACCCTGGTACAGACCCGGTTCTACCTGAGAGTTGTAAATGTAGAGACGAAGCGTTGCATTCGGATTCTGTTCCGTCGTCGTAACCGTGGTACGGGTCTTGACATACTTGGAGCGGCCCGCATAAACGCGATAAGTTCCAGGAGGAACCTTGACAAACTTGAACTTACCCTTGCGGAGTTCCTGGTTAAACTCGTACTTCTTCGAAAGGGTGGTGTAAATCGTGGAGTCCATACCGACGGTAGGCATTTCCAACGGCTTACCGGTGAAAGCATCGCAAACTTCACCTTCGATAGTACCAGTCTTTTCGCAACCAGTCATAGCGAGAGCGATGATGGCTGCGGCACAAATGCTAAGTTTCTTTTTCATTTTGCGTCCTCTAGGGTTAATAAGAGAAAAGCCTCCCTAATTAGGGAGGCCCTAAACTTTAGAAGATTAAGCTTCTTCTTCAGCCTTGACCGGTGCAGCCTTGCGAGTCTTACGCTTTGCAGTGGTGATGTTGGCACCGCCGCCATAGCGCTTGTTGAAGCTGTCGATACGGCCAGCCGTATCCACGCGATGCTGCTTACCCGTCCAGAACGGATGGGTATCAGCCGTAATTTCCAAGGAAATTACGCTATATTCAACACCATCGATAGTCTTCTTTTCGGCGGAAGACTTCGTGGAGCGGGTGATGTATTCTTTACCCGTATTCGCATCGACGAACACGACCGGTTGATAATTAGGGTGGATACCTTCTTTCATTATAAAACTTCCTGTGAAGTAAATGTTGAGAGCCAAAATTTAGTTGTTTTTCGGGAATTTGGCAAGCGTGGGCTTCATTTTTAGTATTTTTTACAACATGAAATCTCTATTGTCGCTCTGTTTTTTGTCCTGTTTTTTGCTTTTGGGCTGCGAAAAAGACCATCCGACCGTTAAAATCATCCAGGTCAACAAGAAAATGGTCCTCGAAGAATGGCCCGACAGCAACTATATTGCCTCGTTGGACTCCATTTTGGCGCTCGAACCGGTCAAAAAAGGCAAGGATTCCGTCGATGTGAACCTGACCATGAACACATCCAAGATGCCGACTTTCAAATTGCCGCCATCCGTCACCGGAAAACCGGGCAAAGAGAAAAATACATCAGCAAAGTCTAAAAACGACAAGTCCGCCACCAAGCACGCACCAGATGTTGCAAAGCCAAACCACTCTGCCGAAAATTTCGCGGCCAAGTTCTCGAACGCGCTCTCGGCTCTCCAGTCCGACCCGTCCAACAAGAGTCTCTACAAGACGGTTACGGTCAATGACGGGGAAGACTTGTTCAAGGTTCTCCGCAGGACTTACGGTGCAGGCACGCAGAACCTCCCCCGCTTTTACGTGCTTTCGTCGTTGCAGTCCGTCAACCCAGGTGTGTCGTTGGAACATCTGAACGCGGGCGATAAGGTGAGAGTTCCGAGGTTATAGACCAACCCTCAAAAAAAGTGTAGTTCGTTTAGTGCAAATTGTGAAATAATTTGCTCAGAATTTTTTTTAACATTTAATACCTCATTTTCGATAGTATATTAAAAAAAGAAAAAGGAGGACTAAATGGTGAAGAAGTTTTTATTTGCGGGTGCACTTGCCTGCATGCTCTTGTCTTGCGGAGAATCCGATTCGTCGCAATCACCGGAAGTGCCGTCCCTCGGTAAAACTGGTTCAAGTTCTTCTTCTGGAGATATGGTATCGCCAACAACCGTGATGGACACGTTGCCTTTTGATACCACAGGAATTAAACCTCAGGTTCTGATTTATAGGATTGTTCCAGATGGAGTCCCTGCAGAAACGCGAGCTCAAAATCCTGAGATGTGGGGTCAACGTATCTCTGTTACAGAAGATGTTGAATATTGCACTTCACAGACCTATGAGTCGGGCAAGATCGCGGTGACGTATAAGAGGGGATATCCGTACGATTTTGACTATTTTCTTCTTGAGCAGGGAGACTCGCTCATGTTTGCAAAAGTCCTAGTTTGTGATGAATATCCTCTTTGGGGCACATGCCGAGGCGACGGCACCTATTCAAAAAAAATCATGGTCGGTAATGAAGCCTTCTTTTATGTTAAATACGAATGGGCGACCGCCCAGTGGAACGAATGGGAGGCCGAGCTGATTCAGCTAAAGGATTCGACAATTACAATCTGGAAAAAGAAAAACCCGTCCTATGTTGAAATGATTCTAGATACGGTAGCCGCAAATCCAACGAGGGGTTGGAAGAAAAGCGTATTTAAAGGGGATTCTCTAGTAACATTTGTCGGTGAACTGAATGAATACAGAAGGATAGATACCATTTTCATCGAGAAGTACAATTTGAAAATTACCGACGAAGGTTCAACCTGGATTTTTGAAAACGAAACCTGCAGCAGTTATGGCTACAAGAAAGACACGACCAAGACGATGCAGGAACAATGCAAGGACGAGGAAGATTTCCGCAACGGGTTTGTTGACTGCACCGCCAAAAACATGAAGACTCCCGAAGGCGTTTATCCTAGATTGTGCCGTCCTTTCAAAATTGAACACAGTTCCGTTTGGTGCATCTTGGACGGTGATTACGTTCCGCCTGAAAACCGCTAGAACAGCGTTTTTGCGCCAAAGCCGAGGACGCCGTCCAGATAGTCGCAGCCGTTGCGGAGGGCGTAATAAATGCTGAAACTCCACGACTTGCGGTACTGCGTAAAGCCTATGCCATAATCATGTTCACGGGCCCAACCGTGGAACGGCCTCATCCGCCTATACAGCCCCGGCTGATAGAACAACTCAATCGACAAGTCGTAACCGTCCTGCCAAAGCAGTGATGCCTGCGAAAAGCCATACGCCCGCGTCCGCGTAAAGCCGTACATCATCCCCTTGAACGAATTCATTCCGCCTAGCGCAAACATGTCCTCGCGCGCAAAAGAACCGCCCGACGGAAGCATCGTACCGGCAGCAGCGGAATACCGCGCAATGAAATTTTTCCACACGGGGACATAATGCACAAAGGACGATTCCAACCGCAGGTAGCTGTCGAGCGAATCAGGGCGGTCCATCATCCACGCTAGCGATACATCCAATGACGTGCCGCTCCGGGGCAAAATGCTACGGTCGAACGAGATATACGAAAGTTCAAGCGTCGAACTTTTTTCGTCGTTTCCAATTCCAACAAACGCAGAAACCTCAAAATTAAACCCGAAGTTCCGTGAAACGCCCACTTCCAGCCGCGAATTGCGCGATAGCGAATCGTCTTCGAAGAACCCGCGAACAAGCACGTCCCACGACGTCCCGAAGATAAACCTTTCGCGGTACGAGCCTTCCAACCGTCGAGAATCATTCTGCGAATAGCCCTCCAACAGCAAATCGCGGCCCGTTCCCAGAATGTTGTACAAAGCGAGATTGACTTGCCCTTCCCAAACATTCCCGTCACTCGAATACGTAAGGAAACCTTCCGCCGCCGAAATCGAAGCCGCCCGCATGGAATACACCGGAATCACGCGATTGCGCACCGGATCGCGGAACAAGCGGACATCCGCCGTTTTGTCATAATAACCTAAACGCGAGAGTTTTCTATCGGAGCGTTCCAAGTCCGAAAGCGATACGGCGCCGTCAATATCAAGCCCCGTAAGTTGCCTAAAGACTTCTATATCCGTCGCCCCCGAATCGAGATTCTCCGGTTCGCCCCACACCCAGGCGCTTCCACGTTCGAAGTGGCAACGCATAACGCCCGCGCTATCGACTTTCACCTGCAACGTTGCACCGAGGAATCCGTGGTCCTCGTAATAACGTAACAGTTTTTTCTTCGCCTCATGCCATGAATCGCAAGGCGCCCCGACAACGTCCCCCATCGTAAGTTCATCGAACTCGCTGTGTTTACCATCCCATTCGATTCGTTCAATGCGGCACGAGGCATGGCCAAAACCGGCACCGAAGAGGAGCGCCGTAAAAGCACAGAACAAAATATTTTGCCACCACCGCATCATACTAGAAATACGCCTTCGCCTCGCTCGCCAGTTTCTGGAACACGTTCTCTTCGGCATCGCCAAAGCGCAAAATGTACCGGAGCGAAAGCGACAAAAAGTTATTGACTTCTACGGACACCATCGTTTCGAGCCTGTACGTAACGCCATCGCCAAAGCCGGACATCATCTGGTACGGGATAACACCGTCATGTTTGTTCATTTGTATGGACGCAAACGAAACATGGCCATCGACACTTCCCTTTCTCTCGTAACCAAGCCGAAGTTCCTCTTCCCAAAGGTGCGCCCCGAAAGACTCTTCCATATCGTCTTCGCCGGAACCTTCCCTGTAACGGATACGCGGAGTCAAGCTGAAGCCGGCAGGCAATTTCCATGTATAGAGTCCTGCAATTTCCCAAATATTCCAATCCAGTTTTTGAAGTGCCGTCAAGTGAACTTTTTCAAAAGTATTTTCGACACCCACATAATGATCGTCATTTATCTCAAACCCGGCCGTAACTTTATGGTCGAACATATCTTGATAATAACCGGTAGAGGACATTTTCTTTTCGTAATTCGCGCTCGGATTGTATGTCGCGGAAAAACCGGACGGATGATTCCAAGCAAGGCTAGCCTCCCACGAGACCGTTCCCGCAGTCACGCCACGCAAAGCGGAAGGCACTACCGGAGGGAAATAAATCTTTTTACCAGTCGTATCTTCGGTCTCGGAACGGTACGATGCACTCAGCGTTATATCGCGCAAAAAGCCTTGAGTAATGCCTAGCGAAACTCCGGGGTTCCATTCCAGCGAGGCTTCAAAGGTCGCGTTCGACGAAAGAACCGCTCCCACGGAATCGTTGCGGCCCATGCCTTCATAGACAAAGTCACCATTATCGACGCCTTCGATAAATGCTCCCGTGAGGCTATCGTAACGCACGTCACCCGTCCCCTTCGCTACAGCCTTGTAAATCGCCGTATAAGTCTGCTCCGACGTCATCCCGAACTGATAAGCGACAGACCCCTGCACGCCCATGTCGTCATCTCCAAAGTTTGTCATCAAGTCGCCAACCCAGGAATCAGCAGTTCCAAGCGAATCCGACACCACATGCGAATACTGCAACAAATGCGACAAACTGAACCGACGAAAATTCGCCTCCGCCGTTTGCGTCCACGTCACGGAATTCACGGAATCGCGCCACTCCTCGCCGCTTTTCATTTCGTGTTTGCGCACGGTGAGCGTTCCGACGGATTCCTTCACGTTCCATAATTCGTCGTTGAGCGTCGCGCCGACAGCAGTCTTTGCGTAACCGCGTTCCGTCTTATGCCCTAGCGAATCCCGCACCGAATAACGGACATCGCCATTGCCGAACGGCCTAAAGAACCCCTGCAAAAACTCCGACGAGAATGTTCCCTGATAACGTTTCTGTTCGACCTCTTGCGAACTTGAAACGTACGACGCCGTAAACTCGCTAATCGCTTCCGAACCGCGATGCACAAGCGAAAGCTTCGAGCGAGAAGAATTCCAACGTTCATCGTCGCCACGACGATAGCCCCACTGCGCCGAACCAAACCAGTCCTTGCCTAGCCGAATTCGAAGCGCAAGTTCATCATAATGCAAATCGCCCGTCAATAACGTACTGTCCAAATCCCAATCGTTACGCAACGCATACGCATTCCAGTCCCTGTCGCTCCCGCCAAAATCCGAAAGCGCAAAGCCTTCTTGAACAAAGTTTCCATAAACAGAAAGCGCCACCGGGAACGTCTGCATGTCCTGCGTCGAATCCGTAGTCACATACCAGCGAAACGCACGCCCGCTCGGGCCACCAATGTTATTCGAAACAGTATTCGAATCCATGCGGTTTAAACCCAATTCCAAGTCGGCATAAAAGCGATGTTCCGCCTGCAAACGGAGCCGTGCCCCCACGCGTTCGGACATTTTCGGGCGATGCAGTTCATTCAGCAACGAGTCCCGCAGTTCCCCGCCACGGTCATTTTTCAAAAGCTCGTAATCCGCACTGTCGAGCGTACTTTTGCGCATGCGGTCCACATCGTTTTCCAAATGGAATCCCGAAACATCGAAGAACACATTTTCAAACCGGAGGCTCCCGCGAAATGCGTACATCGTATAAATATCGTCGCTCATGTAAGCGTCATATTCCACGAGAATTTCATCATCAGTCCCTGGAATAATCCCGTTCTTGAAGTCCAGAAGGCCACCTGCGTAATTCACCTCGTAATCGCGATTACGGACAAGTTTCACGCCGTTCAACCAAACCTTTTCGGAATTGGGAACAACAGAAACAAAACCGCCCGATTCGTCCAAATGGTAACCATCGCGCTGCCCTTGCACGCCGCTAAACGACCACGAATAATGCGAAACCTCGTCTGTTCCCCAGGCTCCGCTCACCTCGGAGCCGCGATAACGCAACGTCGCCATGGCGCCGAGCGTCGAACGGTCAAACGATGTCAGCCCCATGGAATGGTCATCCCACGTGAAATCGCCCAAGTGAAGCATGGCGTACGGAGATTCCACCCTAAAATAAATTTGGTCTACATCCTGAAGCGTCGCCGTTGTTTGGTCGCCCGCCTTGCGATCGACATCCGACAAAAGCGCGTCAATATAAACGCTATCGGTAAGCCGCCCTTGAATCGAAAGCCGCAGTTCCTGATCGACCTGCGTGCCGCCATCGCCCACCGTCACCTGCATCGTCTTGTAGCCATGCGTCTCTATTTCAGCACGGGACGAATCCTGCGCGTCCGAACGCTCCACCAAAGACGCTTCATTTTCAGCACCACCTTCATCAAGCGATGCACTTTTTTCAAGAATAGAAGGGTTCCAAACAGGGAGCGAATCTACATCCAACGCAAAGGCTAAACTGACAAGCAGCAGGCCCAGACAGGGAATCGACCGCATACAAAATTACC
>JAEEGJ010024091.1_pt1 | contig 12666 bp, 15 predicted proteins | sample 8958761 | NCBI WGS metagenome assembly JAEEGJ01 (sample SAMN16246546, study PRJNA631951) | gut metagenome | biome: gut microbiome; feature: rumen; material: RS-attached | host: Bos | place: Iran: Karaj | collected 2018-10 | reverse complement strand
CGAGGAGGAGAACGCTTCCGGAAAAGTTTTTAAGTATATGTCGGCAGACAGAATATACAGCGAAGTGATGGCTTTATGTGCGGAACGGTCCGAGACGGTTAAACCGTCACGACCGACCGGCGAGAAGGAGATAATCGGTATTTACACGCCGATTAAGAGAAGCTTTCAGACGAGCTTTTCCCTGACATTGGGACAGGTTCTTTCGCGGAAAAAGAAAGTGCTGTATTTAAACTTCGAAAGTTTTTCCGGCTTTGAAACCCTCTCCGGCAGAACCGCCTCCAAGGATCTTATGGACCTTCTTTATTTCAGCGAGTGCGGCGATCCGAACTTTTCCATGAGGGTTGATTCTTTAAAGGAGCGCATAGGTGAGCTGGATTACATTTCGCCGGCCAAGGCTTTTGTGAAGTTTTCTCTTGTGACAAAAGAACAATGGATAAAGCTTATTGATACCATCGCGCGGGAAACGGATTACGAAACCGTTATCCTGGACCTTTCGGAGAATGTTAACGGACTTTTGGACATTTTGAAGCGATGTTCGATAGTGTATACGATTACGGACTCCGACAGAGTGGCCAGCGCCAAGGTAGGCCAATATGAAAACATGCTAAGAGACAGCGCATATCGGGACATTCTTCTTAAAACCGAGAATATCAGTATTCCCAAGCTCAGAGAAATTCCCGGAAACTTTGAACTTCTGACACATTCGGAGCTGGCGGATTTTGTGAAGAAGCTGGTTAATTTCGACATAGGCGGTGATGCAAATGGCTAAAGAAATCGGGGAAATAAAAAACAGAATATGCAATATGGTACTTCAGAAGATGGACTTTTCGGATGAACTGTCGGAAGAAGAGGTATTGAAGTCTGTTGACGATATCATAACTTCCCTGCCCGAGAGAGAAAGCATGTCTCTTGAAGAAATACTCGATCTTCGAAAGGAAGTCTATAACTCCATCAAGAAATACGATGTAATTCAGGAATATCTGGATGACGAAACGGTCAGCGAAATAATGATTAACGGCGTGGAAGCCATCTTTGTGGAAAGAGGCGGAACGCTTTTTAAGACTGACAAAACCTTTTCATCCAAAGAAAAACTCGAGGACGTAATTCAACAGATGGTAGGGTCATGCAACAGGCGGGTTAACGAAGCGTATCCGATTGCGGATGCGAGGCTTTCTACGGGAGAGCGAATTAATGTTGTGCTTGCTCCCGTGGCGCTTAACGGCCCCATAGTCACCATCAGGCGATTTCCCAAATCACCCATAACAATGGAAAGACTTATTGAGCTTGGAGCACTTGGAGAGGATGCGGCTTTCTTTTTACAAAGGCTGGTGAGGGCAAGATATAACATTTTCATATCGGGCGGAACCGGGACGGGCAAGACTACTTTTTTAAATGCGCTGTCCATGTACATTCCGCCTGACGAAAGAATAATTACCATCGAAGACAGCGCCGAGCTTCAGCTCCTGGGGGCGACCAATCTTGTGCGGCTGGAGACCAGAAATAAAAATACCGAAGGATGTTCGCCCATAGAGATAAGGGACCTTATCAAATCAGCCTTGAGAATGCGACCCGACAGGGTAATCGTGGGGGAGGTCAGAGGAGCCGAAGCAGTTGATATGCTGCAAGCCATGAATACGGGACACGACGGTTCTCTGTCCACGGGACATGCCAATTCTCCGGCAGATATGATATCAAGACTTGAAACAATGGTGCTGTGCGGAATGGATATTCCGCTCTACGCAGTCAGAAGTCAGATAGCGGGCGGAATAGACATAATGATTCACCTTACAAGGCTTCGGGACAAAAGAAGAGTGGTAAGCGAAATCTCGGAAGTGGAAGGGATTAAAGACGGAGAAGTAATGCTTAACTGCCTCTACCGATTCGAAGGCGGCAGACTAATGCCTGTGGGTGAACTGAAAAACACAGGAAAATTTAAAGGTTTTGAAGCAAATGGACTATAAGGTATATAAGCTTTCCAAAACTGAATATCTTAAGGGAGCATTGATTTACGGATGCATAAGCGGTGTTACAGCCTATTTCTTTTACAGATCGGCTGCATTGTTTTTGATAATGCTTCCCGGATTTGTGATTTTCTTAAAGCTGTATAAAAGCCGGCTGAGAGAAAAAAGAAACAAAAAACTGATGGAAGAATTCTCCGAAACTCTCGGAAGCGTAAGCGTAAATATGAGAGCCGGGTATTCTATAGAAAATGCGTTTTTGGAAGCCTATAAGGACATAAAACTCTTCTACGGAGAGGAAAGCCTTATGGCTGAGGAGATTTTAAGAATCAAAAGGGGGCTTGAAATAAACATTACCCTTGAAGAACTTATTGACAATCTCGCAAAAAGAAGTGGGGCGGAGGAAATAGAAATGTTTTCGGACGTCTGCAAAAGCGCAAAAAGAAACGGAGGAAATATCGCGGAGGTTTTGACGGACACGGCCGAAAGGATACGCGAATCGATTTGTGTTGACGCGGAAATTGATAATTTAATGGCAGAGAAAAAGCTGGAGTTTCGTATCATGTCGGTTATGCCTTTTGTCATATTGATATATATAAATATCACCTCCGCAGGATATTTCGATGTCCTCTACGAGGGCATTTTCGGAAGGGTATTTATGACGGTCGCACTTCTTATTTTTGCGGGTGCAATAATACTCGGACGAAAGATTATGAGGATAAATGTATGAGAGAAGGGAAAAATATTAAACTGTCGGCATCTATGGTGCTTGCAGGGATTATCCTCTTTCTTTTGTCGGGACAAAGTCCTACGGATTTTACCGAGACAAAAGTAGCACGAAACAATCCGGGGAAGGGGGCTGAGAGGCTTGAACTCGAGGCAATGGTAGATGACATCAGGGTTGAAGGTATTGATGTCAGGGTGCAGGAAAGAGACTATACCCCGGAGGAATGCAAAAAACTGTTTGAAAACTGCAGGGAAGAACTGATTAAATCGGTGCTTAACGACAATTCCGACTTAAAGACGGTTACAAGGGATTTAAGCTTTGAGGAGACTCTTAAGGGTTATCCGTTTTCATTCGAATATGAGACGGATTCGCCGGACAAAATTGACAGCGTCGGAGAGATAATTACGGACAAACCATTTACCGCAATCATAAGGATAAAGGGAAGCTATGGGGACTTCGCAGATTCTTATGCCGTAAGGGTTAAGGTAACGCCGGAAGAAGATATCAAAAGAAGGGTATACAAGCAAAAGATTTTATCTATGGTCTCCGAAAGCGGGCAGAATTCCGAAAACGTCATACTTCCTACGGAGGTGGACGGAATAAAGGTTAAGTACCAAACTGCAGAAAAAAGGAGAGAGCCTGCGTTTCTTCTTCTCGGAATCGTAGCTGCGGTAGCAGTGCTTATTGGAGCCGCAAGGGACGAGAAGGTAAAAAAAGAGGAATATAAAAAGGCGATACTCAGGGAATATCCGACTGTGCTTAAAAAGATTTCTTTGTATCTTTCCTCAGGAATGAACTTAAGAAACATATGGCAGGCGGTATATGAAGAAGGGGTAAAAAAGAAGGGAAAGGATAACCAGTTTTACAAAGAAATGGGGGTTTCCTTAAATGAACTGTCGAGCGGAATTTCCGAAGGACTTGTATATACAAGATTCGGCGAAAGAATAAAGGAACCGGAAATAATCCGCTTCACGGCGCTGTTATCCCAGAACTTAAAAAAAGGAAGCAGCAGATTAAAAGAATTATTAAACGAGGAGGCAGGAAAGGCGTTTATGGCTAAGAAACAAAGAGCGGTAAAAGAAGGCGAGGAGGCGGGAACCAAGATGCTGATTCCCATGATGCTTCTTTTGATTGATGTGATGATTATTATTGTTATTCCCGCTTTCAGGGGAATATAGAAAGGAGAAAAATGAAGACTTTTAAGGATTTTTTGAAAGAAGAAGACGGTATGGGTACCGTTGAGGTAATTCTTATTATCGTTGTGCTTGTGGCACTGGTAGTAATCTTTAAGACTCAGATTACAAAGATAGTGAATTCTTTGTTTGATAAGATTACCGAGCAGACCGACAAGCTGTGAGAAAAGGGTATGTGACGGTTTTCTTTGCCATAGCAATATATGTTTGCATGTCGCTTTTTATCGGCTTAATGTATGGGGCGAGAGAAAGTGCCGTAAGAGCGAGAGCCGGGGAAGCCGCGGAGGTATCAATAAGATCGGTATTCGGAGAATATCAAAAGGAACTGTGGAAGGAATACAATCTCATATTTGTGGATGCAACCTACGGATATGATACGGATTCTTTTATACTGCCGGAGGAGCATTATATCGGATACTTAAACGAAAACTTTGATGAGGGAGGTTTGGCGCTTCTTTCTGGAAAGGATTTGTTAAAGATATCGGCTTCTTTTGCCGAAACCGACGAAATCAGGCTTGCTACCGATAATGCCGGGGCGGCTGTAAGGGCCCAGGCGGTTAACTTCATGAAACACAAATACGGACTTGCTCATATTCAAAACCTATTTGAAGCGACTCAGGGATATGAAGCGGTTTACGAAGAAGTTTCGGAAGCACAGGAACCGGCCGAAGAGCTGCCTGAAAGTCCTGTTTTGGAGGAGTGGAAGGAAGCTTATGGGGATACGATTCTTGGGGATAAGGATGTTTCTTTGTTAAGTTCTTTAAGACTTGTGATAAAGGATGTATCCGATATCTCCGGAGTTCAGCTAAACAAAAATGCTCTGGTAAGCGGCAGGGCATTAAACAAAGGCAATTCAACCGCTTGTAAAAAGTCCGACCTAACGGACAATCTGTTTTTTAAGGAATATCTCTTAGAATACACAAACAATTATCTGAATAAAGAAAAGGATACGGTTTTAAGCTACGAGACGGAGTACCTTATAGCGGGAAAGGACGTGGATTCACATAATCTTGAAAGTGTGGTTAACAGGATTCTTTTGACGCGGGAAGTCATGAATATGGCCGCACTTAAGAAAGATGAAAAAAGGATGAACACGATAAAGATTTTTTCCCAAGTGGTGACGGGCGCTATCCTTAAACCTGAGCTTGCTCCCGCACTGGAGGCATCGGTTGTGAGTCTTTGGAGCTTTGCGGAAAGTGTGGGAGACATAAAGCTGCTCTTGCAGGGAAAAAAGGTTCCGTTTATGAAGTCGGAAGACGAGTGGCAGACATCGTTAAGGGGATTTTTCTCTAAGGAAAAAAAGGAAGGCTACGAGAGAGGGCTGACCTATAGGGATTATCTGAGAATGTTTGTTGCTATGGCAGATACCGAAACCCTGACGAAAAGATTTATGGATTTGTGTGAGTTAAATGTCAGGAAATGGACAGAAAGAGACGGATTCAGGCTGGACTTCTGCTTTGACAGGTGGGTGGTGACCGCCTATCTTCAGAGCGAATTCGGATATCAATACACAATAAAAAGGCAATATGACTTGGAGTAGAGGGTAACAGCGATGCGCTTCCCGGCACAAAAAAATAAAAAGAAAGGAAAAAGTATTCTCTCCCGGAATCATGCGAGGGAAGGGTATCGCTGTTGCCCTCTGTGAAAATATGAAAAGATTAAAAGCTTCTGCAACGATTGAGGCGCTTATGATTCTGCCGGTGGCATTTTCTTTTGCCATGGTAATAATCTGGCTTATAAGGATATTCGGAATCCATAGCGAAATCGGGGCAATACTAGGGGATGTGGGAGCATCGTATGTGGAGAACTCATATGTCTATGCGGCTATAAGTAACAGCGGCGAAGACGAAGACGGCTTATCGGATATATGCGGAAACATTATTACGGAAGGCGATCTTATCATGAGAATCAGAAAGAGCTATGCATATAACTTTGTGGAGGATTTGTACTGCGGAGTAACAGCCACAGGTGCAAACGGATACGTTGATATGTGGGCGGACTATATGGTGCAGCCGCCGGTTAAGATACCGGGATACAAAGGAATGCGGCTTCATAACAGATATTATTCAAAACAATTTACGGGCTACACACCCGAGCATACCGACGAGGAAATGGTTTATGTAACAAAAGACTCGGAGGTTTATCATACACACCTTAACTGTACTGCGCTCAAAACCACCATCAACGAAGTCCCGGCCTCTTCACTTAACAAGAAAAGAAGCAAAAACGGGTCAAAGTATTATGCCTGTGAGAAGTGCGTAAAAGGAAAGACTTCGGGAAACGTTTATATAACTCCTCACGGCAACAGATATCATACTCGGACCGATTGCCCGGAGTTAAAGCTTAACATATACAAAATTCCCTTAAGTGAAGCAGGAGGAAAAAGAAAATGCTTTTATTGCGAATGATGTTTGGAAAACTGGAATTGTGGCAGTGGCTGCTTACGGCGGCGGTGATAGTACCTTGTGCGGTCAGGGATATCAGAACGAAAAGAATCAACGGGCATATCTGCCTTATGGGGATACTGGCGGCTTTTCTTATCCGTGAGCGGTTTCTTGGTGAAGAGAGCAGAACTATTTTAATTGATCTGCTCCCCGGGGCTGTTATGTATGCTGTGGCTTTCTTTTCCAAAGAAAGAATCGGAAAGGGCGATGCGTTATCCCTGCTGTTTATCGGTTCGGTGGCGGGAAGTGCCACTGTTCTTATGTCCCTCTTTGTTTCCTTAACTATTGCGGCAGTTTTGTCAGCGATTCTTTTGGCACTTAAAAAAGTTAAGAAGGATACTAAGCTTCCGTTTATTCCTTTTTTGTCCATAGGTGTCATTGCGGGAGGATTAATTTGAGGCGGCTGCAAGGTTCTTTCACTGTAGAAGCGGCGATTCTGGTGTCCTTTCTGTTAGCGCTGTGTGTGGTGTTTGTTTATCTTGGGATTTACGCATACGATAAGACGCTCATGATTATGAATGTAAACGGGCTGGCGGCAACAATACGTGACAAAAACGGTGTAAGCGATGAAGAGGTTGCGGCTATATGTGAGAAAACTTTTTCGGAGATAAAAAATGAGCATCCTTATCTTGCGGCTGAGAATATTAAGATGGAAGTGTCATCCAAGGGAAATACAGTATTCATACAGCTTTCCGCGGACTGGGTATTTCCTCTGTACAAGGGGTATAATCGGAGAATCAGCAAAGAAAGAGAAGTAAAAAGAGTCAGCCCCGTTGAAAAAATGTACTTAACGGAAACGGTAAAAAAGGCACTTCAAGGAGTAGAGAATGACGATTCAGATGATTTACGAAATTAACAACACATACATGTCTGTAGACGGAAGCGAAATTGAAACCGGTGAAGATTTCCGACACAAGATGCTTCAAAATAACCGAATCAAAAATATTATTGTTCCGGAAACCCGAATCATTAATAATGAAAGCAAAATCTATATAGATATATCGGGAAAAGAAAGCCTTCTAAACCGTTTTGGCACGAGACCCGCAGACAGGCAGGAAATTCGGGCTTTATTTGAAGGTATATATTGTGTTATCGAAAATGCGTCAAAGTATCTTTTAAGCGAGAGCGATATAGTATTCAGGCCGGAGATGATTTTTAAAAATCCCCTGACCAAAGAATATGAGTTTACAGTTATTCCTCTCAAGGATAAGGCAAACGGAAAAGAAGGAATGAAAGAACTTCTTCAGTTCCTCATGACCCGTCTCGATAACGAAGACGAAAAACTTGTAAATGCGGTATATGGGATATATGAAATGTATTCGGATGAAAATCCCAGATTTTCCACGGCTTTTGAGTTTTTTGTCAATGAAACCAGGGAAGAGCCTGAGCAGATTCGGGAAGAAGCTGAGGAAACAGACTTTTTTTCCAATAACATTCTGTTCACAAAGTACAGATACATTCCGGGATTTAAAGAAATCGTTGCGTTTTCTTTGTGCGTAAGCGGACTGGTACTTTTGGGAATAAATGCATACTGGTCCATGCTGCAGGTTTAACCTCAACATATAATTGAAAACCTTTTGCGCAATTGGTAAAATATGAGAGGGAGTAAGTTTATGACAAAAGGTTTGGAAAGAGCACTAACTGAAAACGGCTATAGGAAGATGATTTTTTCCGAAGAGCAGGAAGGATACCGTATTTACTACGACATTATGCAGTCGCTGGTAAACGCGGTTATTTTTGTGGACGCAGGCAAGTATAACACTGATTTTGTCAACAGCTTTCGCACTTCAATGACTCTTCAGATGGGTAATGCAGGCTATACCACTCACTATATGACGGTATTGTGCCTGGATTCGGAGAGTCCCGCTTATACTTCCGACATTTCCGTGGCAAGACAGGTGTGCTCCGACAATGCTTTTTCCTGGATTTACGACGTATCCGAGAAAAAGATTATTACTTACGAGAATCAGGTAGACGATTTTTACGGCCTCAGGCGGATTCTGGAAAGTGTATCCGATGACGGAGTCCCTGCAGAAGAAGCCGATCAGGTTGAGTATAAAAGGCCGACTGCCAAAGAAACTTTTCGGAGGATACTTGAGGCAATAAAGGGCGCTCCGAAAGTTACTCTGGCCCTTATCATCGTCAATGTAATTGTTTTCATTATATGTACTTTAACGGGTTCTTTGTTATATAATAAAGGTGCCGTGGGACTTAAGCTGATTGAGAAACCTACGGATATTTACAGAAGTTTTACATCAATGTTTTTGCATGTGGGCATTGCGCATATTTCCGGTAACATGCTCCTTCTTTTTCTGGTAGGCAATGTTGTCGAAAGGGAAGTTAAGCCTGTTATTTTTACGGTAATGTATTTCGTATCCGGCTTGGTCGGAGACGTCGCAATGTTTATCGAAGAAATAGTACGCCAAAAGGACATAGTCGTGGTAGGCGCCAGCGGAGCTGTTTTCGGGCTGCTGGGCGTGTTACTGGCTCTGGTTGTTTTTAAGAGAGTGACCAGGGAGAGCATGTCGGTAAACCGCGTTCTTTATGTAATTATCTTAAGTATATACAACGGATATTCACAGACGAATGTTGCCAACGGTGCCCATATCGGCGGTGTTGTGGCCGGCTTTATCATGGGAGTTATTTTCTGTCTGGCAAAGCCTGTTAAAAAGGGAGAGAAACCGAATGAAAATTAATATTTATTACGGCGGTCGCGGACTCATAGACGATCCCACACTTTTTGTAATAAATAAGATGCAGGCGGTGCTTGAAGAACTGCATGTTACGGTAGAGCGCTACGACCTTCATGAATTGAAGAATACCATTACGACTCTTCCCCAGACACTCAAGTCTGCAGACGGTGTAATTCTTGCCACCACCGTAGAATGGTACGGAATCGGCGGATATATGCAGTCTTTCCTTGATGCCTGCTGGCTCTACGCGGACAAAGAAAAACTGTCCAAGATTTACATGTGTCCCATAGTTATGGCTACAACCTACGGCGAAAGAGAAGGCAAACTGAATCTCTCCAATGCATGGGAGATTTTGGGCGGTCTTCCCTGCAGCGGTATCTGCGGATATATCGAAGATGTTGAACTCTTGGATAATGAAGACTACATCCGCTTAATCGAGAAGAAGGCTGAGAACATGTATCGTACCATCAGCCAGAAGTTCCCGAGTCTCCCTGCCTCCAACCAGGCGGTCAAGCAGAAGGTCAACATGACCAAGAACTCCGACTTAACCCCCCAGGAGACCGAACAGCTCTCCAAATACGCTTCCGACGATGCTTACGTTCAGCAGCAAAAAGAAGACATTTCCGAGCTTGCCAGCATGTTCAGGAATATGATGGGCGTATCCGAGGATGATGATTCAGAGAAGTTTATCGCAGATTTCGAGAAGGCATTCCATCCCGAAGAGAGCGTGGATGTAACCTATCTTTTCCAGATTGAAGGGCACAAGCTTCCTCTTTCCATCACTGTGGAAGGCTCGGATATTAAGTGCGTATACAAAGAAGCCCCCAAGGCTGATGTGGAAATTTCCATTACAGATGAGAAGCTCTCCGCCATTTTAAAGGGCAACATGACCTTCCAGCGTGCTTTCATGGCAGGAGAGATGCGTATGAAGGGTGACTTTAAGGCGCTGAGGCTTCTTGACACTTTATTTGTTTTTGCTTAATTTAGGCGGTTTCGCCATTATGCATATACCTGTTTAGGAGGATAGTAAGTTGAAAAAAGACGATTGCATTTTTTGTAAGTTGGCCAACGGAGTTTTCCCTACCAACAGTATTTATGAGGATGACACCTTTAACGTAATTCTTGATGCGGCTCCCGCCAATCCCGGTCATGCTCTTATCCTTCCCAAAGAACATTACACCGATGTTTTTGAGATTGATGAAGAGACCCTTGGCAAGGCTATGATTCTTGCCAAAAAGATAGCAACGAGACAGACGGAAGTTTTAAAATGCGACGGTGTCAACATTATCCAGAACAATAAAGAAGCTGCGGGACAGAGCGTTCCCCACTATCATCTTCACGTAATTCCCAGATTCTTAGGTGACAATCAGAAGATGCTTTGGACTCCCAAGGAAGCCGAAGATGAAGCGCAGAAGAAGATCTGCGAGCAGTTAAAAATAAAATAACCCATAACCCTTACAGTCGTACGCAGGAGGATTGCCCATGAGACCTGATAAGCTGATTGAATTATGCAAGAACAAAGTTGTTTGGATTCAGACCCACAATTTTCCCGATCCCGATGCAATTTCTACCGCTTTCGGACTTCAGAAACTGCTTGAGCATTTCGGGATAAGTTCGCGGATTTGTCACGAGGGACAAATTGATAAGCTCTCAAGCGTCAAACTTTTGACTTTGTGCGGGATAGAGCTTAGTCCTTACGATAAGGTCAAGGATGAAATGAAGCCTGAGGACATGATTGTCCTTGTGGACTGTCAGAAGAACAACGGCAACACCACAGACTTTATCGGTGACGAGCTTGCGGCAATCGACCATCATCCTACTGTAGTACAGATTGATTATGAATATTCCGACCTTCGCATAACCGGTGCCTGCGCATCCATTATTGCCGAGTATTACAAAGAACTGGACATTAAGCCCGAGGTTAAGGTTGCCACGGCTCTTATGTACGGACTCAGAATGGATACGCTCCAGTTAAGCAGAGGCGTTACCGAATTTGATATTGAAATGCTTGGTTATCTGTTCCGCTTTGTAGACAGAAAACTTTTGGGAGAATTAGAGACCAACAACATGGAATTCACCGATTTAAGAGCATACGGTGAAGCCATTGAGCATGCGAGAGTATTCGGAAAAGTATGTCTTTCCTGCCTCGATTTTGTATGTCCCGATGCACTTGTTGCGGCTTTGAGCGATTTCTTCCTGGCACTTGCCGAGGCAGAAGTAGTTGTTATTTTTGCAAAACGTGACAACGGCTACAAGTTCAGCTTCAGAAGCGAGCGTTCTGACGTTGATGCGGGCGTTCTGGCAGCAGAAGTACTGGAAGGCTGGGGCAACGGCGGCGGTCACGCCACCATGGCAGGAGGCTTCGTATCCTCAGAGAATATTCCCGGTGACAAGCTGTATCTCTTCGACATGGTACAGGAAAGAGCCATTTCTGTTATTAAAGCCAAGTATTCGCAGATATTGTAAGAGTTTTCTTTGACAATTATAAAAAGGGTGAGGGGAATATGACAGAGAACATTACGGTATTTAAGCATAACAGTATAAAAATTTCGACCGAATTCGGGGCAGTTTATATCGACCCGTTTCAGATTGATGAAGAGTCTCATGATGCGGCCTTTATTCTGATAACGCACGACCACTACGACCACTTTTCCTCAAAGGACATTCGGAAAGTAGCCGGAAAAGAAACCATTTTGGTGGTTCCCGACGCTATGGAAGAAAAGACCGGCGAGGTAGCCGATTTAGTGAGTCGCATAGAGACCGTCACTCCCGGTGCTACATTTGATATTGATGGCCTGAAGCTGGAAACCGTACCGATGTACAACATCTTAAAGCCCTTCCATCCCAGGAAAGCCGGCTGGGTCGGATACATCCTTACCGTTAACGGCCAAAGAATCTACATCGCCGGCGATATCGACCTGATAAAAGAAGCCCGCGCTGTAAAATGTGATGTTGCGCTGGTTCCTGTTGGTGGCTTTTACACCATGGACGCCGCTAAGGCCGCTAAGCTTGTTAATGAAATCAAGCCTTCGGTAGCCATCCCGGTTCATTACGGCAACCTTGTGGGTTCCACCAAAGATGCCGAAAAATTTGCGGAACTGGTTAAGGAACCTGTAAAGGTTGAAATTAAAATACGGTAATTCGATTAATAAAGCCACGGCAGCAGCCGTGGCTTTTGAAAGAGGAAATTATGGAAGAAAACTATAACATCAAATGTTTGCAAGATAATGAAATAAAAGAAGCAATGATTACTGCGGATGAGCAGGACGAATGTTATAAATTGGCATTAAACATTGACGGAAAATACTTAACAGCGGAAGCAGACAATTATTTTTACGCATTGGTAGAATTAAGGAAAAAGGCCGAGGCTGAAAACATTAAGATTCTTTGTAAAGGATGTTGTAAAAATGTATACCCTTCACCAATGATATTAAGTATGGGTGATGCAATTAAAGCTTACACACTGACACTTAATCAGCCTGCGGTAATGAAGAATCTGGTTGAGATATTTGATCCTTGCGAATTGGATGATTACGCAACGGTTGAAGAACAGGAAGAATTTTATAATCTGTGGATTAACAGTATAACCAAAAAGGATATTCGCAGTTGAATTAATGTAAGAATTATAGGATTTTTGGGAGATTATAATTA
>JAEEGJ010024087.1_pt1 | contig 12667 bp, 13 predicted proteins | sample 8958761 | NCBI WGS metagenome assembly JAEEGJ01 (sample SAMN16246546, study PRJNA631951) | gut metagenome | biome: gut microbiome; feature: rumen; material: RS-attached | host: Bos | place: Iran: Karaj | collected 2018-10 | reverse complement strand
CGTCAGTGCAGACAAGGATGCCGAACATCCGGCCGTGGCCCTCTTTCATCAGGGCCTCTCCGAGCGGGCTGCTGTCCAGCTCCTCGATCAGCTTGAGGCACTCTTCTCTTGCGCTCTGCTCAGGCAGGATGGGATTCATTCAGTCTCCTTGGTGTAGATGTTTCCTGCCTTGTAGTATATCACGAATGCCACGGCACAGATGATCCATGTCACCGGATAGCAGAGGATGATTGCCCCGACAGTGTTGTAGAGGCGCGGGACCACGATCAGCCAGATTGTCCTTATGCCCACAATGCCGAAGACCGTTATGAGGGTGGGGATCAGGGTCTTGCCTGTACCCCTTATGGCGCCTGCGAGGATCTCGACGAAAAGGTATGTGAAGTAGAACGGGGCAATGAGGTTTATCATGTGCACGCCTATGTCCACCACGTCAGGATCTGTGACAAAGAGATGGTAGGCGGGCCTTGAGAAGAGAATCACCACTGCCTCTATTATGAAAGTGGAGATGAATGCAATCACAAAGCTGTCCCGCACGCCTTTCTTAGCCCTGTCTATGTAGCCTGCACCGTAGTTCTGGCCCACGAATGTGGTGGCCGCGACTCCTATCGAGCCGCAGACCATCCAGTAGAGGGTATCGATCTTGGAGTATGCCGCCCAGGCTGCCACCGTATCGGTTCCGAAGCCGTTGATTCCTGTGACTATCATGAGGTTTGACACGGTGTAGAGCACCGACTGGAGGCCTGACGGTAGGCCTATGAGCAGCGTGCGCTTCAGGATTGGGCCGTGGAAGCGGATGTCCCTGAGAATCAGCTTGCAGCAGTCTTTGCGCCTTGCGAGGCTGATCATGACGAGCATCAGCGACATCAGCTGGGAGAGCACCGTGGCAAGCGCGGCTCCGGCCACGCCCATGCGGAGGACTCCAACAAGGAGGATGTCCAGGAATATGTTGGTGATGCAGCCGGCTATGAGGAAGTAAAGCGGCCTCCTGCTGTCTCCGAACGCCCTGAAGATTCCTGCTCCGATGTTGTACATGACGACTATGAAGCCGCCTGCGAAGTAGATGTGCATGTACTCTGATGCAAGGCCAATGATCTGATTCGGGGTCTTTGTGAGTCTGAGAAGGGGAACGCTTGTAAGGTATCCGATCACGGATATCAGGATTCCGCCCCAGAGACCTATGGCCCAGGCGTTATGGATCGAGTCATGGACCATCTGCTCGTTGCGTGCACCGTAGTGCTGCGAGATTATGACAGTGGCTCCGGAGGCAAGGCCGGTGAAGAACCCTATGACGAGGTTGATCGTGGTGGATGTCCCTCCACCGACTGCGGCAAGTGCCTCCTTGCCGAGGATGTTGCCCACTATGATGGCGTCCGCGGTGTTGTAGAGGGTCTGGAACAGCGTACCGAGGAGAATCGGGAAGAAAAAGCCCAGAAGCTGCTTCCAGATCACACCCTCTGTGATTCCGTTTGCCCTGATGCTGCCAGATAACGCCATAAATCCTCCGTGCATAATTATCATCATGTGTGGTTTAATTTCAAGATATGAAGTATCATAATCGCATGCGCGAGAAGATTCTTGTCCACTGCTGCTGCGGCCCGTGCGCCACAAGCAGCCTCAAGCGTCTCATTGACGAGGGCTATGAGCCCGTCCTCTGCTACGGAAACAGCAACATCTGGCCGCAGGAGGAGAATGACATCAGGTATGAGAACCTCCTGAAGGTGGCCTCTTATTTCGGTGGCCTTGAGGTGATCCGCCAGGATTATGACCATCAGGCCTGGCTTGATTTCGTCAGGGGCCTTGAGAACGAGCCTGAGGGCGGCGCCAGATGCCAGAAGTGCTTTGAGTTCAACCTCAGGGCCGCCTGTGAGGAGGCAAGGAGGCTGGGCATAGGGTGCTTCACCACGACGCTGACTGTCAGCAGGTTCAAGAACAGCGCGAACATCTTCAAGGTGGGCTCTGCCTTCGAGGGCTTTGAGCCGATTGATTTCAAGAAGAAGGACGGTTTCGCACGTAGCTGCCAGATGGCCCGGGAGCTCGGGCTCTACAGGCAGCAATACTGCGGATGCGAGTTCTCCATAGCAGAGGGGGTAGAAGAGGATGCCTGACGTACAGAAGAAGAAACTCAACACGGGAACAGTGATGGCGCTGATCTTTTTGGCGGCCATAATCGGAATCTCGTTCCTGAAGATCAGCATATGGATCAAGCTGGCGGCCGATGCCGTCCTGATCCTGACATTCATCTTCATCAGGCGCGGTTACATCTTCCTGTCAATCGGCGCCATGAACTTCAAGAAGGGCAACTTCGACAAGGCATGGAACAACCTTGAGAAGGCACTTAAGGCAGGCCTTGACCCCGAAAGGCGCAACATGGTCGGATCGGCTTACATCCAGCAGGGAGATCCGTCGCGCGGTGTCCAGATCCTGGAGGCCGTGGCCGCTGACCCCAAGGCCGGTGACAACGCCAAGGTGGCTGTGGTGACCTGCTCCATGGGCTACTGGAGGCTGGGCGAGCGTGAGAAGGCCGTGAGCTCACTGGAGAATCTGAGGAACACCGGATACAAGAACGACAACCTGTCCATTAACCTTGAGACATATCTTCTGGAGATGGGCGATCTGAAGAAGGCCAAGGACCTGATCACGGAGAACAGGAAGGAAGGCACGGAGAACAACGGTCTTCTGGACAACCGCGGATGGTACTACATACTCACCGGAAACTGGAAGAAGGCCAAGGAGGTCTTTGACGAGCTGATCGATGACAGGAACGCCAAGTTCCCCGAGGCTTATCTCCATGGAGCCCAGGTGAGCGTCCACGACGGGGACATCAGTCAGGCCATCGACAGGCTCGGCTGGGGCGCATCAAAGAAGTTCTCATCCACCTGTATGTCCACAAAAGCTTACTTTGACAAGCTTCTTCTGGGACTTGAGAATCCCGCCACACGCGAGGCATTCTCCAAGGCAATGGACGAGCATTACACAGAGGTGTCCCTGAGCAAGGATTTCCCGGGCCTTGAGGATGCGGTTGACTTTGATCATTCGGAGAAGGGGGTCATGACCCCGTCTGAGAAGCCTTCATATGCTGATGCTCAGAAATCTGACAGTGCTGCTGTTTTATTGAGTTCTGATGAGAAACAGGACATCAATACCGATATCGATGATGACGACAGGGAGCCGAATACGGACCTGGATGACGACGATGCGGCCTTTGCCGTGGAGCACGGCTATGCCTTGTCCGTGGATGACTACTCGGACGATGAGGACCCGGATGTGCCGGACACCTCCGTCTATGACGATGATGATGACAGAGAGCCCAACACGGACCTTGACGAGAAAGACAGATGAGAAGGCTTCTTAAGCTGCTTGTCAGCAGGTTCTTCTGGACGTTCCTCTTCATATTCGTCCAGCTGGGAATGATCTACCTCTTTCTGGCCTACGTGGAGTCCCGGTTCAGCCTGAGCATTGTCAGCTCCGCATTAGGCATAATCGTTTCCGTTCTGGTGTTCATCCGTGATGACGCGTCCGAGTACAAGCTATCCTGGATACTTTTGATCATGGTGGTCCCGTTCTTCGGATGCAGCATGTACTTCATCTTCGGGAACAAGAAGAAGGGCATTGTCCAGGAGAAGCGCATGCGCAGGTATCAGGAGCTGCAGTCCCAGCACATGATAGACTCGTTCCCGAAATCAGTGGCTGCCGAGGATGTGCTCTCCGATGACAACGCCAAGCTCTCCCGCTATGTCAGCGGCCTGAGCGAGAGCAGGGTGTTCGGAAACACAAGTGTCGAGTACTATCCGCTTGGCGATCCTTGCTTCCCGGTCTTCCTGGAGGAGCTGGAGAAGGCACAGAAGTTCATCCTGATGGAGTACTTCATCTACCAGAAGGGCGTCTTCTGGGATTCGGTCCTTGAGATCCTCAAGAGAAAGGTCTCTGAGGGCGTGGAGGTGCTCCTGATGTACGATGACATGGGAAGCATCACCACATTGCCGCGCAACTACTACAAGACCCTCAGGGGCTACGGGATAAAGGCCGTTGCCTTCAATCCTGTCAGGCCAAGACTGAATCCCAAACTCAATTACCGTGACCACCGCAAGGTCTGCATAATAGACGGCAACGTTGCAATCAGCGGAGGGCTGAACCTGGCAGATGAGTACATCAACAGGTCCATCCGCTTCGGACACTGGAAGGACAACTGCTTCATCCTCAGAGGGGACGGGGTGTGGAACTACACGTTCATGTTCCTCCAGCTGTGGTCCTATTCGGCGCCTTCCGATTATCATGTCGATGATTTCTCGCCTTACATGCCCACGCTTGTCCCGAAGTGGAAGGCCGATGACGGCTACATCCAGAGCTTCGGGGACAGCCCGCTTGATGAGTTCACCGTAGCCGAGAACGTGTACATAAGCATTGTCAACTCAGCCAGAAAGTATGTGTGGATAAGCACGCCTTACCTGATACTGGACAGCTCCATGGTCAATGCCCTGATCCTGGCATCCCGTAGTGGGGTTGATGTCAGGATCATCACTCCGTCCATCCCGGACAAGAAGTCCGTCTACGCGCACACCAGGGCCAACTACAGGCGCCTTCTTGCCAACGGCATAAGGATCTTCGAGTATGTGCCGGGCTTCATCCACTCAAAGATGTTCGTCGTGGATGACAGCACTGCCATAGTGGGGACGGCCAACATGGACTTCCGCTCCTTCTTCCTGCACTTTGAGAGCGGTACCGTCTTCTACGGCGGAAAGGTTGTGGATGATGTCAGGTCCGACTTCAACGACACGTTCGACCTCTGCAAGGAGATCACATACAAGGAGTTCGAGGCCCGCCCATGGGGGCAGAAGGTCCTTGCACAGCTGTCGAAGATCGCTGCCCCGATGCTGTGAGCTAAACGTTTAGTAATCTTCCGGCTTGATTCTGCCATCTTTAGATGTTACTATATGTAGTAACAAAAGGATCAGGAGTAACCCATGGACAATCTTTCCGAGATAATTGACATCTTCTCTGAGACAACAGACAGAAGGGAGATGCGCAGTCTTTTTGAGGATATGTTTACGGAGGCAGAGCGCACCGACATAGCCAAGCGCTGGTACATCTTCAAGGAGCTGTACAAGGGAACTCCCCAGAGGCGCATAGCCAAGGACATGGAGGTCAGTCTCTGCAAGATCACACGCGGGTCAAAGACGCTGAAGAAGGACGACTCCGTGATTAAGCGCGTCCTCTCCGATATGTACGACGAGACCCATATCTAGAAATTAAAAAGGTTCTTAAGCGCCTCACGTGACTTTCTGGCACGCTCATCATCCTTGCCTGCAGAAGCTTTCTCAGTGAGCCTGAAATAATCGCAGAAGTTTGCCTTCTCCTTATCCCATACAGGCTCATCTATTGTTTCACGACAGCCGAAATGAGCTTCAGGGCTATAAAAAGAACAGCATTTACAGCAATGCAGAACCTTGTTGCAAGAGGGGCATTCATCAGAGTGATGAACAGGAACGGAGATCTCAGCTCCGCAGAACGGACATTTTGCCATACCTGCCTCAGCTAAGCCTCAGAAGATCACCGATCTTCTGCATCTCACCGTCCTCATACTTGTCATGATCGGCAAAGTGCTTTCTTCCGTCACCTGTGAAGCGCGGGATGACATGGATGTGGATGTGCGGGACCTCCTGGCCGGAAGCCGGGTCGTTGTTGATGATGATGTTGCTTCCGTCGTTTCCCAGAACGGCGCGCTGCTTTGCCTCGACCTTCTTTGCCACAAGGATCATATGGGTCAGGACCTCATCCGGGCAGCTTGCCACGTTGGGGTAGACCTCACGTGCTATGACAAGGCAGTGGCCTTTCTTGACGGGGTTGATGTCCATGATGACAAAGCATGTCCCGTCCTCATAGATCTTGGTGCTCGGGATGATTCCCTGACAGATTTTGGTGAAAATGGTTTCCATGACTTCAGAATACAACTAGTGACGCTGTTTTCCAAGAGAAAGTATCACTTGAACCTGCTCACATTGGCCTTTCTCTTGCCCTTTGATGCCCTGGGTGCCCTTGGCTCTCTCGGAGTCCTGGGTTCCTTGGGGGCCTTTCTGTCCACCCTGAGCCTGAAGGCGGGTCTGAGCCTGCGCTCGGTCCTGGGACGATCTGAGCTGTCTCTGTCAAAGAGGTCACGGATCTCCCTGTAGCCGGAGAGGTCGACAAGCCTGTTGTACTTGTCATTCAGAAGAGCCGCGATGATGTTGGTTGTGTGGTGTGTCTCGCACAGGAGCTTGGCAAGGGAGAACATCGACTGCGGGCAGTTTCCTTTCTCCGCCTCCTCGACCATGGCAAGAAGGTCATCAAGGAGTATTCTCTTCTTTTTCTCTATGATGTCGTTGACGGTTGGAATGCGCTTCTTCTCGATCTCCGACTTGGCGATCTTCCTGATGAAGGAGAACTTGCGGAATTCCCTTGGTGTGACAAAGGTCACGGCAAGGCCTTCCTTGCCGGCTCTGCCGGTTCTTCCGACACGGTGGATGTAGCTCTCAGGCTCATCCGGCAGGCTGTAGTTGATGACATGCGTAAGCTCGGGGATGTCTATTCCCCTTGCGGCCACATCGGTTGCCACAAGGATGCTGATGCGGTGCTCCCTCATCTTGTGCACGATCAGCTCCCTCTGTGTCTGGGAGAGGTCTCCATGAAGGACCTCGGCGTTGTAGCCGGAGGAGATGAGCCTTGAGCCGATCTCGTCGCACTGGAGCTTTGTCTTGCAGAAGACAAGGCCGTAGAAATCCGGGGCAATGTCTATTGTCCTTCTCAGTGCCTCGAACTTGTCCTCCTCATAAAGCTCATAGAATATCTGCTTTGTCAGGGTGCTTGTCATGTCCTGGGTCTGGACCCTGATGAGCTCGAAGTCGGTCATGAAGTTTGCAGCAAGCTTCAGGATAGGATCCGGCATTGTTGCTGAGAAACACAGGAGCTGTCTTTCCTGAGGCATCTTTGATAGGATGTTCTCGATATCCTCAATAAAGCCCATATCTAGCATTTCATCAGCTTCATCAAGCACACAGACCTTTATTTCGCTTAAGGACAGTGTCTCTCTTTCTATGTGGTCCTGTATTCTTCCGGGTGTTCCCACAACAATGTCAACACCTGCCTTGAGGTCCCTGAACTGGATGTTGTAGGAGGCTCCGCCGTAGATTGCGCTGGTTCTGATCTTGCGTCCCAGCGCCAGGCTCTGGATCTCGTCGCAGACCTGGATGCACAGCTCCCTTGTCGGCACAAGGACAAGGGCCATGGGGCTTGAGGGCCTCTCCTTGGCCGGAATTGCGTCTATCATCTCGAGTATGGGAAGGGCAAAGGCAGCGGTCTTACCCGTTCCGGTCTGTGCCTGGCCTATCATGTCCCCGTGTCCGCTGAGCAGCACCGGGATGCACCTTCTTTGGATCTCCGTGGGTGTCTCAAAACCCTTTGCCTTTATGGCCTCTATGCTCTTCTCTGAGAGACCAAGGTCTATAAATTCTTGTATGTTCTGCATATAACGACAAGAGCATAGCAGAAAAGTGCCTTTGTGAATACCCTTATGATTGTTTTTTTGTGAAAGTGCATAAATTTTCATCTGAGGTTGAGCCGGCAAGTAAAAATAATTTACACCAGCAACAAGAATTAAGATGGCTAGTGTTTTTAGTAATCCGGTTTGTACAAGTATAGCGTTGCTGTATTTTAATTTATAAAACCTGTTGCATTGTGGTTTTTCGGACCTTAATCTTTGATTGTCCTTCACCGAAGGAAGAGAAAAACTGTCGGAGGTCTTGTATCGGCAATGATGAGATGCCGGATGAGATCGAGGGTTGTCCGACTCCCGATTGCATCTGGAATGACCCGGAGAAGATCCCAAGAGGGCTGGTGTGGTACAAGAAGCACGGTTACTATGCTTCCGGACAGCATGGCAGGATACGTAGATTCGTCTGCATCAACTGCGGACGTACCTTCTCTGCCAGGACAAACAAGAAGGAGTGGTACCTGCACTTTGACGACATCAGTATCTCTTCGCTGGCTGAGGCATGGCTGGCAGGAGGATCTGTGAAGGAGATCGCTAGGGATTATGTCATTTCACGGCAAATGGTTGTGACTCGCCTGATGCGAAGTGACGATGTGGACGAGCTGAGCCTTCTGGACAAGGATGAGGACCTTGATCTGAGGCTGCATGAGCCTGAGGGCCCTCCGGATGATCCTCCAGTGGCGTCATAGCTCTCCATCATGGGACTGGGATCTCTCAGTCCCGTTTTTATTTCTTACCTGTGGATCGTCTCCATGACCGCGGGCACATCCCTAATCTCAACCACTGTTCCGTCATCAAGGACCGCCTTTCCGGTGCAGTATCCGAACTGCATGTCACTGACGGTCTCAGAGGAGGGGATGATGCTGAAGCTTAGCTCCAGCCTTCCGTCAGAGGAGCGGAACTCCTTTCCTGTAACCTCTTTTACGGATGCTATTCTCTGAAGTCTTCCGTCATAGACAAGTGAGCTCTCTCCGCCGGGGACTATGTCTATTCCCAGGGTGTGTCCTTCTGTGGAAAGACAGCATGTTAGCCATCTGTCTGATTTCTTACGCGGAAGGTGGCCCCGGGTGATGTTCAGGGAAGCAAAGACACTATCATCCTCAGAGATGCTGATTGTCTCATCACCGAGCCTGAGGATTCCTGAAGTTCTCATGCAGCTCAGCTTCCTGTCAAAGAGGAAGGCTGTCCTGTTGTCTTTCCAGGATCTCATTGTGCAGAGGCTTTCCATGTTATCAGGCTGGATCAATGAGAAGCGTGCGTCCAGGAACTCCAGCTCAGGAGCACAGAGAAGGATGTTTCTTTTGGCGTTGTGCCTGATGAATGAGAGACGCATCTCCTCGCAGGAGAAGTTTGAGCTCTGCTGGTTCTCTGAGGCAGCGGGCAGGACCCTGTGGTTTCTCAGAAAGTGTCTCTGGATCCTCTTCTGGAGCAGTTTGCTGCTGCTGCGGTCAAAGTATGTGATCCGGTACTCGTAAGAGCTTCCGGCCTCCGTAATTGACGCGCAGACAGTCCACCCCTTGCTGTTGCTTGTGATGATATAGAGGTCCCTCTCATATGATGAGTGATGTCTTGAATATGCCCACAGGGGATGGCGTGCCCATCCTCCCTTGATTGTCTCCTGCCAGCTCTTTATCTCTTTCATGCCGGTTATCTCTATATCATAAAAGAAAAGCCGGAGCAACTGCCCCGGCTTGTTTTTCAGCTCAGTATTCTCATGTTGTTGATGAGAACAGCGTTGCGAAGAACTGGTTGTAGAAGTTGTTCACATGCAGGTTGCTTGCCAGAGCGTTGTTCATCCTGTCATATGCGGGCTGCTGTGATGCATAGTAGTTGTACAGCATTGTTGTCACATATGCGTTGGCTGTGTTGTTGTCATCGATCTGATCGACCTTTGCGACGATGTATGTGTTCTCCACATCAGCAACAGCAAGGGCTGCTGTCACATGTCCTTCCTCAGCTGTGAACAGCTCTCTGCTAATGGCCTCGTCCTTGGCCTGGTTGGCAAGGTATCCCTGTGAGTCATAGCTGGAGATTCCGCCGAGATACCGGCTTCCGCCGATGTTGTTGGCAACAGCCTGGATTGTCACGATCTCTGCGTTGACTGCATTGGCCGCTCCCTCGAAATCGGTCTGTGCCTGTGCTGAGGCTGTTCCGACAGCAGCGTCGATGTAGGGGAGGACCTCCTCCGGGTTGTTCTGGTTGATGTAGTACTTGACAGCTGCGAGGGTCTCCGGATCTGAGAAGTCAGCGTCATGGATCTCACCGTCGAGCCTGTAGATCGTGTAGCCGCTCGGGCTCTGGATCGGAGCTGTGTACTGTCCGACCTCAAGGGCCTTGATGATCTCGATGTCACCGGCGTTGCTCATGTTCGGGACGATTGAGAAGAGAGCCAGATCCTCGATAGCTCCTGCGTTCTGTGCATAGGAGTCCTCGGAATATGTGGCTACGACCTGGTTCCACTCGTCACCGGCCTGAAGTGCCTCGTAAGCTGTGTTGATCTTCTCCTCTGATGTGCAGCTGATGACTGAGATGTTGGCCTGCCTGAAAAGATCCGGGTTCTCTTTTCCGTAAGCCTCGGCAAGCTCGTTCGGATAGGCGAGGAAGTTGATCACGAAGTACTCGAAGGACCTTGTCTTCTTTGACATATCCTCGACGAAGTCACGCTCCTGCTTTGAGACGATTGTTGACTGGAGGTCTGAGAGGACAGCTGTGTACGGATAGTAGTTTGTATAGTATGTGTTGACTCTGATCCTGTCAGCCTCAGAAGATGCATTGAAGACATCAGCGCTGTAGGTTCCGTCTTCTCCGTTGTAGATGCCGCTTCTGATGATCAGGTCATTGACGAGATCCTGCGGTGCGACGATTCCAGCTTCCTTGGCATCCTTCTTGAGTGCCATGTACGCCACCTGTGCCTGATATGCGCTGTAGTAACTTGAGAGGAGGGTGTTGTAATCACCGTTCAGGTATGCTGTTTGGAGGTTGGAGTCATTGACCAGCGTGTTGTAGAACACATTGTTGTTCTCGATCATGATAGACTCGCCGTCATATGAGCCCCATGAGTTGGCTTTCTCTGCCTTTGACTGTGAGACTAGGACGACCACGTAATAGACGCCTCCGACCATCAGCATTGCGAGCACCACGATGATGATGATGGTGATCAGCTTCTTGAAGGACATCTTCTCCTTCTTCTCATTCTTCTGCTTGGATTCCACTGCCTTCAGCTTGCTGTTCTTGCTGTCTGCTGAAGGGACATTCTTATCTGCCATGGAAGACCTCTTGATAATAAGTATTGTGCCCACGCGAGGGCGCACCAAACTAAAATATCATTATATGGAGAGTATTGTCAATGTAACATGGGCCAACTTGATGCATCTGTCTTGTTGACATTGAAAGTCAAAAACCATATATTGAACAAGGTTTTTCAAATCGGGTAGTAGCGCAGGGGCTAGCGCACTTGGTTCGGGACCAAGGGGTCGGTGGTTCAAATCCACTCTGCCCGAAACGCTAAGGGGACTGGGTAATCCAGTCCCCTTTGTCGTTTTCAGGCAGTTGGTGTGGATTTGAAGCCTTGCGGTAGGAGAACAGTCCGGCGGACTGTTCGAAGCAAGGCCGGCCCGGAAGCCGGACAACCGGGAGGCGGAGGGCAAATCCACTCTGCCCGAAAGGTGGATTTGAAGCCTTGCGCCAGGAGGTTTTGTTATGAGGTACGAATACAGAAAGGATTTCGAGGTTACCTATTCCCAGATCGACAGATGGCTTTCACTCGATATGGTCAGTGCATTTTCCATGGTTCAGCAGATGAACACCGAGTACTTCAGGACAGTTGAGTGCGACAACATCACATGCAAGGAGAGGGATAATGCGCTTTGGGTAATAACCAAGACCAGACTGCATTTCAATCGGTTCCCGAAGTGGGGAGAGGTTCTTCGCGGCGTATCGGGAACAATCAAGACCCACGGCTACAAGACAGAAATTGATACCGTTCTCTCAAGTTCCGATTCCCCGGATGTCGTGGCACGACAGGAACTGTTTGTCATCGATGCCACATCGCGTGAGCCGAGAAAGATCGACACATTGAAGTATCCGCAGGACATGGAATATGTAACTGAAACCCTTCCGCTGAGATTCTTCCGCATCAAGGAAGAATTGGGAGAGGAGGATCTTGTTTACAGGGACAGATTCAGGCTCACTGACATCGACTATTCCAACCATGTGAACAACGTCGTCTATGTGCGGCATATCCTAGATGCCCTGACGCCCGAATTCTTCTCATCCAGAAGGATCACTGATTTCGAGATCCAGTATCGTCATGAGTGCTATGAAGGTCATGAGTTCTCCGTTTACAGGAAGGATATCGATGACAACACTACGGATCTTCAGATAAGAAGTGATGACCAAATTTGCATCGATGTAAGAATCGTGCACGATAGCCTGATTTGAGACAGAAGTTGTAAAATATCTGACTATTTCTCGGTATTGATTACTGCAATGAATTCCAGATCTTCGTCACGGTCGTTGCGGATGCTGTGGCTCTGACCCCACCCGGTTACAACGACATCGCCGGGATTAACAGTCGATTCGCCGGTATCTTCCGTCACGACTCCCTGTCCGGCAAGGATGCAGTAGTATTCGACTTCGCCGTCATGGACATGCTTTCCTATGCTGCAGCCCCTGTGGAGAGTGAATCTGCCCAGGAGCCTGAGATGCATATCGGGCTGAGCCGGGGCCATGTAGGTTTTGATGACAGTTCCGTCTCCGCCTCTGAGATGGGGAACTTCCTCTGTTTTCATGTCTTTCGGTTTGATGATCATGTCGGACTCCTTTTTTATTCAGTTTTCCTGGTTTTGATTGTACCAGCAAATAGGCTGTTGAAAAGACCGATTATTGCGGAAATGGTGAAAAGCATCTCAATTCCGGTGACTTTCCAGACCCAACCGCCCAAAAGGGCAACGAAGATTGTTACCAGGTGGTTCACTGAAACGCCTGTGGCAATAGTTGCCCGGGTTTCTTCCGGACTGTCAGACAATGACTGGACATAGACATTGGACGCCATGGATGCAAGTGAAATGATCGAATCCAGAACGTACATCGAACAGCAGATGATGAAAGAGACATTCGTAGGGAAGAAATGCTCGGAAAAACCGT
>JAEEGJ010024082.1_pt1 | contig 12668 bp, 11 predicted proteins | sample 8958761 | NCBI WGS metagenome assembly JAEEGJ01 (sample SAMN16246546, study PRJNA631951) | gut metagenome | biome: gut microbiome; feature: rumen; material: RS-attached | host: Bos | place: Iran: Karaj | collected 2018-10 | reverse complement strand
CTCTGGACCTATTTCGGCTATCCCACCTCCACCTATGAGGGCGTCAACGTCGAGGTCATGCGCTACCGCAACGGCGCGAGCATGGCAAAGGCGGATATGGAGGCCGGCATAGCGCAGGACATAGACTACGTCTCCGGCGTGCCCGATTCCGGGACGCCTCACGCCATTGGCTACGCCAACGCAAGCGGCAAGCATTTTGCCAGACCTTTCATCAAATACACGCCGACCTGGCCGCGCAGCTTCATGCCGACAAATCAGGCCGAGCGCAACAGAGTCGCCAAGATGAAGCAGATCCCCGTCCACGAACTCATCGAGGGGCGCAAGCTCCTCTTCGTCGACGACAGCATCGTGCGCGGCACGCAGCTTCGCGAGACGGTCGACTTCCTCTATGAAAACGGCGCGGATGAGGTGCATATGCGCTCGGCATGTCCGCCCATCATGTATGCGTGCAAATATCTCAATTTCTCCACGAGCAAATCCGAGATGGAGTTCATCGCCCGCCAGACGGCGGAGGAACTCGAGGGCGAGGAAAGCCGCTCCCATCTCGACGAATACAGCGACGGGACGACCGAGCGCGGCAAGGCCATGCGCTGCGCCATATGCAAGAAGCTCGGCTTCTCTTCCCTTGAATATCAATCTCTCGAAGGTCTGCTCAACGCGATAGGTCTCGATCCGGACAGCGTCTGCACCTATTGCTGGACCGGAAAAGAATAATTTACGGAGGTTCAACATGTCTGAATCGTTTTCCGACAGCTACGCCGCCGCAGGCGTAGACGTTACCGCGGGCTACAAGGCCGTCGAGCTCATGAAAAAGCACGTCGAGAGGACGCAGACCCCGGAGGTCATGTCCTCCATCGGCGGCTTCGGCGGCATGGTGCTGCCCGATCTGACCGGGATCAGCGAGCCCGTCCTCGTTTCGGGGACGGACGGCGTCGGCACAAAGCTGAAGATAGCGTTCCTTGCCGACAGGCACGATACCGTCGGCATAGACTGCGTCGCGATGTGCGTCAACGACATAGCGTGCTGCGGCGCGCGCCCGATGTTCTTCCTCGACTACATCGCCTGCGGCAAGAACAAGCCCGAGCGCATCGCCGAGATAGTCTCCGGCGTCGCGGAGGGCTGCGTGCGCGGCGGCTGCGCCCTCGTGGGCGGCGAGACTGCCGAGATGCCGGGCTTCTACTCCGAGGACGAATATGACATAGCCGGCTTCGCGGTCGGCGTAGTGGACAAAAAGCGCATGATAGACGGAAGCGCCATAGCAGACGGCGACATCATCATCGGCCTCGCTTCGACGGGCGTCCATTCCAACGGCTTCTCCCTCGTCAGAAAGCTGCTCGACGTCGAAAACGCCGACCTCAAGGAATATCTCCCCGAGCTCGGCTGCTCTCTCGGCGAAGAGCTCCTCAAGCCCACCCGCATCTACTGCAGGACGGTCACGACCCTCGTGGACAAGCTCGGCATAAACGTCCACGGCATGTGCCATATAACGGGCGGCGGCTTCTATGAGAACGTTCCCCGCATGCTGCCGGACGGCATCCGCGCCGTCATCTCCCCGAGCGGCGCTCCCGTACCGCCGATATTCAATCTTCTTCAGGAGCGCGGCGGCATAGACACCCGCGAGATGTACAACACCTTCAACATGGGCATCGGATACATGCTCGCCGTCGACAGAAGCGACGCGGGCGACGTCATGGACGCTCTCGTCAAATGCGGCGAGAGGCCCTACGTCCTCGGAAGCTGCGTCAGCGGCGAGAAGGGAGTCGAGCTCAAATGGTAAAGACCGTCGTGCTCGTCTCCGGCGGCGGGACGAACCTGCAGGCCATCCTCGATTCGCTCGCCGACGGCCGCATAAAAAACTGCGAGATAGCCGCGGTCGTCTCCTCGTCCCCCGACGCATACGCGCTCACAAGGGCGGAAAAAGCCGGCGTCCCGACCAGAGTCGTCGACGTCAGGGAATATCCCGACAGGCAGAAGTATACCGACGCGATCGAGCGCGTCTGCCGCGAGGCCGGCGCGGAGCTCATCGTCCTCGCGGGCTTCCTCTACGTGCTCTCCCCCAGCTTTTCCGAGACCTACGAAAACAGGGTCATAAACATCCACCCCGCCCTCATCCCCTCCTTCTGCGGCAACGGAGCCTACGGGCTGCGAGTTCACAAGAAGGCGCTCGCCTACGGCGTGAAGGTCAGCGGCGCGACCTCGCACTTCGTCGTCGCGGAGGCCGACGCAGGGCCGATTATCCTGCAAAAAGCCGTCAAAGTGGAGGAAGATGACACTCCCGAAGCGCTTCAGCGCCGCATAATGGAGCAGGCGGAGTGGAAAATACTCCCCGAGTCGATTTCGCTGTTCTGCCAGGGGCGCCTCGTCGTCGAAGGCAGACGCGTCAGGATACTACCGGAGGTAAATGAGAAATGAAAATAACCGAAGCTCTCAAGGGCAATTCCTATCCCGGCCGCGGCGTCGCCATCGGGACAAGCTCCGACGGCAGGAAGGGGCTCATCGTCTATTTCATCATGGGCCGCAGCGTCAACAGCCGCAACCGCGTCTTCGTTCCCGACGGGGAGGGCATCCGCACAGAGGCCTTCGACCCCGCCAAGCTCTCCGATCCCTCGCTGATAATCTACTCCCCCGTCCGTCGCATAAACGGCGCCACGATAGTCACCAACGGCGACCAGACCGACACGATATACGATTTTCTCGCCCGCGGCGAGACCTTTGAGGCCGCGCTGCGCACGCGCACCTTCGAGCCCGACGGCCCGAACTTCACGCCGAGGATCTCTGGCGTCCTCTATCCCGACGGCGGATACGCGCTGAGCATACTCAAATCCGGCGATCCCGAGGGGAAGACCGTCCTGCGCGAATTCTTCGACTATCCCGACGCGGCTGCCGGAAGGGCGCGCCTTATCCACACCTACGTCGGCGACGGCTCTCCGCTGCCCTCCTTCAAGGGCGAGCCGAAGGAAGTCGAAATGGACGAGGACTGCCCGGAGAAGCTCGCCGAGGCAGTCTGGAACGCGCTCGATAAGGATAACCGCGTCTCTCTCTACGCCGCCGCGGTCGAACTCGCGACGGGCGAGATAAAGAGCGCGATAATCAACGCCAATAAGTAAACAGAGGTACGATAAATGAAAGAGCTCGAACTCAAATACGGGTGCAACCCCAATCAGAAGCCCTCTCGCATTTTCATAGACGGAGAGCTTCCCGTCACCGTTCTCAACGGAAGACCCGGCTACATCAACTTCCTCGACGCCCTCAACTCCTGGCAGCTCGTCACCGAGCTTTCGGCGGCGACGGGGCTTCCCGCAGCGGCGAGCTTCAAGCACGTCAGCCCTGCGGGCGCGGCCGTCTATTCTCCGCTCAGCGACGTCATGAAGAAGATATACTTCGTCGAGGATCTTGAGCTTACCCCCATGGCGAGCGCATACGCCCGCGCCCGCGGAGCAGACCGCATGAGCTCCTACGGCGACTGGGCCGCCCTCTCCGGCGTCTGCGACGAGGCCACCGCGCGCATCCTCTCGCGCGAAGTCTCCGACGGCGTCATCGCCGCGGGCTATACCGACGAGGCGCTGGCCATCCTCAAGCGCAAGAAGAAGGGCAACTACAACGTAGTTCAGATGGACCCGTCCTATCGTCCCGCTCCCATCGAGCACAAGGACGTCTTCGGCATAACCTTCGAGCAGGGCCGCAACGAACTCAAGATAGGTCCCGAGCTTTTCTCCAATATCGTCACGAAAAATAAGGACCTGCCGCCCGAGGCGATCCGCGATCTCACCGTTGCGATGATCACGCTCAAATACACGCAGTCCAATTCCGTCTGCTACGTCAAGGACGGTCAGGCGATAGGCGTCGGCGCTGGCCAGCAGTCCCGCATACACTGCACGAGGCTCGCCGGGAGCAAGGCGGACAACTGGTATCTCCGCCAGCATCCCGCCATCCTCGCCCTCCCCTTCCGCCCCGGCATCAGCCGCCCCGACAGGGACAACACGATCGACGTCTTCATCTCCGAGGACTATATGGACATCCTCAACGAATGGGAAAAATACTTCACCGAAAAGCCCGAGCCTCTCTCCCGCGAGGAGAAGCGCCGCTGGCTCGACACCAATACCAACGTCGCGCTCGGCTCGGACGCCTTCTTCCCCTTCGGGGACAATATCGAGCGCGCCCATAAGAGCGGCGTGGCCTACGTCGCCGAGCCGGGCGGCTCGATACGCGACGACAACGTCATCGAGGTCTGCGACAAGTACAACATCGCGATGGCGTTCACGGGGATTCGCCTGTTCCACCATTAATCGCTGACAGCGGAGGTATCCGATATGAAGGTTCTCGTAATAGGCTCCGGCGGCCGCGAGCACGCGGTCTGCGCCGCGCTCAGAAAGAGCCCGCGCGTCACGGAGCTCCTGTGCGCGCCGGGCAACGGCGGCATATCCCAGATAGCCGAATGCGTCCCCGTCAAGGCGACGGATATAGAGGGCGTCGTCGCGCTGGCTAAAGAGCGCGGCGTCGATTACGTCGTCGTAACGCCCGATGATCCCCTCGCTCTCGGCATGGTCGACGCGCTGGAGGCGGCAGGCATCCGCGCCTTCGGTCCGCGCGCCAACGCCGCCGTCATCGAGGCGAGCAAGGTTTTTTCAAAATCGCTCATGAAGAAATACGGCATCCCGACGGCGAAATGGGAGAGCTTTGACGATATGCCGGCCGCCCTCGCCTACCTTCGCAAGGTCGGAGCGCCAATCGTCGTCAAGGCCGACGGACTTGCTCTCGGCAAGGGCGTCGTCGTCGCGGAAACTCTCGACGAGGCCGAGGACGCCGTGCGCTCCATGATGCAGGACAAGAAGTTCGGCGAATCCGGCGCGCGCGTCGTTATTGAGGAGCGCATGACCGGTCCTGAGCTCACCGTTCTCTGCTTTACCGACGGCAAGACGATAGTCCAGATGCCCTCCTCGCGCGACCATAAGCGCGCCTATGACGACGACAAGGGCCCGAACACCGGCGGCATGGGCGCATTCTGCCCCGTCGCCGACTATACGCCGGAGCTTGCCGAGCGCTGCATGAAGGAGATATTCACCCCGACGATAAACGCCATGAACGTCGAGGGGCGCACCTTCAAGGGCGTCATCTACTTCGGCCTTATGCTCACGCCCGACGGCCCCAAGGTCGTCGAATACAACGCCCGCTTCGGCGATCCGGAGACGCAGCCCGTCCTCTCTCTGCTTGAAACGGACCTTCTCGACATCTTCGAGGCGGTAACGGACGAGAGACTCGCGGACATCGACGTGAAGTGGAAGAAGGCCTGCGCCTGCTGCGTCGTCATCGCGAGCGGCGGCTATCCCGTCTCCTACAAGTCCGGCTATGAGATATTCGGGCTCGACGAGGCCGGCAGGACGGCGACTGTGTTCCACGCCGGAACGAAGACCGAAAACGGGAAGTTCTATACCTCCGGCGGCCGCGTGCTCGGCGTCACCGCCGTCGCTGAGACCATGGAGGGCGCCGTGAAAACGGCCTACGCCGCGGCGGACAAGATCTCCTTCGAGAATATGCACATGCGCCGCGACATCGCCAAGAGCGCTTTCCGGTCCAAATGACCGCGTGGCTTAAAAAGCATCTTTTCCTCAATATCGTAAGACTTGCCTGCATCGCCGCCATGGCGGCGCTGCTCGTCTTTTCGCGCTCCGGCGGAGAGAAGCGACCGCTCTACTTTATCGTGACGTTCGTCTTCCTGTTTCTGCCGGAGCTCGTTTCTCTCGTTCTGAAGGTCGACCCGCCCGACGCGCTCTCCGTCGTATACGTCCTGATGCTCTTTTTCGCGAACATACTCGGGGAGCTCATCGAGCTTTACCTTTCCGTATCGCTGTGGGACGCGGCGCTTCACCTCGTCGCGGGCTTCTTTCTCGCGCTGACGGGATGCTCATTCGTCGAGATCCTTTCGGAGAACAGATCAAAGCCGCTGCTTTCTTTTCTTTTCGCGCTGACGTTTTCGGTATTCATCGGCCTGCTCTGGGAGTTTTTCGAGTATTTCATGGACTGCGTGTTCCGCTACGACATGCAGAAGGACACTCTCATTTCGCGCGTCAGCTCCATCCTGCTCGACCCGAACGGGACGAACACCTCCGTCACCGAGGAGATAAAAAGCGTCGTCATAAACGGCAATGCGTGGCCCGGCTATATCGATATCGGTCTGCACGATACCATGTCGGACATGCTTATAGCGACGGCGGGCGGACTGATCGGCGCGATATGCTGCCATATAAACGCGCGTGACCCGAGGCGTTTTCGCTTTGTCCGTTCGTTTTTCATGAAGAAAAAGCAAAAATGAACCCCGCGGAGGTCTTGACATGGACATCCACAACATCGACACCGTCTCATTCGACCGGGAGGCGAACGCGCTCGTCATCATAGACCAGACGCTGCTGCCCGGCGAGGTCCGCCTGCTCCCGCTGACGGATCGGGACTCGATATTTGAGGCGATACGCTACCTTCGCGTCCGCGGAGCGCCGGCGATAGGCGCGGCCGCGGCCGTCGGGCTCGCTGTGCTCGCCGCGAGGCGAGCTCCCTCCTCGCTTGAAGCGCTTAAAGAAGACGTCAAAGAGGACAGCGCCTTTCTCGCCTCCGCGAGGCCGACGGCGGTCAATCTCTTCTGGGCGCTCGCGCGCATGGAAAAGGCTCTCGACCATGATTTCAGCTCCGTCGAAGAGGCGCTTGAGGCCCTGCGGAGCGAGGCCGAAAGCATCATTGCAGAGGACGTCGAGACCTGCCGCCGCATCGGGGAAAACGGGCTCACCCTCCTGCGCGGCGGCATGGGCGTGCTGACCCACTGCAACGCGGGAAAGCTCGCTACTATCAAATACGGAACGGCGACGGCGCCCATGTACCTCGCCCTTGAGCGGGGCATGAAGCTGCGCATATACGCCGACGAGACGCGCCCGCTCCTGCAGGGAGCACGGCTCACGGCCTACGAGCTCTCGGCTGCCGGCGCGGACGTTACGCTCCAGTGCGACGATATGGCGGCTTCCGCCATGGCCGAGGGGCTGATAGATATCGTCATCACCGGAGCCGACCGCATAGCCGCCAACGGCGACGCGGCCAACAAGATCGGTACTCTGGGGCTTGCCGTGCTGGCAAAGCACTACGGCATCCCCTTCTATATCGCGGCTCCCTTCTCGACGATAGATCTCGCGACGCCGGACGGCTCCGGGATAAAAATAGAGCAGCGGGACGCAAGCGAGGTAACGGAGCTCTGGTATGCCAGGCGCATGGCGCCGGAGGGCGTCAAGGTCAGAAATCCGGCCTTCGACGTCACCGACCACTCGCTCATAACGGGCATAATAACCGAAAGAGGCGTCGCGCGCCCGGACTATCTGACGAGTCTGCGCACGCTCGCGGAGGAATGAAATGGCTGACCTCGACGGCGGGATAAGATTCATAAAGGGCATAGGCGAAAAGAAGGCCAAGGATCTCTCGAAGCTGGGCATCAACACGCTTCGGGACCTGCTTGGCTACTTTCCGCGCGATTATGAGGACCGTACCGCCGTCAAGCGCATTGCCCGCGTCGAGGAGGGCGAGCGCGTCTGCATACTTGCCTCCGTCGTGACGGCTCCATCGCTGGCGCGGATAAGGCGCGGACTCGATATCGTCAAGTTCCGCGTTTCGGACGGCAGCGGAAGCGCGACCGTCACCTTTTTCAATCAGAGCTGGCTGAAGGACAAATTCCGGCCCGGCGAGGATTACTATTTTTACGGCAAATTCACCCGCTCCGGGGCTTATCTCAACCTCCCCTCGCCCGAATACGAGAAGTTCGGCGCGGAGGGCTCCGAGACGGGCGTGATAGTACCGATCTACAGGCTCACCTCAGGCATAAGCAACAAGTTCCTGCTCTCTGCGATCAGGCAGGGCATCGAATCCGCGCCGGACCCCTTCCCCGAGGTCATCCCCGAAAGCGTGCGCCGCGCCTTCGATCTGCCGCACGCGGGCTGGGCATACAGGGAGATACACCGCCCGACGGACATGGAGTCCGTCGCTTCCGCGAGACGGCGCTTCGTTTTCGAGGAGCTTTTCGTCCTCGCGACGGCGTTCGGAGCCATCAAGCACAGAGAACGCGAATACTCCGGGCACGTCATAACGCCGCGCGATATAGATGGTTTCAAGCTGCCGTTCGAGCTCACGGGCGCGCAGAAAAAGGCCGCGGCCGAGCTCATGGAGGATATGGGCTCCGGAAGAGTCATGACGAGGCTCCTGCAGGGCGACGTCGGCTCCGGCAAGACAGCCGTCGCCGCGATATGCATATGGGCGGTATGCTCCGAGGGGCTTCAGTCGGCTTTCATGGCGCCGACGGAGATACTCGCCGAGCAGCATTTCCATACGCTTTCCGGCATGCTTGCTCCCTACGGGTTCAAGACCGTCCTCCTGACGGGCTCGATGAAGGCCGCCGAAAGGCGCGCCGCTCTCGCCGCCATCGCCACGGGAGACGCCGACCTCGTCGTCGGCACGCACGCGATCATATCCGACAACGTCGATTTCAGATCGCTCGCCCTCGTCGTTACCGACGAGCAGCACCGCTTCGGTGTACGCCAGCGCGCAGCGCTCTCGGAAAAGGGCGACAAGCCGCACGTCCTCGTAATGTCGGCCACGCCCATCCCCCGTACGCTCGCGCTGATAATCTACGGCGATCTCGACGTCAGCATTCTGGGCGAGATACCCAGCGGAAGGCAGAAGGTCGACACCTTCGTCGTCGGTGAGGAGATGCGCGAGAGGATAAACAAATTCATCAGAAAGCAGGTCGAGGAGAGCCATCAGGTCTTCATCGTCTGCCCGATGATAGAGGAAGACGAGACGCAGAACGCGGCAGCCGTCAAAAAATACGCCGAGGAGCTGAAAAGCGAGGTCTTCCCCGATCTGCGCGTCGATCTGCTCCACGGGAAGATGAGGCCCGCCGACAAGGAGGCCGTCATGGCCCGATTTGCGGGCGGTGAGAGCGATATCCTCGTCTCGACCACGGTCGTCGAGGTCGGCGTCGACGTCCCGAACGCGACGCTGATGGTCATAGAAAACGCCGAGCATTTCGGGCTGTCGCAGCTTCACCAGCTCCGCGGGCGCGTCGGGCGAGGCAAAGCGAAGAGCTACTGCGTGCTCTTCAATCAGGGCGGAGCGGAGGCCGAGGAGCGGCTCAACGTCCTGAAAAACACGAACGACGGCTTCAAGATCTCCTCGGAGGACCTGCGGCTCCGCGGTCCGGGCGACTTTTTCGGGTCGAGGCAGCACGGCCTTCCTGAGATGCGCCTTGCCGACCTGCGGGGCGATATGGAGACGCTCTCCGCCGCGCAGAAGCAGGCAGAGCTCGTCCTGCGCGACGATCCGGAGCTCGCGCTGCCCGAGCATGCGGAGCTTCGCCGCCGCGTGCAGGCGCTTCAGAACGTCAGTCTGTCATAGTCTCCCCGCAGCGCTCCAGCAGGTACAGGAGCAGGTCTGGTGTCAGCTCAGCTTCATACAGGAAATTGAAGACCTTGCAGACGACCTGCGGGTCCCAGCCGTAGCCGTAAACATAGCGCTCGAGCGCAGCTTTTTTCTCTCCTTCCGGCATCATATCACCGCATTTCGACTTTTTCTCCATCATAGCGCGGAGCTCCCGCGAAAGCGGTCGGCTTTTGTCGCGCAGAAAAAGACGGGCGAAAAAGAAAAGCTTTAATTGACAAACCCGCGTATATATGCTAATATGGCGAGTGCTCGGCTCCGTGGAGAAGTACCCAAGAGGCCGAAGGGGCTCCCCTGCTAAGGGAGTAGTACGCGATGAGCGTAGCATGGGTTCAAATCCCATCTTCTCCGCCATGAAAAGACCTCTTTTGGACGCCAAAAGAGGTCTTTTCCATTATTAATTCTGATCTTATCATCGGAGAAGGCTTTATGATCATTCCCGTCGACAAGTCGAATATCAGGCAGGCGGCGGCCGTTCATTCGGCGTCGTGGCAGGAATCTCACCGCGCCTTCTACGCGCCGGATATCGTCGCCCGACACACCCCGGAGCGGCAGGAGAAGTACATCTCGGACAAGATGAGCACAGGAAGCAGGTTTTATATGCTCGTTGAGAGCGGTCCTGTCGGGATCGTCTCCGTCTGCGGCAGCCTCATAGAAGACCTCTATGTTCTCCCGGAGATGCAGGGCAAGGGGTACGGCACAAGGCTTCTGAGCTTCGCGGTCGGCCAATGCTCAGGCAAACCATCGCTGCTGATACTCGAAAACAATCACAGTGCAAAAAGGCTTTACCTGAAAGCCGGATTCAGGGAGACCGGAAGGATCGTCTCTTCGCCCAACGGGCTCGACGAGATAGAACTCGCGCTGCAGGAAAAGCCGCTGAACGGAGGAAACACAATGAACGGAAAAGATTTCATAATACGCCCGGAAAGGCCGGAGGACTACGGCGCTGTCGAATACCTGATCAGGGAGTCCTTCTGGAACGTATACAGGCCCGGCTGCCTGGAGCACTATGTCATACACGTCCTGCGCGGCGACCCCGCATTCATAAAGGAGCTTGACTTCGTAATGGAAAAGGACGGAAAGATCATCGGCCAGAACATGTTCATGAAGACTGTCATCAACGCCGACGACGGCAGGGACGTAGACGTGCTGACGATGGGGCCTATCTGCATCACGCCCGAGCTCAAGCGAAAGGGCTACGGGAAGCAGCTTCTCGACTACTGTCTCGAGAGAGCGGCCGAGATGGGGTTCGGCGCCGTCCTGTTTGAGGGGAACATCAAGTTTTACGGGACGTGCGGGTTCGACTACTCGCGCAATTTCGGCATAAGATACCACGATCTGCCCGAGGGAGCCGACTCGTCCTTCTTTCTCTGCAAAGAGCTTATCCCCGGCTATCTGAAAGGCGTCACAGGCGTATATCAGACGCCACGCGGGTACTATGTGGACGAAGCGGAGGCAGAGGAGTTCGACAAGGGCTTCCCGCCCAAGGTCAAGCTGAAGCTGCCCGGACAGCTCGATCGCTGAAAAGAGAATAAGGGAAGGGCTCCCTTGGGAGCTCTTCCCTTGCTTTTTTGTTTTCAGCCGACCGGCTTGATCGCCTCGATACGGCGTATCAGGTCTCTTATGCGGGCGGCGTCCTTCTTGCGCTGGGCGGCGTCCGGAAGGGTCTTTACGGAGCGATGCAGCAGCTCGCCGAAAGCTTCGACAAGATCCCGCTCGGAGACTTCTGCGGCGCGGCACGGCTCGCCCGCGCGGACGAGCAGCGCGCGGTAGCTCTCCTTGACGCCGGCGTAGTCGAGGTCCCTGTCCTTTTCGTCCATGATGACGAGATGGTAGTTGGGAACGTGATCGAGGTACCAGAGGATATTTCTCAGATGGAGCACATACCGCTCTGCCGTATAGGCGCACTGCTGAGCGCCGAAAGCGACGGCTATGGGCATATTCACCTTTCCTTCGGCCACGTCCTCGGGCTGATCGAGATAGATGACGTCAGTGATCGGGTGATCCTTGACGACCTCGTTGAAGGCGTTTATACGTCCCGTGCAGCTCTCGATGAAAAGCCTCTGCGCCTCCGGCGTCTCCATTTTAACGGTGCTTGCCACAGAGGCGGGCATCGTTACCGTCGAGAGGCAGTTGGTGCGCTGGATACCGGCAAGAGGCGAGGCCTCAAATTCGATAAAGCGCGCGGCAAACTGACCGGGCATCTGGGACATGTCGTAGACCGTCATGTGCGGCGTGCACATAGCGAGAAAATCTCCGAACTCGTCGTCGAGCGAGTCGGCAACGTCCGGATCCTTGATGAAAAACGTCACTCGGCTGGAAACGAAGCGCCCCGTCGACATCGAGAGGACGGCGCATTTGCCGCGCGAGACTATGAGCGTCCTGCGGTAGACTGCGTCGCGAAGGCGCGGATAATAGTAAGACGTCGCGTGCCCGGAGAGATAAAACGGGAGCCAGCGGTAACGCAGAGAGGCGAAGGTATAGTCAAGGTCATTCGTCGTGCCGACTATACGCCGGCAGGTGAAGCCGCGCCTTTCGAGCTCGTTCATATACTCCTGGAGCTTGATGAGGAAGTCGGGATCGGATTCGAGCCATTCAAGGCTCTCGTCACAGCTGAGGTCGATCTGCTGAGGCTCCTTCTGCTCGAGCATGTAGCCGAGGAAGGCGTATACGGCGGCACGCTTCCCGGAATCCCCGTAATAGACGAAAACGTCGCCCTTTCTCTCCCCGGAAGCGCTCTCCGCGGCAAGCTCCGTGCCGCTTGTGTGCGTGACACCGAGCGAGCGGTAGTTTCGAAGATACAGCTCTGCCTTCTCGCCGCTGTCCTCGACAGTGCCGATGAGCCACTCCGTCAGGATAACGGCGAGCACGCTCTGCTCGACAGGCAGCCGCAGCGGGGGCCTCCCGAGAGCCTCGGCCAGCGCGGAGCGCTGATAATCGAGCTTGATCTGCGAGGCAAAATGGGTAGCCATGATGCGGATATATTCTCCGTTGCCGGGAACTCCGCGCGCCCCGCTGCGCATACGGCTTATCTGCGACTGGTGGATGCTGAGCAGATCGCCGAGCTGCTTATTGGTCGTATTGGTGAGCTTGATGAGGAAATTCAGCTTATCTGCAAATACCATTACTATCACCCGTACTGATTATACACACTTCGTGCGCAAAATGCAATAATGACGGCACATTTCGTGCCGCAAGTCAGTTTT